>JAESFT010000236.1_pt1 | contig 50969 bp, 51 predicted proteins | sample 9269451 | NCBI WGS metagenome assembly JAESFT01 (sample SAMN14502557, study PRJNA617106) | algae metagenome | isolation source: Scytonema hyalinum WJT4-NPBG1 and co-occurring heterotrophs from well... | place: USA: Mojave Desert, Joshua Tree National Park, California | collected 2006-05-25
AAAACCTTACTGTAGCGACTTTTCGGAAATTTTTATCCTTTCTCTTTTTAAGAAATGAAATGTGGATTGCTCCCACCTTCTTTTGAAGACACAATATTAAATATTTGTCAATGCGTAAGTCCTATATTTCTAAGTTTTGTCATGGAACAAAATATATCTTCCCTGACTTTGAGCTTAGCCTCCGAGGATATACGTCGAGTCTTAGACAAACAAAAGGAAGAACGGCAAATTTTACTCACTCAGACGAATATCCTGTTTGTGGCAAACAGTGCATTGCTCAGCGTTCTTACCATCGCAAGGCTGCTTTCCGTCTTCAGCCTGTTCAGTATTACAGAAGTTACATTATTTTTGATAAACTTTACATTACTGATCAATGCTTTGCTGCCACGGCAATTCGTCATTACTCCCAACCCAGAAAATGAAAAATTTTTGGAGGGTTATCTGGCAATGCCACCTGAAGAATATCAGTTGCAGATGCTAGTTAATCAAGTAGAGACGTATAATGCTAACAAGCAGCCTATCAACGATATCTCTCAGTCGTTATTCTATGCTGCTGGTGTAACTTGGGGAATTGCGTTAGTTGCCTTGTCGCATGTAGTAGCTCTCTATTTTATACCGGATTTGCAGCAACATTTATGAATTCCAAAAGATTTAATTCCACACAATCTGATAGTAGGTGTTTGCATTTGCCAAAGCCAGATGCAGCAAATATTACAGTTCTAACCCCCAATTTGCCTAATAAACCCATTCTTCCTTGGACTCACTTCGATTCTCCTTGGCTAGAGAGCGAAGAAAATCATCAAGAAGAAGCAAAAGGGGAGGATTTAGAGTCAACACTCAACACTCAAGAGTCCCCCAACTCTGAACCAGAGACTGATGACTCATGACTCATGAATAATCTTTAAAGATGACGCACTACCAAAAGTTATTGAAGGTTTCCACCACTGGTAAATCTTTACATAACATTACCCAAAAAATTGAAGACGCAGTCGCCGAATCAAGAGTTGAAACTGGGCTGTGCGTTCTGTTTTTGCGCCATACCTCAGCCAGTTTGCTCATTCAAGAAAATGCCGATCCAGATGTGCTCAAGGATTTAGCCAACTTTATGGCAAAAATCGTGCCAGAATCAGCCCAGTACATCCATGATGCTGAAGGTCCTGATGATATGCCAGCACATATTCGCACAGCTTTGACCCACACATCAGAAATTATTCCTATAAATCGAGGTCACTTAGTACTGGGAACTTGGCAAGGAATTTATATCTGGGAACATAGGCAAAGAAGCCACACTAGAGAATTGGTTGTTCACATTTCTGGTTCGTGAAGATAATTTTTTAGCGGAACTTTCGGGCGGTTTGAATCATATGAAGCAAAATCAGGAAATAACTCATCCTTTTCAACTTCTTGATGAAATTATCGCCCAACATACAGTCCGTTCTTTGTCACTCAATCCGCACAAGACTTTGATTACCAGCTTTGTAGAACTGGGAAATTCAGTTGCTGAAAAAACTTGTGACGTTCAACTGATAAATTCTTTAAGCGATACATTGGAGCGTATGCTTCATACCATGTTGCACAACTTTCCAGAAAATATTTTCTGGGATTTTGATTTCATTGTCAGCAGTATGCTCAAACAGGCTTTGGTAGCAAAAGACGGTGCTGTGTCTTTTTTAGAATCTTTTGGGGATAAAATAGTGTCGCTTCTGGAGTTGTTTGGCAGGCAATCCGAAATCCGCTTTCGCTACGTCCACGACTTTATATTTGGGTTTGTTTGGGCAAAATGGGTACAAGAAGAAGCCCACACTCGCGCTCTCATTGAACCTTTCAGTCTGACTTTTTTGGATTGTTTAATCTCAAAAGGTAAAAAAATTATACAACTTATTGGTGTTGGGGATGCCCGATATCATCAACTTTCTGAAAAATGTTATCGCAATCCCTTTTGCTTTTCCCGAGAACCAGAAGATGAGTACCGCCTGCTGACTTATCTTGCAACACAACAACTTATTCCCGTGGCAGCATGGAATTGGAACGCTCAACCGGTTTGGGACAAACCTTTCCATCAACTGCGCGAACAGTTATCATTAAAGCTTAATATTCCTCAAAATAGTTAATATACTCCAAAGTCAATAGTCCCTAGCCCAATGCTAATGACTAATAACTCATGAAAATTGCTGATTTCATAACCTGGTTTGAAAAATGGGCGAATCCAGCTTGGCAAGAAAGCTGGGATAATTGTGGCTGGCAAATTGAACCTGGAGTATTGCAGGAAGATGCGCGGGTATTGGTTTGTTTAACACCAACTTTGGCGGTGATGGAAGAAGCGATCGCCTTGCGCCATGTTGGTATCCCTGTGAATCTGATTTTCGCTCACCATCCTTTGATTTTCAGCCCACCCAAGTCTTTGCGCAGTGGCGACGCTATAGGCGAAATGGCACGATTGGCTTTTACTCACAATATTGGTATTTACAGCGCCCACACGAATTTCGACCAAGTGGAGGATGGGACAGCTGATGTTTTAGCTCAAATTCTACAACTCAAGGAAGTTTCTCCTGTCGTACCCACTCAATCAGGGTTAGGATATGGACGCGTTGGGAATTTAGAGCCATCTTTAAGTTTAAAGGAGTTACTCGCAACAATTCAAACTCGACTCGCTCCTTCTCATCTCGTTTCCTCCCCAGTGGTAAATTTAGAACAGGCGATTTCTCGAGTTGCTGTTTTGGGTGGTTCGGGAGCTAGTTTTATCTCGGCGGTGGTGAAAACAGGTGCTCAAGCTTATTTGACTTCTGACTGTAAGTTCCATCAGTTTCAGGAAAGCCGCGATCGCAATCTAATTCTCATTGATGCTGGACATTACGCTACAGAACGCCCAGCGTGCGATCGGCTCGTGCAAAAGTTTCAGGATTTAAACTTAGACTGGGTACAGTTAAGCCAAAAGGATGAGGATTTCCGGTCCTTTTTTCAAAAATGACCTATAAACTTTAAAGTAGAAATTTTACAAATAATCTATCTTTTTTAAGAACTCTTTAAGAAAAAAAAATTTTTTTAACCTATCCTTAATGAAGGATTATTCTATGCTGCACATTAAACCTATTGCTGGCTATACAGGTGTGTTAACCGTTTTGGTCAACTTGGGCGCTGTTACTCAAGCATAGAATGATGCTAAGAAACATAAATATTTCTGATTGCATAAAGTCCTAATTAACCTCTAAAGAAATATATAGCGGTTCTCATTTGAATCACATACACCACCACGAATAATGTGAAAGTGCATGTTAGGTCTTTACAGCCGTGTATTGCACGCAACCGAGAAGTGCTATATAAGGGTTCAAATCAGAAATACCCTATTTCATACTTCTATCCTGGAACGCCACTTGGACTAGTCTAGTTAACACTTTACTCCTTTATTCTACAAAGGAGTGGATCGCGGCAAAGTGCACGAGCTTAGCAAAATTTGAACATTCAAATTTTCGGTTCGTTTGTATCTACCTACTAAATTTTGCTTTTCAATCAACTTATTCAATTTAAAGACTAGCCAGTAAGTTTTCACCAGGGAGAATTTGCCAGATTTGGAACAATCAAAATTATTTGTGAACGAAAGGAAGTCAATTGTATGTCACAAACAACAGCCAATATTTTTCCTGAACATCCCCGGGTATTACTGGTATCGATGCGTAATTTGAAATTACATGTTTCTCGTTCTGCACCTTATGAGTTTGAAGATGTAATTTGTGGTTGTGACACAGTTGATTTAATTACACCAGCCTTCAATTCTAATTTTTTCAAAGTAACGAATAAGATAGCAAACCAGGCAGCAAAAATACTAAAAAATGGCGAATTGCTTTCCTCATTAGTTAATTATAAATTTGAGGTAGATAAAGAATATGATTTATTTTTCTTTTTCTGCCAGTCAATTCAAGACATTCTGGTTCTCAATTCTATCAAAGGCTGGCGTGATAAGTGCCGCTACGCCGTATGTTGGCTAGATGAAATCTGGCTTAAAGATATTGAGGATTCGCAAGTTCAACTACGGCTTTTAAAAAAATTCGATAATATTTTCATGAACTTTAGTTGTAGTGTGGATCAGGTTGCTGATATTGTCCAACGTCCCTGCCACTCTCTCGCATATGGAGTTGATGCTGTCAATTTCTGCCCCTATCCACGTGACCTTTACCGCAGTATTGATGTCTTAAGTATTGGACGCCGTTCACTAGTTACTCACGAAGCTTTACTAAAACATACTGAACAGGAAAACCTCTTTTATATCTACGATACTATAAAAGATTTATACATGGCAGACTACAGATATCATCGAAGTCTCTATAGGAATTTTGTGAAGAGAAGCAGTTATATGATAGTCAATAAAGCAAAATTTGATTTAATAGGTCAAAAAAATCCTCAAGAGGAAGTAGGTCCACGCTTTTTTGAAGGTGCAGCTGGGGGAACAATAATGCTAGGTGTTCCTCCCAAATGCGAGGCATTTACCAACAACTTTGACTGGTCAGATGCTGTCATTGAAATTCCTTTCGATTCCCCAGATATATCTAATATCATTGCTGATTTAAATGCAGAACCTGAACGTTTAGCAAAAATACGCCAGGACAACATTATTAACTCGCTTTTACGGCATGACTGGGTTTATCGCTGGGAAACAATTTTGGCAAGAGTAGGGCTTGATGTTACACCAAGAATGTTAGAACGAAAAGCTTATCTCAACAAGTTAACTGAAATGGTAACACCAGAAAAGTGCGACCAAAAACCCCAACTCGCTTTGGTGGATTAAGATACTGAAAACCAGTTGCTGAGGGTGCATCTTGAAGAAGAACGCAGCTTGGCGCAGCTAGGAATAAGATATGCACTTACGCCCCTGGATTGGTGACCCGCAGGACAAAAAAGAAGACCACCAAATTTTCAATGCGTGGTGTGGTTTTTTCCCCGCTACTCGCCAGCCAGCCCTACAGAAGGATGATTCTGAGTTCTTTGTTGTTAATTTCTCTCAAAGAAAGATTAAAAATCAAGAATCAGGACTGGTGCAATTTTGTGAATTGCCATTCAGGCAAAAGTACTGTGGGGCTTTATCAATATGTTCGCGCCACAGTCTATTTTTTTTGTCGCTTTCGGTACAGTATGAACTTTCTGTATCAATTGTATAAAAAATTTTCCGAAAACCACTGAATTTTGAAAAATTTTGTGCACCTTCATATCTATAAAAAGCAATGATAGTAAAGGAAAGACATCGAAGAGATAAGGTAGACCTATGGAAAAAATAGAAACTATAATATAAATAAACCAAATTTGCAATAAAATTTCCTAAATGCAAGACCAAAAGCTGACACGATCAAAAGCGTTAGGCTCATACAGTGTTGCTCAGGCTAACAAACGTGTAAAATCAAGCTAAAAATTAAGCTAAAAACCTTGAGGTGTTGTTGTTTAAAACCATGAAGGTTACAAGAGAATAAGCTAAGATCAAATACATAGGGGTAAAAGTAAAGCAGAGTCCCCAGACTTCCCAGCAATGGCAATGACTACAAGTAGTCAACTAAAACAACCGCAAGTAACGCCTGTTTTGGAGTATTATTTATTACAAGATGGTTGGAAGAACTCACCAGCAATTCTTAACTTGGTCAGGACAAATCCGGAATTATGTGACTTCTATAAAGTCAACATTTTTTGAATGACCTCGACAGAGATTGAGTTGAATTGGTGCAGTAACCGGGAACTTTATGACCCAAAAAGCCCATATAACTGAAAACGACAAACAAGTCTTTGGCTTGGGTCAAGAAGGATACCTTGACTTTGTTCGGTTAACGAACTTTGAAAAGATGTCCTCTACTTGGGGCACAGCCCAAATGTTGACAGATTTAACTAACTATAAAAAGGCAGAAGCAGTAGATGCTACACCGCAAGATTTATCAATTGTGTTGCGATGGGCGGGAGGTATGCGTGTTCTTGCGGGACCAGCAACGCTGGATTGAACGCGCCCGCATCCTCGATATAGAGGGAGATTTGGTCACCCTACGTTATGAAACAGAAGAAGAAGATGAAGTTTGTTCTTGGGAGGAAATGGTTCGCCTTGAAAGCATTGGCGCTGTAACGCAAAAATTAGCTTCAGTGCCACGCGGTAACGTAGAACCTCTCTTAACTGAAGACTGTCCCGAAGCTGAACGCATCCGCAATCGTTTCACTGATTCAAATCCAGACTAACCAAGAGCGAAGAATGAAGAGTGAAGAAAATTATCCTTTTTCTGTTGCTTTCTTCGTTCTTCGCTTCTTCGTTTTTCTATCTTTTCTTACGAGTCAGCACTTTTGTCGCTGTTAGGTTCAAAGGCAGGGCAGTAACCTTCAAGAGTTACCTTGAAGTTATACAGCGGGGACGCTGGATTCCAACACCGCTGTCCTCTTTGATGTCGGCAGGTACCGCAGCAATCAACGTCTGACCAAATGAAGCGATCGCTATTTTGGTTAATCAGTTCTCTTTGTGACAGCGCCCGCAATACCAATTCTTCTCCTTGCCACCGGGCTTCAATTAAACCTGTGTCAGCAAACTGTCGCCACCGGGGGTCGGCAGTAATCGCATCGGGTAAGGTAATCGTGACTACAGTTCCCAATTCTGTAAGTTCGCCTTCGTAATTGCTTTCCGGGGCAGCTGGTTGTATAAATGTTTCACCAATCGGCAGTTCCACCAATGTGCCAGCTGCTGGAGAATGGAGATGGTAGCGGTTTTGCAACTCTTCTAAGCTTGTCAGGTCTGCCAAGTAAGCAGGAGAACCGTGGACGAAGATGACGTGCTGCGGTCGCAAATTATGAATCAGCTGGGCGGTTCCAGGACCATCGCTATGTTGCGCGAGGAGATAGGTTTCGACAGGACAAACGCGTGAGTGTTCGTCGTTAATTTTTATATTAGTTTTTTCTGGTAAAAGCGTGAGCCAAGAACCAGTATTAGGTTGGCAGTATTGTCGCAAGTCAGCTGTAAAATCAGTGAGAATAATACAAGAATTACCAACCTCAGGGCGCTGGTTTGGTTCGATGCGACGCACTCGCGGACGTATCCGTTCATCCCAAAATAACGGTTGATGGCGGGCAAAGTTTTGTACTGACGAGGGGAGATTAGGGAGCAATTCTAGGTAAGCGTCGCATCCAATGGCAACAGTACCATCCACCCAAATATCTAAATCCCTTCCGGTGAAATGGTGATGACTGCGTAAAAGCATCAGCAGTTCTTGACCGAGTCCCAAAGTGGGTGTGGGGAGAACCACAGACCAACCCTCAGCGATCGCTCGGTTAATTCTTTCAGCAAGTTGATTTTCTTGAGCCCGGCGGTGTGGATGGCGGGAAGTTCCATAACTCCCTTCAATAATCAGCACATCCAATTCTGTTCCCCGCAATTCTTCCAACCGCAAACCTTCTACCAACCGTGAGTTTGATAAAAAAAAGTCGCCTGTGTACAGTAGCCTGTAAGAGCGCTCTGAGGTGGTATACGTCAGGAGAATTGCCACAGCTCCAGGAAGATGACCTGCGGGAAATAATTCTGCCACTAAACCATCTTTGAATTCTATCGGCGATCGCAATGGCAGCGCTTGACAAAATGGCGCGACTTGTTCACCATGTTGCTCAAGCCAATTTAGAGGCAGCAATTTGCTGGTCACTTCGCTAGCATATATTGGTAACAGTGGAAATGCCTTGTGCAGTGCTAGCAACCCTTTAGCATGATCTGGATGGGCGTGACTCACCAAGACTAAATCCGCTGGTAGTGAACTTTCTCCACGTGCGGGTTTTTTCAACCCTTTGACTAAAGGCGAAGTATCCGCCAAACCACAATCAAGTAGAATGCGGTGTGGTCCCATCCGCACCAACAAACAAACGCCCTCATCGTCGTGGTGAACCCCAAAGGGCAAACATTCTAACCCAGTCGCCGCGTCCCCCATATCAACCCCAGAGGATACCGACAGGCGATCGCTCATGCTCCCCTCCCCTCTTACTTCATCTCTATGGACATTTGTCCAATGCCAATTCCATAGCGGAGGACGCTTGCGTATGCAAGCGTCCTCCCAACAAAAGCAGGTGTCTGTAAATGGCACAACCCGTGAATGGTTTTTCCTTCCACACAGTGTCCATCGCCAGTTCAGTTATCGATCTCCACACCATTGGAATGCTGATCTTCGTTTGGTTAACATGGACATACCAAACTTGTGTAATAGAAACAACTGAGTGATAAAGATTCTTCAAGCTAGGGACTGTGGGCGGCTTTTCCAACTCAGGCAATTGGCGTACCTGAAGCGGGACTGATTGCTTTTGTAACTTTAATGGGCAGATCCATTACCATGATAGTTGTCTGAATCGTAATATCCATTTTTCGTGCCAAAGAACAAGCACGAAACTGTGAAGACAATTGTTAATCCAGCTAAAATCAGCTTTACATCCATAAGTTTTTTGCCCTTTACGAAAGACTTTCTGATTTTAATAGACTGATTTCGATGTATGGAGAAATCACCTGAAAATTTTTACTATGCTTATGCTGATTCTGCAATAAGTAATCTTACTATAATAAATCGTATTTTAAAACTTTTTGCCGAAGCTGTCTATGGTCTTAAGAGGGATTACGACAATTAAAAAGGCAGGCAAGACGCCTGCCTCACAGCCAGCAAATTATTGTTAAAACTTGTAACTCAAAACTTGAATTGCACCATTGTCTGGTAACTTACCAGAGCTAACAGTGATTGTGTCACTCGTGCTACGCCGTACTGTCATTCCATTCATTACCGTCAGGAAGTCATCCAATGGCGAAATATCGCAATTAGCAGTGTCAGCAGCTTGTGTACGGTAATGGGTAGGAATAATGATCTTGGGATTGAGGGTTTGAATTGCCTGTTTAGCTTCCTGAGGATTATAAGCTTTTGGACCGCCTCCCACAGGGACTAACGCCACATCAGGACGCCCCATCAGAATTTTTTGCTCAATCGAAATCGGTGCAGCTGCTCCTCCTAAATGAAGGATGCTAATTCCCCCTTGCTTCCAAAGCCAAGCAGTATTTATACCAAACTGCTTACCACCTTTGCGGTCATGGTTTATGGCAATTCCCTGGAACTTAATGCCATTAAACTCGTAAGCTCCAGGTTCGTAAATAAGCTTGGGATTTCCTGCAAGGTCTTCTACAGCACCTTCATCCAGCAGTTGGCTGCTAATCAGCACTAAATCAGCCGCAACTTTTGGCGCACGATAACCAGCGGTACAGCCAACTGTCCGAAAGGGATTTGTGAGAATTTTTACTCCGCCACCAGTAAACAGAAAGCTAGTATGACCGAGCCACTGAATTGATAATGAACCGCCAGATTGGGCATTCACTTGAAGGTCGGAACCGAAACTAGTAACCAACGTTGTTACTAATCCCGCCCCTGCATAACCCAATAACTGTCGTCGTTTCATGGATTCATCTCTCGAGACTGCAATTGTTCCAAAAAGTTTCGCAATAACTGCTTCCCTGAAGTTGTCAGGACACTCTCTGGGTGAAATTGGACGCCCTCGATGTGAGGATAGTTCCGGTGTCGCACTCCCATAATTGTGCCATCCTCAAGGGATGCAGTTATTTCCAGCACATCTGGACAAGTATCGCCCTCAATCACTAAACTATGATACCTGGTTGCGGTCATCGGATTTTCTAAGTTGCTGAAGACTCCTACGCCTGTGTGATATATCGGTGAAGTTTTGCCGTGCATCAACTCTGGCGCAGAAATGATTTTACCGCCAAACACTTGACCGATACTTTGATGCCCCAAGCAAACGCCTAAAATTGGCATACTTGGTCCAAGGCGAGAAATCACATCTAGGGAAATTCCTGCATCTTCTGGGCGACCAGGTCCTGGAGAAATTACGACTCCATCTGGCTGTAGCGCACGAATTTCATCTATGGTGATTTTGTCGTTACGAAAAACCTTAATATCAGTTGCTACTGGGAACTCAGCCGCCAGTTCTCCCAGATACTGGACTAAATTATAGGTAAAGCTGTCGTAATTATCGATTATTATAAGCAAAGTTGATTTCTCCTGGTTTTTACCAATCAGATAATTGTGATTGACTGTCACCAAAAGATTTTAATCGCTGTTTAAGTCATCTTGATACAGACACGATAAGTCGTATCGACTGAATTTAAAAAAATCGTTATAAAGTTAAGTGCACCCTGTCTGAAGCCGCTCAAATAGCAAGCATCTCCAGCATTCAGCACTTAAGAATGCACACCCGACAAAACTAAAGCGAACAGGGGAGGAAGTAAGAGTGTCCCAGCGACTAGCACCGCGACCAAAGCCGAGACAAGCACAGCACCAGCAGCACAGTCTTTGGCAATTTTTGCCAATTCATGGTAGGTCTGCTTAACTGTTAGATCGACAATTGACTCGATCGCTGTATTTAGTAACTCCAACGCCAAAACTAAACCGCTCGTTATTCCAATAACCGATATTTCCACAGGCTTAAGATGTAAAAAAACGCTCAAGCCAATAGCTAAAGCACCGACAACAACGTGAATGCGAAAATTGCGTTGAGTTAGAAAAGCGTAGCTAATTCCACACCAAGCATACTTAAAACTCACAAATAAATTAGAGGCTATTTGCCACGACAGCGGACGTTGCTTAGTCACAACTGTTTCTAAGGAGTTTGGCGCTGGTGGAGACGAAACTTGTTGAGACATAGGCATAAAAATCAAACAGCAAAGTGGGTGAGGAGGGCATTTTAGCGGATGTTAATAAATAAATGAACTTATCAGCTCTTTTTAACGAGAGAATGTTAGATATTAAATACAGAATAACACTTAAAATGTAGTCAGCAATCACTATTCAAAGTCAATCTCAATACCTATTGTCTTCAGTAATATTACTTGCTGTTTGAGCATTTGGCTCAAACTTTCTTCGTCTGGATGATCCCAACCCAAAAGATGCAATAACCCATGAGCCGCTAACCACGCTAGCTCCGTTGGCAAAGGGTGTTCCTGCTGTTGAGCTTGCTGCCGTGCTGTTTCGATTGAAATAACAATATCACCGAGATACAACGGTTCATCGGCGTCCATCTCTGGTAGCTGAGGCAATACCTCTAATGCCGCAAACGATAAAACGTCTGTCGCTTTATTCTGGTGACGATACTGCGCGTTAAGGGTTCGCATTTCAGCATCATCTGTTAAACGTAGTCCAACTTCATATTCTGGTGCTGGCGGAATACTCGTTTGTAATATTTCTAACCAGCACTCAAACCAGTTTTTCCAAGTTTCAGTTGCAATTTGGGCATCCGTATTACCAGAGGCTACAGCTTCCGCTTGGGATAACTCATGATAACAATCCTGTACATACAGTTCAACTTGCACTAGCTACAAAGTCTCCTAAGCTTACGTATGATGTCGTTAGCGAGTCAGGTAAGCAAGACCTACAAGGACTGCTAAAAGCCCTACAGTCGTCAGTACAAAATGCTTCACGGAGGTGCCGCCCTTTTGCACCATGTTTCGCATTGCGAGTTTCACGTAGCTAGGTCGAGGTTCGGTAGAAGGAGAATCGCTCATAATATTTTTGTAACAAAGTCTTCTAATAATGTAACAGTTCTTATAACATCAAGTTGCCATTCTGCCCCCCTTAGGAAGTGGTTAGTGGTTAGTAAATAGTGGTTTGTAGTATTTTTTGACAACCAACAAATCTACAGACGCGACGCCACTCCCCAAGGGCGGAGGGAACCTCCGCACGGGGGTGGCTTCGGAGGGAGACCCTCCTGGAGCGCTGGCTCGCCATAGCGCGTCTCTACTAACTACCCCCCCTAATTATGCAGAAGCCTCTACCAGCTGGTTTTCTTGGCGGAGATAGGCTTGGATGAACATATCGATTTCGCCGTTCATCACATCCGCGATCGCAGTTGTTTCCACACCAGTTCGCAAATCCTTCACCATTTGGTAAGGATGAAAAACGTAGTTGCGGATTTGGTTTCCCCAAGACGCTTCTACCATATCACCCCGGATTTCGGCAATTTCTTTTGCGTGTTGCTCTTGAGCGATCACCAGCAGTTTTGCCTTCAAGCGGGCGAGGGCTTTTTCTTTGTTTTGTAATTGGCTGCGTTCTTCCGTACAACGCACGGCAAGGCCAGTGGGAAGGTGAACAACTCGCACTGCGGTTTCTACTTTGTTGACGTTCTGTCCGCCCTTACCACCAGATCGAGTTGTGGTCACTTCCAAATCCTTCTCAGGAATTTCCAGTTGGATGGTGTTATCTATCTGGGGCATCACTTCCACGCCAGCAAAGCTGGTTTGCCGCTTGCCGTTGGCATTGAAAGGTGAAATCCGCACTAGGCGATGTGTCCCTGTTTCTGAACGCAGGTAGCCGTAGGCATAGCGCCCAGTAATTTCTACAGTTACAGATTTAATTCCCGCTTCATCACCTTCGGAAAGCTCATTTAACTGCACTTTATAGCCGTGGTTTTCTCCCCAACGGGTGTACATCCGCAGCAACATTTCAGCCCAGTCTTGAGCATCTGTCCCACCAGCACCTGCGTTGATTGTGAGTACAGCCCCCTTTTCGTCATAGGGACCAGAAAGCAACTGGAGTAACTCCCATTGGTCGAGTTCGCGATTGAGCTTAGTGACAGTAGACTCGGCTTCTTGCAGTAGCCCTTCATCTGTTTCTAACTCCAACAGTTCTAACACTGCCCTAGTGTCTTCCAAAGAAGCTTTCCACTGGTGATACTGTTGCAGGTGTGCTTTCAGGTCGTTGAGTTCTTGCAGTATTTCCTGTGCTTTCGTTTGGTCATCCCACAACTCTGGTTGGGCTGCTATTTGTTCCAGGTCTTGAATTTTGGCGCTCAGTGCAGGGATGTCAAAGATAGTCCTGGGTTTTACCCAGGCGATGAGACAACGTTTCGACTTCGCGTTTGAGTTCTAAAGCTTCCATAGTACTTAATTGATAATGAGCGCTTTGGATTATAAGCTGTTGATTTCTATTCTATTTGCTTTCTTAATTTTACCTATAGTTTATCAAATACATACTTATACAGTTTTTTTAGTATAAAATTTACGCTAATTTTACTGATTCTTTACAGGGGGTTTCTGAGAAGAACGCACCAAGCTAGAGTTCATAAGTTAGCTCATGGACATAAGATTGCAAAAGTCAAGAGTCATGAAATTTAAACCACAAATTAACGAGGCAGTGCGTTGCGGTGAGACCAGTGCTGTGTCTCCTGCGGAGGTGCTGAGCACCAAAGGCGCACGCTGCCCGTTAGCCTTCGCGTAGCGTCTCCGGAGGAGATAGCAACTGCTGTACAGATGCACACGAATAATTTATCTGTGTTAATCTGTGTAGCTCTGTGCTTCTAAATATCCTTAAATCATACTTTTGTAAGAAGTCTATTAATTTGTATTAGGGATTGCAGTACATACATTGAGATGGATCTGCCTTTTGTAATCCATCTGGGAAGAAGATTTCTTGCGAAAATCCGCATTTTTGACATTTATAGATTGCTGTTAAAGTTAACTGTGTCGGTAAGTTACAATACGCACACAGTAGTCCGTTTTTCCTTTGAACTAATTCAAAACCTGGACAGGAACAGTTGGGACAGGGATTATTTAGTTTTCTGACTAAGTCGTGGGTAGCTTTTGCGATATTTTTCATCCGAGTAGGGTTATACAGAGCACGCATATCTGTTTCTATATAAACTTTGCCATCTTCGGAACTGTTTAAAGCAAATTCAATTGCTTCCACCAGTTGTTCTGTTGTCTTAATACCTTTGATAATTTCATCTTGACTTTTGGGTGAAGAACTCAGCATGACGACTAGGGCGTGTTCGGGAAAGCCAACTGTATCTGCAAAATCTTGTGCTTCTTGAAGACTTTCCACAATCGTATGACTGAAGTTTGTTTCTATAGACAACTCTTGACCGACAATTTCTAGTTCCTTCGTTTTATCTAATAGAAGGACGACTTCCCGATTACAAGGTATAAACGGGCTAATAGGGTGAGGACCAAATGTACCTTCGCTAGCTAATGCCAAAGTTTCACCCGTGGCATCCAAGGCTTTTTCTGCTTTTAGCCTTGCTGCTTCGATTTGGTTTCCTGTCCTTTTAACTTCTCTTGTAAATGTACCAAAACGGTCTGTATCAAAATCTTGCGGTACTATGACTTTTATTCCTAGCTCTTGTTCAATAATTGGAGCAATCACTTTCTCTTTGTGATGCATAGTTGCTAGTACTGCTACTCGATTAACAAATAGCGGATGTTGTTTCATATCCCTCTGTATTTCCCTATTTAAGTGAAACATACAGCACTTGATAGCAGCTTTGGCAGCCCTCTACAAGTCACCTATGTTCATACGCAAAATTTTATAGTTGCTATAAATGGGATTCTATGAATAACTTATTTATGAAAAGAATTGGATATGAAACAATACAGTTCCATGAAGGATAGCTGAAGGCAAAGAAACCCGGTTTTGCACAAGTTACCACGTTTATAGGCTAATGCTTATCTGAACTGTAAGTAAGTCGGCACGATAAAACCAATGTATGTTTAGTTTTGTAAAAACTGTGGAATGACCTATTTTTAAGGTATTCGTTGGCTTTACATTTCGTTACATAGAAAAATGTTTAACGGCGATTTACTTATTGGCATATGAAGAGTATCATCAATCATATTCAATAGTTATTATAAACTTGTCTTTATGGATAAGTTTTGTTAAATGATGGTAAGCGAGCGAATAAGTATTTGCTTATAGTAGCTATATAATATTTATTTAACTATCGCCTTGAAAATTTAACAATTTCTTTTGAAAAGGTGATAAATTTATCTACAACAGATGAGTTAAGTCACTCACAAGCTTCTAGTTCATGTAATTGAGGCTGTCATAGTTTTCACATTACATACATATACATAACCTCTTTTGATAGCAACGAACACAATTGTTCTGTTGCCCTGATTGACATAACTAAAAACAATTGCAATTAGCAACAAGAGAATTTATGGCGGAATTTTCTAATCAATTTTCTCGACGCAAATTTCTGTTAACAGCTGGAGCTTCTGCTGTAGGATCTGTATTCCTCAAGGGGTGTTTAGGAAACCCCCCAGATACCGCGAACACAATTCAAGCACAACAAGTTGCTGCTATCAATATCAATCCAGCGGATAGACCAGAAACAACCACGGTCAAGCTAGGGTATATTCCCATTGTTGAAGCTGCTCCCTTGATTATTGCGAAAGAAAAAGGCTTCTTTGCAAAGTACGGCATGACCAATGTTGATATATCCAAGCAAGCCAACTGGGGTTCAGCAAGAGACAACATAGAAATTGGGGCTGCTGGAGGTGGAATTGATGGCGGTCAATGGCAGATGCCTATGCCTTATCTGATTTCTGAAGGGCGCATCACCAAGGGCAACCGAAAAATTCCCATGTATGTCTTGGCTCAGTTGAATACCCAAGGTAATGGAATTGCGATCGCCAGCACGCACCAAGGCAAGGGTATTGGCGTGCAGATTGCAGGTAAAGAAACGTTTTTTGCTCAACTCAAATCAGCAAACGCTGTGTTCAAAGCTGCCCAAACGTTCCCAGGAGTCAATCAGGATTTTTGGATTCGCTACTGGTTAGCTGCATCGGGTGTTAATCCAGACAGTGATATTCAACTGCTGACAGTCCCAGCAGCTCAGACAGTTGCAAATATGAAGACGGGGTCGATGGATGCTTTTAGTACGGGTGACCCGTGGCCCTACCGGATTGTTAAAGATAAGATTGGCTTTATGGCGGCATTAACCGCAGAAATCTGGAAAAACCATCCAGAAGAATACTTGGCAATGAGGGCAGATTGGGTTGACAAAAATCCAAAAGCAACCAAAGCGCTTTTGAAAGGTCTTATGGAAGCGCAGCAATGGTGCGACAATTTTGACAACAGAAAAGAACTCGCTCAAATCCTTGCAAGACGAAATTACTTCAACGTGCCTGAGGCAGTTCTTATTGACCCATTTATGGGCAAGTATGAGATGGGAGATGGTCGCACCATTAACGATAGAAAAATGGCATCTCTGTACTGGAAAGATGAAAAAGGTAGCGTCTCCTATCCCTACAAGAGCCATGACCTTTGGTTTTTAACAGAAAGCGTGCGCTGGGGCTTCTTACCTGAAGATACCTTAACAAATGCCAAAGCGCTTATAGATAAAGTTAACCGCGAGGATTTGTGGAGAGAAGCCGCTAAAGAAATAGGCGTTGCTGCTGCTGATATTCCCACCAGTACATCCCGTGGTGTTGAAGAATTTTTTGATGGCATCAAGTTTGACCCAGAAAATCCAAAAGCTTACTTGCAAAGCCTCAAGATTAAAAAAGTCAAAGTTTAGTAAAAGTTTAGGCGCAATATTTGAGGAGAACACTAACAATGGTAACGCTGCAAAGACGCTCTTCTGGAAATACCTCTCAGAATGTTTGGTTATCTCGTCTGCAAAAGCAATATCCCGATCTGTTGCCTCCGCTGGCAGCGCTCGCCATCTTTCTAGTTATTTGGCAGTTGTTTTCTTGGACTCCTGGAGCAACACTACCAGGACCTATCCAAGTGGTGCAAGAAACCTGGATACTGATTTTGTATCCCTTTTATGACCGAGGCGGGATAGACAAAGGTTTATTCTGGCAGATTCTTGCAAGCTTACAACGGGTAGCGATTGGTTACTCATTGGCGGCAATTCTCGGAATTACCTTGGGCATTGTGATTGGTACGAATAAAGTCATGTACAAGGCTTTAGATCCGATGATCCAATTATTCCGTACTGTACCGCCTCTGGCTTGGGTACCGATTGCTCTTGCTGCTTTGCGACAAAACGAACCATCTGCCTTGTTCGTCATTTTTATCACGGCAATTTGGCCCATTTTGATAAATACAGCAGTGGGCGTAAAGCAAATTCCCCAAGATTACAACAACGTAGCCAAAGTTCTGCAACTTTCTCGTCGAGATTATTTCTTCAATATCCTCATACCCTCTGCTCTACCCTACATTTTTACAGGGTTAAGGATTGCGATTGGATTGGCTTGGTTAGCAATTATTGCCGCAGAAATTATCATGTCGGGCATTGTGGGAATTGGCTTCTTTATCTGGGATGCCTATCAGAATAACAAAGTCAGTGAAATTATTTTGGCTCTCGTCTACATCGGTGTCGTTGGCTTGATACTAGACAAAGCGATGCTTTGGGTACAGTCGAGGATTTTGCCAGAAGAACAGAAATAATAATGATGAAGTTGACTGTTGACATTTAACAGCCAACAGTCTCAAGAGCCAATGAAAAATATTTTCGCAACTTGATTTCACAATTCACACTTGATAGCTATGTCTGTTTTTGTTGCTGTTGACCAAATTGATAAAGTTTTTTCCTTAACCGATGGTGGTAAATATATTGCCCTTAAAGGAATAGACCTCCAAATTAAAAAAGGAGAATTTGTTTCTCTCATTGGTCACTCAGGTTGTGGTAAATCTACCTTATTAAATATGATTGCCGGTCTGGATTTGCCAACTGAGGGTGTCGTGACTCTAGAAGGAAAAAAAATCACTAAACCTGGTCCAGACAGGATGGTGGTGTTCCAAAATTATTCTCTGTTGCCTTGGCGGACAGTACGAGAAAATATTGCCCTTGCCGTAGACTCAGTTATGAATGAACTGCCTGCGGGTGAACGCAAGGCAATTGTAGAACGGCATATCGATATGGTGGGGTTGCGTCCTCATGCTGATAAGCAGCCAGGAATGTTATCAGGTGGACAAAAACAGCGAGTGGCGATCGCTCGTGCCTTAGCAATTCGTCCGAAATTACTCTTGCTAGATGAACCGTTTGGAGCATTAGATGCACTGACGCGAGGCAACTTGCAAGAACAGTTAATGCAGATTTGTCAGGAAAACGAAGTCACTGCAGTCATGGTGACTCACGATGTCGATGAAGCAGTGCTGTTGTCCGACCGAATTGTGATGCTGACAAATGGACCAGAATCCAAAATTGGAGACATTTTGGAAGTGGATATCCCTCGACCCCGCAAGCGGATGGAAGTGGTAGAACATCCTAGCTACTACAGTTTGCGGAGTGAGATGATTTACTTCCTGAATCAACAAAAACGAATTAAGAAACTTAGGGCAAGGAAAACAGCCGTTATCGCTCGTCACGGTTTAGAAAAAGTTAACCTCGAAATTGGTTTCCTCCCTCTCACTGCCTGCGCTCCTCTAGCTGTAGCTAAAGAGAAAGGCTTCTTTACCAAGTATGGTCTAGATGAAGTGAGCTTAGTGCGTGAATCTAGCTGGCGCGGAATTACCGATGGCATTACTGGCGGATATTTAGATGCTGCTCAAATGCCTGGTGGAATGCCAGTTTGGTTGACTGTGGGAGGACATGACGGTCGCCCTGTGCCAGTTGTGAGCTCCCTGACTCTCACCCGCAATGGTAATGCCATTACCTTAGATAAACGTTTTTATGACCAAGGGGTATATACTCTAGCAGACTTCAAACAAGTGCTGCATGAGTCTGCAAATCAACGCCATACTCTGGGAATGGTTCATCCTTCCTCGATGCACAACATACTACTGCGTTACTGGTTAGCAGCCGGTGGTATTGACCCTGACCGCGATGTTTCCCTCAAAACTATTCCTCCGGCTCAAATGGTCGCTGACTTGCAAGCAGGAAGTATTGACGGTTACTGTGTGGGCGAACCTTGGAACTTGCGGGCAGCGACAGAAGGTATTGGCTTTACCATTGCTACAGATTTAGAAATTTTGGAAGGACATCCAGGCAAAGTTTTAGGAGTCCGTGAAGATTGGGCAGCAGCATATCCCAACACCCATATAGCCCTCGTCAAAGCCTTATTGGAAGCTTGTCAATTCTGCGCTGATGAGAAAAACTCTCAAGAAGTCCGTGAAATTTTATCTCGGCGGGAGTATGTCAGTACCAATGAGGAATACATCCAACTTGGCGATCCAAACTCCTATGCTTGTAGCCTAGAACAACCAATGCGACAGTATGCCCATCATCTGTTTTTCGGAGATGGCGTTAATCGTCCCAGCCGCACGGAACATTTGTGGATGATGACCCAAATGGCACGTTGGGGCGATATCCCCTTCCCCCGGAACTGGATGGAAATCCTGGAACGAGTTTGTCGAGTCAATGTGTTCAGTACCGCAGCACGAGAACTAGGTTTGCTTGATATCAAGTATCATCGCGGTCCTATCCAGTTGTTCGATGGCTCTGAGTTTAATGCTGATGACCCCATCGCCTATCTCAATAGTTTGGATATTAAACGCAATGTTTCAGTGGCAGAAGTTGTGATTAACTCACGTTCTCCAGTCGCTGCCTAAGAATTTTAGATTTTGGATTGGGAATACTGGTGTACCTAACGCGGAAATTCCAAGGAGTAACCCCATAATCCAAAATCTGAAAACTATGGATCAACGAATAATTAACAGACGCACTGTTTAAAGCATTACCACTTCTTAAGCCAAAATCAAAAATCCAAAATAAATATGCACAACCGGACTTTGACTTACACCGAAACATCAAGAGAGTCTACAACAACACGTACCCGTTCCAATCCTTTCTTACTTATTGAAGACGTTTCTAAAATCTATCCCACGCCAAAAGGTCCTTTTACAGTACTACAAGGCGTTAACCTGACAGTGCATGAAGGCGAGTTTATCTGCGTCATAGGTCACTCGGGTTGTGGCAAATCAACACTGCTGAACATGGTTGCAGGATTTACCAAGCCAACCCATGGAAATGTATTGCTCGGCTCCAAACCCATCACCCAACCAGGTCCAGACCGGATGATGGTTTTCCAGAACTACGCTTTGTTGCCTTGGCTGACTACTTTTGAAAACATTTACTTGGCTCTTAATGCCGTCTTCCCAAATAAAACAAAGGCAGAGAAGTCAGCCATTGCACGCGATCATCTAGCACTGGTGGGACTAACAGAGGCAGCCGACAAAAAGCCGACACAAATATCTGGGGGGATGAAACAGCGGGTTGCTATTGCAAGAGCTTTGGCGATTCGTCCGCAAGTTTTGATCTTAGATGAACCTTTTGGAGCGTTAGATGCGATTACCAAAGAAGAATTACAGGAAGAATTATTGAAAATTTGGAACGAACGGCGATGCACAGTGTTGATGATTACTCACGACATTGATGAAGCACTATTCCTAGCAGACCGTTTGATAATGATGACCAATGGACCTGCTGCTAAAATCGGTGAAATCTTAAACATTCCTTTCCCTCGTCCCCGCGATCGCGCTCGGATTATGGAAGACCCAGAATACTACAAACTGCGGAACCACGCCCTTGATTTCCTCTTCCACCGCTTTGCTCACGACGAATAGAAACTGACACCTCGTTGCCCATAAGCTGAAAGCCTGGGGCGCAATGCCTTGCGCCCTTACCCAAGTATGAGTTTTTTCTGACTTTGTCCTCTAGCGAGGGCAAAGCGCTTTTGGCTTTTATAGCGGTTTGCATTTGCATTCCCTATCATGAATAGCAAAAAGTTATATATTAGCAGCCTTGCTATTTATTTAATTTATGAATATAGTTTTTTACATAAGCATATAAAAGTTAATGTAGCAATCCAAACGATATTCAATAGCACAGGAGGCTCCCGATGATAGCACTTGCTGAACGCGATCAACGCAGGTTAACGATGCAGTCTATGGAAATTACCCCTGGTACAACAGCAATTCGTTGCCTTGACTGGGACCGCGATCGCTTCGATATTGAATTCGGACTCCAAAATGGTACGACCTACAACTCATTTTTAATACAGAGTGAAAAAATAGCTTTAATTGATACTTCCCATGAAAAGTTTCGCCAACTGTACTTAGACGCTTTGTTAGGACTCATTGACCCGAGTTCGCTGGATTATTTGATTGTTAGCCATACTGAACCAGACCACAGCGGATTGGTTAAAGATATACTGGCGCTGGCTCCCCAAATAACTGTTGTTGGTTCAAAAGTGGCAATCCAGTTTCTAGAGAATTGGGTACATCAGCCATTTAAGCAACAGATTGTGAAAAATGGCGATCGCCTAGATTTAGGTAACGGACATATCCTGGAATTTGTGATTGCGCCTAATCTGCATTGGCCTGACACAATATTTACCTATGATACCAAAACGCAAGTTTTATATACCTGTGATGCATTTGGGATGCACTATTGTGACGACCATACTTTTGATGAAGATTTAGCCTTGCTTGAAGAAGATTACCAATACTATTACGACTGCCTGATGAGGCCAAATGCTCGCTCAGTGCTGTCTGCTCTCAAGCGGATGAATGAGTTGCCAGAGGTTGCAACCATTGCCACAGGTCATGGACCTCTCCTTCATCACAATGTTACTGAACTGGTAGGTCGTTATCGTCAGTGGAGTCAAGAGCAAGCAAAGGCAGAAACAACAGTTGCCGTCTTTTATGTGTCTGATTACGGGTTTAGTGACCGGATTTCTCAAGCGATCGCCCACGGCATCACAAAAACGGGTGTGGCAGTAGAAATGATGGATTTGAAGTCGGCTGATCCTCAGGATGTCAGAGAACTGGTAAGCATTGCTGCTGGACTGGTGATTGGCACTCCACCAATGACAGGACCAACTGCTGCTACTGCTCAGACTGCCATCAGCACTATCCTAGCTGCTGCCAAACCCAAGCAGTCTGTCGGTGTGTTTGAGTCTGGTGGTAGGGATAGTGAATCGGTTTATTTACTGCTGAATAAGTTTCAAGACTTAGGGTTAAGTCCCGCCTTCCCAGCAATTGTGCTTAAGGAAACACCTAATGATGCCACATATCATTTGTGTGAAGAAGCTGGGACGGACATGGGGCAGTGGTTGTCGCGCGATCGCAGTATCAAGCAAATCAAAGCTTTAAATTCAGAACTTGAAAAAGCCTTAGGACGATTGAGTACTGGGCTGTACATTCTCACTGCTCATAAGGGCAATTTCAGCAGTGCGATGTTGGCTTCCTGGGTAGCACAAGCTAGCTTCAAACCCTTAGGTGTAACAGTTGTAGTAGCTAAAGACCGTGCAATTGAATCTTTGCTACAAGTCGGTGATCACTTCGTTCTTAATGTTTTAGAAGAAGGCAACTATCAGGGATTGATGAAGCACTTCATCCAGCGTTTTCCTCCTGGTGCTGATCGTTTTGAAGGAGTCAAGACTTACCAGGCGAACAATGGTTGTCCGATTTTGGCAGATGCTCTTGCCTATTTGGAGTGCGAAGTCAAAAGCCGTCTGGATTGTGGTGATCACTGGACTATTTACAGCACTGTCTCTGTCGGTCGCCTCTCTAAACCTGATGCTCTGACTGCTGTTCACCATCGCAAAGTTGGGAATCACTACTAAGCCACTAGACGCAAGTCAACACAACGACAGAAAAACTCATGCAGAAACTGCAAACTAGTGACTTTGACAAAATCAGCCTCACTGCTTTTATGGTGAGCTTAGCCAGACGGTTTACAGATATTCCCTATGCCAAGGAGTTGGCACAGTTGGTAGAGTTGCAGAGGTTGATAGAGCTATCAGAGCCAGAAAACCAGAACAAAAGCGTTTTGCTTACCGCACGCGTGGAAGCTCGCTATAAAGCCATTAACCAAGTTATGGCTCAATATCAAATAGCGCAAGTTCTGGAACTGGCATCCGGTTTGCTACCGCGTGGTCTTTTCATATCAAGTGATCCTAATATCACTTTTATTGAAACTGACTTGCCTGCGATGATTCGTTGCAAACAGCAACTGGTCCAGCAACTCGTTGGGGAACGTCCCAATCTGCACTTTCTCTCAATTGATGCTACTAGCCGTCCCAGTCAGTTTTTGAAGAGTTCTGAGCAACTGACACCCGGACAACCAGTTATGATTTTGTGTGAGGGGTTGCTGACACATCTCAATGTGGCAGAAAAACAACAAGTGTGTGCAAATGTCCGCGAGATGCTTTCCTCTTACGGCGGCGTCTGGATTACCCCTGACTTCATTGACACAGCTAGTCTTTCGCAATCACTACAAGATGATCCAGATTTACAGAAGCTATTACAAACAGGTAGCAATCTTACAGGCAGGTCTTTAGTAGATAATAATTTTGGAACCCTAGAAGCAGCGCGGCAGTTCGCTTATGAACAAGGCTTCCGTGTGGTAGAGCATAGTATGTTAAACGTGATAGACCAGTTAAGCTGCTTGGAAATCTTGGGCATTGACGCAGAAGTTGTGAAAAAAATGCTTGCTGCTCAGTCTGTCTTTGCGCTTACTGTTGATGTCGCTTAATTTTCAAGAGGATATGCCAGTCACTGGTTAGTGACAAATAACAAATTTACTCAACTTAATAAATCTATGCCAGACATAAAACTACGCGATGTTCAGATCGCCTCGATTGGTGCTGACACAACAGTACTGCGATCGCGCACTTGGGATCGACTCAAATTTGAAGTCGAATACTCGCTACAAAAGGGGACAACTGCCAATTCCTATCTGATTCAAGCCCAAAACACAGCAGTTTTGGACCCTCCTGGTGAGTCGTTTACAGAAATTTACCTGCACCAATTACAACAACACCTTGATTTAAGACATCTCGACTACGTCATTTTGGGTCATGTCAACCCAAATCGCTGTGTAACATTAAAGGCATTGCTAGAGTTAGCCCCTCAAATTACTTTTGTCTGCTCTAAGGCAGGTGCAGTTGCCTTGCGTACTGCCTTTCCAGAACGAGAGTTAAAAATAAGTGTTGTCAGAGGGGAAGAAGTTTTGGATTTGGGTCAAGGTCACAAACTACAATTTATTGCTGTCCCCACCGCACGCTGGCCTGACGAGCTTTATACTTACGACCCTCAAACTCGGATTCTGTTTACCGATAAGCTTTTCGGTACTCATATCTGTGGGGATGAAGTTTTTGATGAAGGTTGGAAACGCTTAGACGAAGACCGACGACACTACTATGATTGCCTTCATGCTGCTCAGTTTCGGCAGGTGGAAATAGCACTTGACAAATTTGCTCCTTTATCAGTCAATTTCTATGCCCCTGGTCACGGCCCCATCGTACGCTATAGCAAAAGCCGACTCACCCATGACTATCGACAGTGGAGTCAGCAGCAGAAGGATAAAGACTTGACAGTGGCAGTTTTTTATGCATCTGCCTACGGCAACACAGCAACTTTGGCACAGGCGATCGCCAAGGGTATTACCAAGGCAGACGTAGCTGTGGAATTAATTAATTGTGAGTTTGCCGAACCGACTGAAATTCAGGCAGTTGTAGAAAAGTGCGATGGATTCATCATCGGTTCTCCTACATTAGGGGGGCATATGCCTACCCAAGTGCAAACTGCCTTGGGTATTGTGCTTTCAACTGCTGCTAAAAGCAAATTAGCAGGTGTCTTTGGTTCTTATGGCTGGAGTGGGGAAGCAGTTGATGAGGTTGAAAGCAAATTACAACAAGCAGGCTATCGCTTTGGCATTGATACGATTCGGGTTAAGTTCAAACCCACTGATGCCATTCTTCAACAATGTAAGGAAGCTGGCACTGATTTTGCTCAGGCTTTGAAAAAGGCGAAGAAAAGCCGCACTCCCCGACAAAGCGTCAGTGACTCCCAAATTGACCGAACAGAACAAGCGATGGGGCGAATTATTGGACCTCTGTGTGTGGTAACAGCCAAACGCAAAGAGATCACAGGCGCAATGCTCGCCTCTTGGGTGACTCAATCTAGCTTCAATCCCCCAGGTTTAACAGTCGCAGTTGCCAAAGACCGCGCGATTGAATCTTTAATGCATACGGAGGACAACTTTGTCCTGAATATTTTGAAAGAAGGCATGAACCTGAGGCGGCACTTCGTTCAACCTTTTGCACCAGGGGAAGACCGCTTTGCTGGGTTGGCAACTCAAACAGCCCAAAATGATTGTCCCATTCTTAGCGATGGTCTCGCTTATCTGGAATGCACTGTTCATAGCCGAATGGACTGTGGTGATCACTGGGTTGTCTATGCGATCGTCAATAATGGTCAGATGCTACAGCCTGTAGGAATGACGGCAATGCATCAGCGCAAATCCGGTAGCCAGTATTAATTTCAAACAGACCTCAATACCGTTTAGTTAAGAGTTATTTGTGACAATTTCATACCTGTAGAGACGTTGCATGCAACGTCTCTACTTTTGAATTCAACGATATTTCTCACAATACAACAGGAGCTTAAATGCAAGAGTTAGATAACAAGGCGTCAACAAATCGGTACGAATGGTTAAAACGCAATCGTATTGTGCGATGTCTTGAAACTATTCAAGACTTACTTGTGATTTCTTTGTGTATTGGTCTATTTACCTTAATGGCAATCCAGCTGCGAGCCATGTTCTATTCGCTGCTACCGCCCCTTAATTTCCAAGTCGTCACCTCAGATATCTTATTTCTGTTAATTTTAGTCGAGTTATTTCGACTGCTGATTATTTACTTACAGGAGCAACGAGTATCTATCGGCGTAGCAGTAGAAGTGTCTATTGTATCTGTTCTACGAGAAATTATTGTGCGGGGAGTGCTGGAAACACACTGGAGTCAGGTTTTAGCCTCTTGTGCCTTCTTGCTAGTTATGGCTGTACTACTAGTCGTTCGAGTTTGGCTACCGCCTACCTTCAATGGAATTGACCCTGAACGTCAAGCCTCTATGAGAAATAAGTTACTCACAGTAGATCAGTCATCTGAATCTACTCATCATCTCGACTCTCAGGGAATTCCTTCTATCTTGGCAGAAAACAATAGTCGCTTAAGAAGCGAACACTGAATTGCAGCCTCCCCTCGCTCACGCTGCTTTGTATGCCGCCTGCGAGTGCTGTGAGTTCGGGAAACGAACGCCAATCACCTACAGAAGGAAACCTTCTTGCATGGCTAGCGCTCCTCCTGCAGCACCGCAGTTTCTCCCGGAGGGTTTCCCTCCAAGAGAACTGCTCGCAGTCTCACCGATATGCGTGTACAAAATAACCGAAAAGCTTATGATAAAAGCTTTTTGAATTTTGAATGCGTGTGCCTCCTGCGGAGGAGCTGCGCATTAGCGTAAGCTCCTCGCTCCGCGAGGCACGCGTAGCGTGCCGGTAGGGCATATTTTGACTGACTCGGGAGCGGTACTAGTCTCGTGTCAGCAGTTGTACTGTCGTGCGCCAAATCAGTCCAGCAACAATCAGCGCTAAACCCACCAGCCAAATTTGCTGTTCTACCCAAAAAGCTAGAAAAGCACAGGAAGCTAAACCTGCCCAACCTATCCATTTAGGATAAAGTCGTTCCTCGGGTGACAATTGCAGTGCTGCAAAGTTCGTAATTGCGTAATAAATTAAAACGTTAAACGCACTGAACGACCATGTCGTTTTCACATCTCCAATCATAACTAAAGCTGCGATCGCAACTCCCACAACCAGCACAGCCAAAACGGGTGTGCTTCCTGACTGATTCAATCTGGCAAACAACCCTGGTAAATCCCGGCGTCTTCCCATTGCCAGTACAACACGGGATAATCCCAAAATCAAGTTCAGTAGCACACCTAGCATGGCAGTCATAGCACCAATCGCTACAACCAAACCAGCAGCAGGACCAGCAACATTACGGATGGCTACCTCAAGAGGTGCAGCTTGTGCTTGTTGAGTCACCTTGCCCAACACACCTGCTCCCACTGCCCCAATGCCAACTGCTGCCACTGTAATGTAAAGCACCATTGTCAGCAGCAGACAGACAATCATCGCTCTAGGAATGGTTTTTCGCGGTTCTTTTGCTTCCTCGCCCATTGTGGCGATCCGACCATAACCCGTGTAAGCCACAAACATTAGGGCTGTAGCATGGAGTACTGATGCGGCATTCCCTGAGAAGAAGGGTGTTAGATTTTCAGCACCGACGGTGACAGCACGCGGCAAACAGACAATGACAAATAAACTCAAAGACAGCAATGTCACCGATACGATGATAATGTTGACGAGGTTAGAGCGCCGAATTCCAGTTAGGACAATTGCTGTAAAAACAACTACAGCGAAAAGAGCCGTGGGAACCAGCAAGCCACGCTGCATTAAATTGGTTGTGGTCAATAAGTAGCTGGCGAAACCTAAGGCAGCAGTGGCAGCAGATGCTGTTTTAGCTAAAAGAAACATCCAGCCAGCTGTAAAACCAAACCAAGGATTTAAATATTTGTACCCATATTCATAGGTTCCACCACTAACGGCATGATTAGCAGCGAGCTGGGCGCTGTTAAGACCGTTACAGGTAGCGACAAAAGCGGCAAGTGCTACAGCAACAATCACCGCAGGTCCAGCAATCCCAGCCGCAATACCTATGCTCACAAACACGCCAGTGCCAATTATTGACCCCAGCCCCATCATGGTTGCACCTAGCACTCCCAACTCTCGTTGTAGTTGGGGTGTTATCGTTTTACCTGACACAAGAAATCTCCTCGTGAGCTTGAGTTTCTTACCACTTGTTTGGATGCGCTAATATTATCGTATATCGATATCGTTTTTCTATATATAAAATGGCATAAGTCGTGTATGATTTGTTCAAGATAAATACACTATTTATAGCTACATACCGGAGTATATATGGGTAACGCTAAAAAGGTCAGCGATGAACTCTATACAGCTGGGCAACCAACTCCTGAAGATTTACAACAAGCCGCTCAGGAGGGATTTAAATCTGTCGTTAATTTACGTTCTCCCGATGAAGCGGACTTCCTTTCTGATGAGCAGCAGCAGGCTGAAGCGGCGGGGCTCAATTACGTCAATGTCCCACTAAATCCCAAGAAGGCTGATGATGAATTGACAGCTAAGGTTCTCAAGGAGATTTCGGGCTTACCAACGCCAATTTTGTTACATTGCGGTGCGGGGGCAAGAGCTGATGCACTGGCTTTGATTGCTCTTGCCACTAACGAGAAGTTAAGCCGCGAGCAGATTTTGAAAAAAGCAGAGGAACTAGGAATTAACATCAATCAGCCGCACCTCAATCAGTTTTTGGAAACTCAAGAGTGATCCTCAAATAATTCTCCAAACAACTCTCTGACCTTCTGTTTGGCATCTTCTAAAGCCTCTTTTCCCAAAGGCGTTGCTCGGTAAATTCGGCGCGAGTGCTTTCCTGAACGCTCCTCAGTTGAGTGTAGGTATCCCTTGCGCTCCAAGTCATGAAGCATGGGATAGAGAGTTCCTGGGCTAAGCTTATAGCCATGACGAGCTAACTCCTCAATGATGCCCAGACCGAATATTGGTTCCCGAACTGCATGATGAAGAATGTGAAGTCGAATTAGACCTGAGTAGAGTTCTTTGTGGTCCATCAAACTGAATCTTGAATTCTCGTCCCTTCAACGATAAAAAACCGTGGTTTTAAAGGTCAAACCACGGCTTATTTTTTAGTCCAAAAAATCTTGCCAAAAAATCTTAAATGTTCTTAATCGCGACCGTTAAGAGCAATAAGCAATCGCAAAATAAAAACAAACAAATTGATGTAGGTCAAGTACATCGATAAAGCCGCAGGCAAGTATTGGTCATCTTTGTAAGTGCGCGGCAGGATGTAAAAGTCAACCACAGATGCACCCACAAAGAGGAACACACCCAGAGCGGAGATGGCAATTTCTAACCAATTCGGCGTGTAAACACCAAATGCGCTGAACAAAAGTTGGACAACGAGTACGGCAACTAGGGCAATTACCCCTAAATTAATCGTTTTGGTCAATGCCATACCGTCTTGCTCAGAAAGATTTGAGCCAATTTGACGGGCGGCAATAAACGTAACACCACAACCGAGGGCAGCCAACCCAATACCTTGAATACCTACACCTTGGTTTTTCAGTGCCACAAAGATTAAACCACTGAGAGTGTACCCAGTGAGAAGGCTGTAGGTTGCCAATAGAGGCAGTGCAACTTTGTTATTGCCTTTTTCGGCAACGTTCTGAGCAACAAAGAACAAAATCAACTGTACGACGATCGCACCAAAGAAGGTGGGTAAGAATAGCCCGGGGTTAGTACGGAGAACACCCAGTCCGCCGTAACTTCCCAGTGCCGTTAGCACCAGCCCACCGCCTACATACGGCAAGGCGTTGGCAATCACATTGGGACCTACGAGGGCTTGAGTTTTAGCCTGACGAAATGCGTCACGGAAGTTGCTGGTATTGCTCATGTTTTACAAATGGTTTTTAGTCAAGCATTGCTGTTAATTTCCATTTTTACCGATAACCAGAGCTAGTGACCATAAAGATAGTGCTGAGTCGTAAGTTATTACTCAGTAGGTCGGCACAAATAAAGTTAACGAGTGTGCCTCCTAACGGAGGAGCTGCGCTAACAAAGCAGCGTCTGGTGACAGGAGAGGGCTGTCATGAGTCATGAGTCATGACTCATTAGTAAGAGTGCGCGAGTTTCAGGCGTTATTACTTTCGCTCTTCTTCGATCTGTTTATTCCTAACCTACCTACTTATGTAGCACTCAGTAGTCTGAAATCTGTATTTTATAATCTCAACCCAATCAAAAATCTCCAGAAAAAGTAACCGTGTAAATGCTGAAATCTCCAGGAAGAATCCTTATAAGTTCAGTGAAACAACGAATGGTATCCTTAAGCGTTTATAAGGAAAATAATGACAGCTTTGATAAAGTTTAGGCAACTCCATTTTTTTTAGAAAAGGAGTTTATATGACAGCAACTCAGTTCTCTATTCAATTTGATGGTATGGAATTATTACAGTTATACCATCAGAATCCTTCTATTAAAGTTCGTAATAAACTTGTACAATTACATACTGGCTTAGTACGGAAGATGGCTCATAAATTCAGTCATCAATGTAATGAGCCTTATGAAGATTTAGAGCAAATTGGTTATTTTGGTTTAATAAGAGCAATTGAGCGCTTTGATCCAAAACAAGGATATGCTTTTAGTTCCTTTGCTATACCCTATATTCGGGGTGAAATGCTGCACTTTTTACGCGATCGCGGTACCCTATTAAAGATTCCTCGCCGTTGGCAAGAACTCTATAATGAGGGGCAAAGAGTTCGCAAAGAATTGGCTGGGACTTTAGGTCGTCCTCCCAAGGATTCAGAAATTGCAAGTGTTCTCAAGGTATCTGTCCAAGAATGGCAAGAAACCAAATTAGCTGTTCAAAACCGTATGCCTTTGAGTTTGGACGCTACGATAGTCCAAAACATTGATTGCCAAATTACCCTAGCTGAAGCACTTCCTTGTCAGCGTTCTGCTACTATGCAACAACAAAACGAAGAACGGCAACAACTTCAAGGAGCAATAAATATGCTAGAAGAAAAGCCCCGCATGGCAGTTGAAATGGTGTATTTAAAGGAACTTTCTCGTAAAGATACCGCTAAGAAAATTGGCACTAGCCCAATGACAGTGACACGCTATTTGCAAAAGGGAGTTCAAGATTTAGTCTCTACGTTAAGACCGCAAGCGGTGTAGCAGTAGGCTCATGATGTTCTTTTTAGAAAATAGGGGGACGGGGAGATGAGGATGCTCACATCAACGAGATTTCAAATCAGCAATTGCTCCTTTTGTCATAGCCGCAATGGCTTTATCCGTAGCTTTGGGCAAATGGTAATACTTGCCTCCTGCTGTCTTTGCTAACTCCTTCGCAAACCCAGTAGAAACGAATTTACTTTCCGTATCAATGACCAATAACTGCATTCCCAAAGCACGTATTCTGCCACCAATTTCTAACAATTCTGCTTTGATATCTGGTTTTTGCCCGCTTTCTTGCGGTTCTCCCAAAGAACGCGACAAAGGAATATTGCCGCGTCCATCAGTTATCGCTACAATCACAACTTGTCCAATATCTCCACTCATTTGGGCATTTGAACCGACGCGCACAGCTTGGGTTAAACCATGAGCCAGTGGCGAACCACCACCACAGGGTAATCTTTCCAGGCGGTTACGCGCCAAAGCAATAGAACGCGTAGGAGGCAATAATACCTCCGCCTGTTCTCCTCGGAAGGGGATCAACGCCACTTGGTCACGGTTTTGATATGCTTCTGTCAGCAATTGCATCACCGCACCTTTAGCTGACTGCATCCGGTTCAGCGCCATTGAACCTGAAGCATCTACCACAAATACGACTAAAGCACCTGCTTTGCGTACCAACCGCTTAGCTCGAATATCACCTTGTTCCACAAAAACCCGCCGCTGTTTTGAGGATGACGAAGATGAGGATGTATTGTCTCCCTTGCTCCCCTGCTCAAGAGCTCCCCTGCTTTCATATCGCTGCCGTCGTGCTTTCTGATACGGGGCTGCTGCTCTGAGTGTGGCATCTACGGCAATCCGTTGCACTTTTCCCTTAGGCAACATTGGCTTAATATAGCGTCCCCGGTCTTCAGAAAAGATTATGCTGCGGCTGCCAGACTTACCTCGCTTTTGGGCTATTTGAGCAAAATAAAGCACACTGGGGTCAAGAACTACCCCCTCAGGGTCAAAGATAAATTCTTCTGGGATACCAGGCGGTTCTTGTTCTGGCTGTTCTTGATTTTCTTCTTGTTCTTCTTGTTCTTCCTGTTCTTGATTCGATTCGTCTTGGGGTTCCTCTTGATTTTGTGGTGGAGGTGGAGGAGGTGGCGGTGGTTCTTCGGGTGGCGGTGTCTGCACGACAGTCGCCCGTGGGACTATCACCAATTCCACAGCACGGCGCAAATCTTCGGCATTCACTTGTGTGCGTCCATCCAAAGCAGCAGATGCACGTGCCACGCGTGCGGCAAATAACTCAGCACGGTGTCCTTGCACTGCCCCTCGAATTGCTTCTTCTACTAAGTAGGAAATTTGTTCGTGGGTGATGTCAACCTCTTTTAACCATTCCCGCGCCAGGATAATTTGGGTTTTGATGGCGTCTGTATCTTCGCTGTACTGCTTAAGAAATTCTTGGGGAGATAGCGAGTAGGCGATCGCTTGCTCTACAGCTTGCACTCTGTCATCTAAACCTAAGACACCATCAGCAGAAAGGGCGATCGCAATTCTATCTAGTAGGTGTTCCCGCAATGCTCCTTCTTCTGGGTTGTAAGTAGCGATAAATAAGGGCTTGCAGGGATGCTGAAAACTGATGCCCTCGCGTTCAATTTGGTTGCGTCCCTCAGATAATACTGTTAAAAGCTGATTAGATATCTGCTCATCTAATAAATTGATTTCATCTATATAGAGAACGCCTCGGTGGGCTTGGGCGAGCAAACCTGGCTGAAATATAGTTTCCCCTTGCTTAACTGACTGTTCGACATCAACAGAACCCAACAGTCGGTCTTCTGTCACTCCCAAAGGAATTTGTACAAAGGGTGTGCGGATGATTTCGGTTTCTATTGTGGGGTGCGCATCCGGTTCCTCCGACTCCAATGGCAGGCAAGATGCTTGCCCCACAAGTGCCAAAAGTTTGTCATCCCATTCTTGTGGACGGTTGGGATCGCAGTTGCTGATAGAACCTTTAACAACTTCAATGGGTGGAAGTAGGGCGTGGAGAGCACGCGCCATCACAGATTTTGCCGTACCGCGACGACCTGCGATCGCCACTCCTCCTAACCCTGGATCGACCGCTGCTAGTAGTAAGGCTAATTTTATCGCTTCCTGACCGACTACAGCTGTCAGAGGAAAGGCGTTACTGAGAGGGGTGATGGAAGACGCAGGCATAGTTTGAATCAAAGCTAGTCCAGCTTCCTAGCATACCAAACCTGAGGACCTCTGAGATACTCTACTCCCCTAAGGTTCAACATTTGTGACCATGCTCTTGGTAAAGAAAGCAAGAAATAGAGCATCGTTCATTCTCAATATTGACTTTAAAGAGCCGAAACGGTTTCTCTAGAATTCACTTTGCTTTCAGTTTCTTCAATTAATTGATTATTGTCGATACAGGTTTGTTCTGGATAGTTATGACAAAGTTCTAACGAAGTTCTGGTTAGTATTCAGTAATACCCTACTCAATTAGCAAGAAATCATTGCTACCTCTTTAGCCAGAGGCGTTAGTACTATCAAGCCTCTAAGGTAAATCTAACAGGCAAGGCTACCTCTTCATTCAATTTGATTGAATGAGGAAGTGTGCCGATTTTTTCTAGTTACCGCTTTGGTGTGAGCGCGAAATCATTGCTTACTTTCTCATCAATGCCAGCCTCAACAAGCTGCAAAGAAAGTATTCAGTCACAATATCAAAGCATTCGAGGATGTTTAGCGCCAGTACCATTCAAAGGTTGGTGATGGACCTGAAGTAGCAAATTTTCAAATCCTACCAAATAATCAGTAGTTCAACTTAGCCATTAGAGTATTCAACTTAGTTTATGAATATTCCGATTTACCCGTGGACATTAATGTTAAGAACTTATCGTAATGTCCTTCCAACCGTTCGTTTTTACTTAAATCAATGGAAAGAACGTGCAAATCAAATTCCCAATTGCGAACTTCGCAAGCAAGCATTAATAAGTATCGAAACAAAAACATTTCACTGTGAAGGTGGAGCCATATATGGATTATTGGCTAAAAACTACAGTGATGAACTGATACGTTTTATTGTTGCTTATCAAACAATTAGTGATTATTTAGATAATTTATGTGACCGAAGTACCTCGCTTGATCCTGAGGATTTTCGCGCTTTGCATGAATCAATGTTTCATGCCTTAACGCCAGGAGCAGAATGCGTAAATTACTATCGCTATCGTCAGGATCAAGAAGATGGAGGCTATTTAAGACAACTGGTTAAAACTTGCCAGGATGTGTTAGAAAAACTTCCAGCTTATCCAAAAATATCTTCGGCTCTTTATGAACTAGTCGGCTATTATTGTGAGTTACAAGTACATAAGCATGTGCAGATTGAAGAGCGTGTTCCGCGATTAAAAGCGTGGTTTGAATTGCATCAGGATAACCTTCCTGAAATGAGTTGGTATGAATTTTCGGCGTGTGCTGGTTCAACACTGGGAATCTTCTGTCTGATTGCCTATGCCTCCGATGAAAATTGTACTGAAGACTTAATCAAGCAAATCAAAAATGCTTATTTTCCGTGGTTGCAAGGGCTACATATTTTACTTGATTACTTGATTGATCAGGAGGAAGACCGTCTTGGTGGTGATTTGAATTTTTGTTTTTACTATAAAAATAGAAATGAAATGACCAAGCGGTTGACACATTTTGTGAAAAAGGCTAAAGAAAGTGTTGCTTCTTTACCACATACAAACTTTCATCAGATGATTAATCAAGCATTAATAGGGATTTATTTGGCAGATGAAAAAGTCAGAAGCCAAAAGGAAGTTCAAGAAATAGGCAAACATCTTATACGCCTTGGTGGCGGTTCGACGTTCTTTTTTTTCTTAAATGGTCGGGTTATGGCTCGTCTTCGCTGATGCCAACTGTTTATATAGCAACAGCATCTGTTTAATTAGTTAGACTATTGAATTGTAGTGTACCTCTCCCATCTTTTTGCCTTTAGCACCAACCTGAATTACTACATAAAATTACAATGGAGTTCCACAGATGTCTAAAATCGTTGTTATTGGAGCAGGTCCAGCAGGATGCTCAGCAGGATATCATCTTTCTAAAAGTGGGCATCAAGTGACTCTTATAGATAAAGAGAGCTTTCCTAGAGACAAAGTCTGCGGAGACGGCATCAGTTTTAAGTCGGTTCAGGCGTTGTTCCCAATGGGAATCTACCCGCAGGATATTAAACGCTTGATGCCGGAGTTTGCGCCTATAAATGGGCTTTTGCTCGGAGTCTCGAACGGAAGTTACAATCTGCAGAACACTGAGCTTGAAGGATATTGCATCCCCCGGTTTACCTTTGACAACCTACTTTATGAAAGAGCTATAAACGCAGGGTGCATTGCTCTCACCCAAAGTATCACCAATATTGACCGCCACCCGGAGCTATACAGCGATTTTGATTACATCATAGACGCGCGCGGCGTCAGTGCGGGTGATGTGGATGCGATCGCTATCAGAGCGTACTGGAGTATTAAGTCAGAAGATTTCGAGCCATACCTTTCCAAGGCTCAAATTTACTTTGACAAAATTCTTGGGGTTAACGGATACGGTTGGATATTTCCAGCCGATACAAAAACTGGATTGGTGAAACTCAATGTTGGAGTAGGCATATGGATGGATGAATACCAAAAGATGAACACAAACATCATCCGGCTTTTTGACCAATTCATCCAAAGTAATGATAGAACGAAGGAACTCTTAAGCAAGATTGTTGATAAGCAGAAACCCAAGGTTTACCCCCTAGCAACTGCAAAGAAAGGGAACAAAGTTAGCAATGGAAAAATCCTGAAGATTGGTGATGCTGCCAACTTGACAGATCCTCTGACTGGCGAAGGGATTGCAAATGCTATTCTCAGCGGTTTATATGTTGCACAAGCAATCAATATGAGTACCAATCTGGATTCGGTAGCCCAGAATTGGCAACGCCTTTACCAGGCATATTTCGAGGAGGAGCTCCGCGCTGGCTTGCGGATAAAATCTTTCAGGAAATACTCATTTATGAACAATATGTTTATCTGGCTGATGAAAAGGAATGATCGCGTCGCTGAACAAGTGACTCATGCAATTGTGGGCTTAGTCCCGTATAATGAGCTGCTACCTTCATTTAGGCATTGATAGAACGTTTGGAACGTTGAAACGTTGAACCTTGAAACGTTCTATCGTTATAAGTTTTAAAGAACCGATACTAGTACCTATTAATCTGTCCACCACCTGTATACTGTCCTGGAACCTGACTAGGAGATGAATAAATAGACTGTGGTACTGAACCAGGCGATTGTTGCAACCCTGAATTTCCATAAGTATTAGGAATTACAGGAGTATTAGAAGTAACACTCCCTTGATTGGGGGTGTAGTAGGGAGCAATGTTATTGGGTGTAGCAGAGGTGTAGGGTGAGACTACCGATGCTGGTTGTGCAACATTAGGCAATGGCTGACCGCTATTTGTGATATTCAACCTATTCCTCATAATTTGGTCAAAAATAATAGCGGAGCGATTAGGGACTGCACTTGGAGTTTGCGGTATGCCTGTTAGTCCTTGCTGAGGTTGAGGGTAAGCTGCGCCAGAAATGGGATTTTGCGGTAGTAGGTTATTGAAACCCGGTTGAAGGTAAGCTGCGCCAGAAGTTGGATTTTGCGGTATTAGGTTATTGAAACCTGGTTGAGGGTAACCTGTTCTAGAAATGGAATTTTGTGGTGTTAGGTTATTGAAACCTGGTTGAGGGTAACCTGTACCTGAAATGGAATTTTGCAGCCCATTTGTGACTGGTGGCTGTATGTAACCTGTTCCAGGAATGGAATTTTGTGGTGGCAGGTTATTTAGTGCTCCTTGAGAGTAGCCTGTTCCAGGAATGGAATTTTGCAGCCCATTTGTGACTGGCGGTTGTATATAACCTGTTCCTGTATTGGAATTAATTGTGTTTGGACTTAACCCAGTGCTTGGAACAATTTGACTACTTCTGTTTTGGTTGGATAATTGGGATTGCTCAAAGAGATTTTTCTGAGTTGATGTGGTGCTATTTAAGTTTGGCTGATTCTGGTTCTTCGATTGGTTAAGTGCCTTTTCCAGGGCGCTTTCTGAGGCAATATTTTGATTAGGTTTGGTTGTATCTGCTAATCCCGTACCTAAACCAAAGGAATTTTTTACTGGATCTTGTTGACCAAACGAAGGCGTGAAAGCATTGACTCCTTGTGAGTTGCTACCACTCTGAAAATTCTTTAGCTGCAATAAGTTTTCTGCTTGTGCGACAAAGGGATTTTCCAGCTTTGGGGCGGATGCGGAATCACCTTCCTTGACGCTCGCCTTTGATTTGTCATCAGTTGCAGAAGTTTGGCTTTTGCTATTTAAAGCCTCTAATAAGACGTCTCTGCTGTTTTTTGCCTGAGTGTTTTGCGTGGGCTTGGTCGTTCTTGCTGCTGGTGAATTTTCATTGCCCGAATCCGTATTAAACAGGACTGGTAAGTTATCAATATCAGCAGCAATTGCCCGATCTTCTTCTGAAAGAGACGAGCTGGCAGGCTGGCTTGCAGCGAATTGGTTTTTTTGCCAATCAGTAAAAAAGTTTGGGTTTGCCCAGTATTCTTTAATGGTCAGCCCTACGACTGATAAAAAAATTGCTGCTCCCCAAAAACCAGGTCGCGATAAGTTCCATAACCTAGCTTTGAGATAGCGTAAGTGGGCGGGAGGATAATGGCGGCGTGACATGGGCAAATAGAGTTTGGGTTTACAAAGAAAGTGGTAAAACTTCAGGAAATTTCAAAGCAGTCGTTTCCGTATGAAGCTTTTCTCGTTGGCTTATAGCAATTTTCATTTTTCTATGATTTGCGAGTACCCAATTAACCCCAAGCAATTTTTCGCCGTTACTGGGTATACCCCAAACCGTAAAGAAATATCACAAACGAACTTAGATTTTACTTTAATCCTACCTACTCCACAGTTATCAGTCATCACCCGCAGGCGGATTTTACTAGAAAATTTACCTTTGTGCTACCCGCATCAATAAGAATGTACCTATTCCTAATCCCAAGAAGTTTGGCAACCAAGCTCCCACAAAAGTAGAGAAGACACCCGCCTGTGCCAAAGCACCAGTAATAAAATAAAGTATGTAGTAAGTAAATATAACGATGACGCTGATGCCAAAACTTGTGCCTCGTCCTGTGCGCTGAGGTACGGTTCCCATTGCTGCACCAACCAAGCCAAAAACGACACAGACAAACGGCAAGGCTATTTTTTGTTGAATCCTGACTTCGAGTTTGCGAATTTTTGGCTCATCACCGCCGAGGCGTTCAATCTCCAATTGTTCCAGCGATTGGGCAATGTTCATCTCACCATAGTCTCGGCTTTTCTGTGCCAAATCTAGTGCTGTACGAGGCAATTTCACTTGTTGGTGTTCAAACCGTAGGATGTTGCGATAAGAGCGGTCTGGGGCGACTAAATAGATGGTACCGTTGTAAAAATCCCAGACGTTTTGAGATGGATTCCACTCGCCTGATTCTGAGACAATGATCTGACTTAAACCTTCTGTTGAACGGTCTATAATCGTCAAACCTTTCATCTGCTTGCCATCAAACTCGTCGGCGTAAAACAGGCGGTTCAGGATTTTTTTCTGACCCTTACCATCCTCCTGCTTGACTTTTTGGTATTCTGGATAAAATATATTTTGCTGCTTAACAATACTTGGCTGCTCTGACTTTAAAGCTTTGTCCAAAATTTGAGATGCTTGGTATTTTGAGGCTGGTGCAAGATGTTCGTTAAACAAAAAGGTCATTCCTGTGACTAGCAAACTCAACATCACAGCAGTTAGCACCATCCGATAGACACTTACCCCACAGCCACGCAAGGCGATCAGTTCGCTCTCGCTTGAAAGACGACTGTAAGTCATCAAAGTCGCTAGCAGCGTGGACATGGGGAAGGCTAAAACGATAAACTCTGGCAGCCTTAACACAAAAACCTGAACGGCAATGCCTATCGGTAGCCCAGATTCGACAATTTTCCGCACCAACTCGAACATCGCGTCTATTGTGACGCCGATGGAAGCGAAAGCCCCAACACCAAACAAAAATGTTGGCAGCAATTCCCTCGTCAGGTAGCGATCCATGATCGAAAATGGCAGCAGCGAATTAAGGGTGTAGAAAGACTTGTATTTAGCCATTAGTCAGGAGTCATGAGTCATTAGTACTAGATTACTTGCTAATAGTCATCAGTCATTTGGGATGCAGCATGGTTTGCAAAGTCCCTATAGAAATGCTGATTTGAGAAGAGGAAAATCTCACCTAGAAAGAAATTCACAAATCCAAAATGTAGCAGCTATAAAAGTAAATATTAGACAAGTTAAAGCATAATTATGAAAAAGTCATTTAAAAATAAAAAACAAAAAAAATTTGAAAAATTTAATTTCAAATTCTTAATCTAGACTTGGAACTTATCGCCCAAATAGTATTGTCTGACAAGCGGGTTATTATAGAGTTCGCTGGAGGTGCCAGAAGCAAGGATTTGCCCTTCGCGCATAATATATCCGCGATCCGTGATCGCAAGAGTTTCGCGGACGTTGTGATCTGTAATTAAAATGCCCATATGGCGATCGCGCAGTTGCGCCACAATTTGCTGAATTTCTGAGACTGCTATGGGATCAACTCCAGCAAATGGTTCATCCAAAAATAAAAATTTTGGTCCTTCCCTTCCAGCTGCTAAGGCTCTTGCCAATTCCGTTCGGCGTCTTTCACCTCCAGAAAGTTGAATTCCTTTACTATTAGCCAACTTTTCCAAACGAAACTCCCGTAGCAAACTTTCCACTCGCCGTGCCCATTCCCAGCGTGGTACATTAGTTTGCTCTAGCACCAAAAGAAGATTGTCTCGCACGCTGAGCTGGCGAAAAATACTTGCTTCCTGCGCTAAATAACCAATTCCCAGCCGCGCCCTTCTATGCATTGGCAATGGAGTCACATCTATATTGTCTAACCAGACGCTTCCCTGGTCTGGTTTTTCTAGCCCTGTGGCAATGTAAAAAGTTGTCGTTTTACCAGCGCCATTGGGACCAAGCAAACCAACAATTTCGCCTTGAGCAACAGAAAGGTTGACGCGATTGACAATGACTCGCTTGCCGTAAGATTTGTGGATATTCTCTAAGACAATTTTCACTCTCTGGTGCCCTTGACTCAGTTATCGTGACTGGTTAGTTTTCTTTAGAGGTGCTGTTGCAGGAGCAGATCCAGTACCTTGGTTGTTAACCTGATTGTCGTTAATCATGTAGATTGATTCTACCTGACGACCTGATTTGGGTGTAGCAACAAATCGCCCTTCGTCAATCAGATACGTCACTGTCTCAGCCTTGATACTATTGCTGCCCTGTTGTAAAACATAAACATTGCCACTGAGAATAATCTGACGTTCGCGGGTAAAGTATTGTGCTTGGGCAGCAGTTGCCTGAATACCTCGTCCTGGATAAGACAGTTCTACGTCACCGCGAATAGTTGCCACTTGTGTTTTAGAGTTATACTCTTGCTGTTTGCCACGGATGTAGAGAGGACGATTTTGCCCAGCAGGTGCTTGAGGTGTTTGTGCAGTGGCTCTTTGCAGTTGGGGGGGAAATGTCATTCCGCCCAGAAGTACAACTGGTAGCATTAAGGCTAAGCCCAAACGACGCTTATGAAATTGAGGCAATTGATAATGGGGCATCATAGCAATTAAGAATTTATGATTTCTTGTGTTATTCCAATCTCAACTACTTTAACCAGAAATAAAATACACTTTCTAGACTTTTCTTTGGATAGTAACTAGCTAAAACTAAGAGTATTGACGCTTTCCCCATCTTTAAGGTTTCATCTCACCTCCGCTATATTATCTATAGTTTCCGTAGAACCCTATTTCATATGCCCGTCTTACTCCGGCAGCAACCGGAAGGACAGACAAGGAAAACTTTTTTTATTGACGGGAGCAGTCAATGGGCGGAGCGGGATGCTAGAGTGACTTGAACTCACTCGTCATTAAATGTATCCTGCCTAGTGGTCTGTTTCGTTACAAGATCCCCGACTTCTTAAAGAAGTCGGGGATCTGACCCCTACGACATATCAAAATTAATGCGACAAACGACTAGGCTGAAAACGAACTTGTTTTGTTAACTGCGAAAGCATACAGATTTAGCTCTACTGCCTATTAAGTTGAATCTACAGTATCTTAATAAAAATTTAGGATAATTTTTAATTTTTTACTTTTTTTAATGATTTGCTTGTATAATCCTGGGCAAAGGTAAAGTTTGATCTTGACCCAGGTTAAAGGCAGCAATCTTTTCTGGTGTTTGTTGTAGTGCGGTCAACAATGCCGCACTCTGGCTTAATAGTTCGTCTACATCAATGCCGCCATATTCTGATGGGTAACGTCGCAAGCGATTGCTACCCTCACCCAACAAAATCATTGCACCACGCAAGTTGTGGTTACTTAGATGATACAGCGCCACAGCAATTTGCAGAATGCCTTGATAAAAAGTTTTTTCTGGCTCTGCTGCTTCAATCCACAGAGCCTCTAAGGTGTCATGACAGGCATAGTACTGCCCAGCATTAAACTGCTCGACACCTTGCCAAAACTCATCGGGCATTCCTTCGTTCATGCCATGCTATCTCGCACTTGTTTGATTGTTTCTAAAGAGATTTCTTGCTGCTCACCAGCAAAGTCATTGTCTGAAGTGAGGAACAGCATACAGTGGCACTCTTTGCGCTCTCGCATTGGGACGCATGGACAGTTCCAAAAAGTCGCTTTGACTTCCGCTTCTTTATCTTCATAGTGGCGACAGGGACACAAAGGAGCTCCAAGTTCGTCTTTGTGCTTGGCAAGTCCTTCAATCACAACTGCTGTCACAGAGGGTTCAGAACAGAAGTACGTTCCAGTGCGTTTGGCGTATTGTTCCGAAAAATGTCGCATTGCCTCTAGGCTGTGTTCGCTGGATTTTGTGTTAACTTCTGGTGAAATCATGGGATCGGCGACTCATAATTTAAACATTTCTTTGCATTGTACCGCAGCCTATGGGAGGTATAACTAGGGATGATTCCCCCTATTTATAAAGACTTTGGATTTTGAATGCATGGATTTTGGATTGCTGAAAACTGAACGGGGAGCAGAGTATACTGCAACTGGCATGCATCTTGGTAATCATATAGAAATGCCATTTTGCTGCATTCATTGAAAATTTGAATCCAAGAAATTTGTATTTCTTCTTAACTTATTGTTTTTTGTAACTGGGGTTGGAGTGGTTGTTGAGAGTCCAACACTATGCCTGGATAATCTCTATTCACTATCACCTGTTCGTAGGGTAAAGATACATTATGCCACAGCAGCCAACGACTGCCGCTAGGCAATGAAGAGAGAGTGAGAGGATTTTGCGTTAGCCAAATCAAAGGATAGCTGGGAAGGTGAACACTGGCGGCGTCTTCACCTGCGGTGGTTGCGGCTAAGGTTTCTAGAATAAGGCGATCGCGCCTTGCGCGGCTCCCTTCCGGAGCATCGCGAAGCGTGCGTGAAGCGCATTCGCCTTTGACTAAACCTGTCAATGCTGTCCACAGTTGCACCTGCATCTGCTGACGATGTGCGTAAAAGTAGAGCGATGCTGCAGCAATAACAGCTTGTTCAAAACTCTCTTGTTCCCATTTGCCAGCAGTATCTATGGCAATAATCATCTCTTGTCCACCCGTGATCATTTCTAACTCTCGCACCCGTAATTCTCCGTACCGGGCGCTGGTGCGCCAATGGATAAGACGGATGGGATCTCCTATGCGGTAAGGACGCAAGGAACGCGTTAGCCCTTGGGTTGCTGTTTGCATGCCACGAAGATCGCCCCTGTTGATATTTTCCTCACCTATTTCATCAATTAACGGACAGGCGGTGAGGGGTAACACTGTGGGATAGACAATTGCTGTTGCAGCAGCATGACGCAGACGGCGACACCAAAACAATCCTAAAGGCGCACCAGTCTTAAGTTCAACTGTGTGCCAGCGATAAATGCCCCGGCGTTCGGTAGGCTGATGGTACAAAAGGCGATAATTGCTGTTTGTGGGAATTGTATCTATTGGCTTTTGTACTGGTTTGCCTAAGATAAAAGGTAATATATCTTGGACTTGCAACAGAGTAACAGGTCGGTTGGTTTGATTACAAATTTCTAATTCGACTGTTAAATCGTCTCCTGCTGTCACAGGTTCAATGGGAAGACGCTGGATAACTAAACCCAAAAGCGATCGCGGCGGTAAAACTGCTGCTATACCCAACAGGGCAAAACTGATACCACTAATAACATATAACCAGCCAGCCATTGTATTGATGCCAGCCGCAAAAAAACAAATAGCAATTCCTATAAGTACCCATCCACTGTATGCAGGGGCACAAGCATGGGTTTCTAGCCAGTTGGTAATGCGCCTGATAATTTCCATCGATCCAAGTTAACCCATGAATGTTTGAAAGTCACAGGAATCTGGGTTTTTCTGGAGGAATAATTTCTAGATTAAACCTGCTTTGAAAGTCTATTTTCATCCAACGCTTGTGAGCTTTAGCTGATGAGCATCTGTTATAAAACTTAATTGCTATGAAAATAAAACCACAGATGGACACAGATGGACACAGATAATTTATCTGTGTGTATCCGTGTTCGTCTGTGGTTCTTGACTAAATACAGAGTTTTGTAACAACTCTATTGACAGATGCGCCATGGCGCATCTTTATAAGACTATCTAGCGTTTCGCTAACTTCTTCGCCAACTTCCGCAGACGAATTGATTTGGGAGTCACTTCCACCAGTTCATCTGGTCCGATGTATTCCAACGCACGTTCTAGACTCATGTCTATTGGCGCTTGCAGCTGCACCAGTTCATCACCGCCGGATGCACGGTGGTTGGTCAGTTGCTTCGTCTTACAGACGTTCAGTTCCAAGTCTTGGGGACGATTGTGTTCTCCCACAATCATGCCTCTGTAAACCTTGGTGCCAGGAGTAATAAAGAATGCGCCTCTATCTTCAGCGTTCTTCATGGCGTAGAAGGTGGAAACGCCTTCCTCAAAGGAGATTAAGACGCCTTTGTTACGAGCCTCAATATCACCAGAGAGTTGACGGTAGTCAAGGAAACTATGGTTCATGATACCTTCACCACGAGTCATCCGCATGAATTCACCCCGGAAACCGATTAATCCCCGGGCGGGAATGACAAATTCTAGCTGAGTGCGTCCGTTGCCACCCATCTGCATATCTTGCATTTCGCCTTTGCGTTGCCCCAGTCGTTCAATACAACTGCCAACCCCATCTTCAGGAATGTCTAGTACCAGGAGTTCGTAAGGTTCGCAAGGATGCCCGTTGACTTCGCGATAAATCACCTGTGGCTGGGATACTTGAAACTCATAACCTTCGCGGCGCATGGTTTCAATTAAGATGCCCAGGTGGAGTTCTCCACGTCCAGAAACTTGGAATTTATCGGGGGAGTCGGTTTCTTCAACCCGCAAGGCGACGTTAGTTTCTAGTTCGCGGAAGAGGCGATCGCGCACTTGGCGTGATGTCACCAACTTGCCTTCTTGACCTGCAAAAGGCGAATCATTCACCCAGAAGGTCATTTGCAATGTCGGTTCATCTACCTTAATCAGTGGCAATGCTTGGGGATCGTTGGGGTCAGTAATTGTTTCCCCAATGTTGGCATCGGCAAACCCTGCCACAGCTATGATATTGCCAGCGGATGCTTCTGTAATTTCAATCCGCTTTAGCCCTTCAAAGCCCATCAGCTTGCTGATTTTTCCCTTGACAGTTTCGCCGTTTTCTTTCACCAAAGCGGCTTGCTGCCCCATGCGGATAATGCCGTTGTGAATTTTGCCAATGACAATCCGTCCCAGATACTCGGAATAATCCAGGGTTGTTACTTGTAGTTGCAGTGGTTTCTCTGGATCACCTACTGGTGCCGGTACATGGCGCAGGATAGCTTCAAACATCGGCTGCATATCCTTGCCTTCATCTTCCAACTTTTCTTTGGCGTAGCCACTTAAACCGGAAGCAAACAGGTAGGGAAAATCACACTGGTCATCATCTGCCCCTAGTTCCAGAAACAGATCCAATACTTTATCTGTAGCACCATGCGGATCTGCTTGGGGACGGTCGATTTTGTTAACGACGACGATGGGACGCAGCCCTTTTTCTAGGGCTTTTTTCAAGACAAAGCGTGTTTGGGGCATGGGACCTTCGTTGGCATCAACAATGAGGATGCAACCGTCAACCATGCCGAGTACACGTTCGACTTCGCCACCGAAGTCAGCGTGTCCGGGGGTATCGACAATGTTGATTAGCGTTTCTCCATAGTGAACCGCAGTGTTTTTGGAAAGAATCGTAATTCCCCGTTCCCGTTCAAGGGCGTTGGAATCCATGACGCAATCCGGAACGTCTTCTCCTTCACGGAAGATGCCGGATTGTTTGAGGAGAGCATCAACAAGGGTTGTTTTGCCGTGATCAACGTGGGCGATGATGGCGACGTTACGGATGGGGAGCGTCATATGCGCGTTTGGATAAAATCTAGAGAGGACTTTAGAACTTATATCTAGTGGTGGAATGCTTTAACAGAACTCGGGTGGTTTTGAAAATTCTGTAAACAAGCCTTAATAATTCTATATTAACTCTTTATAGTTCAAGTGTTTTTTAGGAAACGAACCGCGAAGATGTTAAGGACGTAATGGATTGGATGTTCTGCTGGCAACAGCGCCAGGAAACGCACTTTCGCTGCCGTATCGTGTCACATACACAAAAGACCATTCACTACAGCTTGCAGCACCGGTAGTGAACTGTGTAACTAGTACAGAGCAGTAAAAGGTGATAAATTCAGCTTCGGGACAGGGTTTCGTTCTGCTTTGACAACCCTTCGGGTATCTCCTGCGCAGACGCTACGCGTACGCCCCAGGCATAGGGCTTACAGCATGATCTCACCACCTGCTTTCTCTGGACTCACCGTTTCATTGGAGCCGGAAAAATCCGGCAGCTTTCATTTATTATGAAAAATATTTTTCATATCACTTGTTTGCTCGCTCTATTGTGTTTACTTGGTTCGTGCTCCACATTTTATCGAACGGTTCAGATTAAGGATGTCAGCAAACCAGAAAAAATCACCCTCAGCAAACCACCATTACAAGAATATGTTTATCACATTAGTATTCAAGTTGCTGGCAAACTTGATGGCACGGCGAGCATTGCTTTAACTATTGATGGCAAACCCAAACCCTATCTGTCAGAGAAAATGCATAACAGTGTGAATTTTCAATGGAAATCTGATTGGTATTCTGATGTAGCTGTTATCCAATACAAACCAATTGATGTTAAATCTGGCAATTTTACCCTTTACTATCGCTTTCTTGGTTAACACCACAATCGGGAAAAAATGTTAAATATTTTGAGGTTCTAACTAAGCGTTATTTTTGAAAAAAAGGCAGATAACGCCATGAAAAATGCTGTTAATAGCTCTGAATTAACGGTTGTATTTGTGGTTTCATCTTCAAAAAAAATGACTTTTGCATGAAGTCTATTAAATGTTAGCTCGGTCACACCTTCTGATTTCCAATATAATCAGTGATGAGGGAAAATACAAAAAGACTCATTTTATAGTTTCTGTGCATAATCTCAATTCAACATTCAATTAAACAATGGCTACAAAAATTCCCGTCACCATCATCACCGGATTTTTAGGGAGTGGCAAAACCACCCTGATTCGTCACCTACTACAAAATAACCAGGGACGCCGCATTGCTGTCTTAGTCAATGAATTTGGAGAACTCGGTATTGATGGCGAATTGTTAAAATCCTGTCAAATTTGCCCAGAAGATGGTAGTGACAGTGATAACATCTTTGAATTAACCAATGGCTGCTTGTGCTGCACAGTGCAGGAAGAGTTTTTGCCTACAATGCAACAGCTGATCAAGCGCCGGGATAGCATAGACTGCATTTTGATTGAAACCTCTGGTTTAGCGTTGCCAAAACCACTCGTGAAGGCTTTTCGCTGGCATGAAATTCGCAACGCTGCTACGGTGGATGCTGTAATTACCGTGGTAGATTGTGCAGCAGTTGCAGCAGGGACATTTGCCAGCGATCCAGAAGCAGTGGAGGCGCAGCGGCAGGCAGATGATAGTCTAGAACACGAAACACCGTTGCAGGAATTGTTTGAAGACCAACTTGCTTGTGCGGACTTGGTGGTGTTGAATAAAAATGATTTGGTCGATGGACAAACAAAGGCAAGAGTTGAGGAGTTCATTAAACAAGAGTTGCCTAGGGTTGTGAAGATTGTAGAGAGTTGTGAAGGTAAGCTTGATCCGTCTATACTATTAGGATTCCAAGCCGCAGTCGAAGATAACCTAGACACCCGTCCTAGTCATCATGACACTGAAGAAGAACATGACCACGATGAAGATATTATCTCAACTCATGTGATTTTAAACCGTGCCTTTGACCCAGAAAAACTGCGGCATCAGTTGCAAACACTGGCACAACAGCAAGAAATTTACCGGATTAAGGGCTTTGTGGCGGTTCCCAACAAACCGATGCGCTTGGTGATGCAAGGCGTGGGAACTCGCGTTGAACAATTTTACGATCGCCCTTGGAAACCACAAGAAGCAAGGCAAACTCGTTTAGTTTTCATTGGTCGTGATTTGAACTCTTTTGAAATTGAGTCACAGCTAACAAGCCTAATAAATTAGATTTGGAAATTGAACCACAGATGGACACAGATGGACAGAGATAATTTATCTGTATAATTCTCGTGTTTATCTGTAGTTTATAATAATAAAATATTATTTTAGCTGTCTAGTTTGGCATTTTAATTTGTTTATGTCTATCGTTCAAATTTTCAACGTTGCTAATATTTTCGTTTTGCCCTTTTGGGCATTAATGGTTTTCCTACCCAAATGGAAAGTGACACAAAGGGTTATGGAATCTTATATTCCTTTTGTACCCTTAGCAGCAGCGTATTTGTATTTGTTTATTACGAGTATTACACCAGAAAGTGCCCAAGCTTTCTCGAGTCCTGAGTTAGGAGTTATTGCCCAAGCTTTTGCAGATGAAAAAGTCACTGCAGCTGGTTGGATTCATTTTTTGACCTTGGATTTATTTACCGGACGCTATATTTATTTGGAAGGACAGAAAACAGGAGTTTGGACAATTCACTCGTTGGCACTTTGCTTGTTTGCTGGTCCTTTAGGATTACTTTCTCACATTTTTACTTACTGGATAACAAAGAAACTTTTCCCGCGTGCTGAGGGTGAAGTCGCGGAAGTGGCAGAAAAAACAATTTAGAACGCAGATTGGTATCAACAGATACTCAACAGTGACGGCTATACCGCAAATCAAGCCCCACAATGAACCAAAGGCATTGCGCGTGAAAGATTTAAACCATTATGTAAACTAAGAGGCAAATCTCCTTTAATAGGAGAAAATAATTGAATAAAAATTCAAGTAATGGTCAAATAATGGTCAAAAATATGTATGAGTCAAGTATTTGTATACGCCGAGTATCAAGTATCTATTCCTTTCAGTCAGATTGATTGGAAACCAGTCAATATAGAAATGAAAAAATTTCCAGGATTAAAATCCAAAACTTGGTTAAGCGGTGTAAAAACCAATACTGTTGGTGGTTTTTATGAATTTGATTCTGTGGAGAATGCACAAAATTATATTGATGCCTTGTTGATTCCATTCGCAAAACAGGTCAATGGAAATCTCACTGTGAAGCTTTTCGATGGTGATACAACCAAAGAAGCCAGTATAGGCATGAATTCTCCTTTCTATCTGACAGATTCTAATAAGAAAGAATGAGGTGTAGGGTAACCATGCTTGAGAAGAAGACTATATCTTCTACTGCATAAGTCGATTTCACCTGCACCTATTCAAAGGTATATCTCTGTCTTATATTCTGTAGTCCCTTTATCTGTAGCTAAAGGGGTTTTGTTTTGAACCTCATTGCATCTTCACGCTTATTCGTGCCAAATGGTTTGCCAAGCGCTGATAAACTGTCCACATTTGTACAAGTTCTGAGGGGCAAGTGAAGTCACGACGCTTTGGCGTTTCTATAGTCGGCATCTAACCAACAACGCGGTAAACTTTCACCAGAAGGAAAAACTAGATTTTCTTTTTTATAAGAATCAGCTTGTTGCTCTTCTTGACCTTCTTGTTGTTGTGCATGAACAACATCCTGATTAGGGTTGATCAATTCCTGAACATCAATAACTTTCACTAATTCGCCACTATTTTTGAGTTGTAAAAGCATACAAATAGCCTCAATAAATTTACATGACAACTATGGCAAGTTTCCACAAACTAGCCTGACATACACTCAGGGTGAATTGTTAAAACACCCTCATGTGAGAGATGCTATTAATAAAAATCACAAAATACAAAACTACAGTGTCTATCAGTTCTATCTTGTCTGCTGTTTTTTTCAGGTGTACTCATTATGGAACTGATACTTTGTTATTACTCCCTATTAAATAAAGACAGCAGCAAATTACGGGACGAGTAGAGCAATATAATTACATATCCTGCTGATATTTTTCTAAAATATCTACTAGGTTGACCTGGCATTGCAAGGGTAGTAAATCAATCAGAGAAAGTTCTCTTCTTCCACCGCCAATTTTGACGGGAATAGATTCTAGGAGTTGTATAACTTCTTCTTCTTCGACTGGTTTACTGGCGGTAATTAAGGGATACACTTTTTCTGCAACTACAGTATGCAGCTTGGCATCCGATAAGTAAAGGTGCCACTTGGCAATATCTATATAAACATTTTCGCCAATTTCTGCTGCTAGGGCTTCCAGTAATTCTGCAGTGTTAGTCTTAGCCATAAAAATAATCCTATATAATGAGCGGCAACTCTCATCTCATAAGATATTATCGCTCAAATATCCAGGCTAACTCTACCACCGCAAGTTACAATCGCCCTAGCCTGTGGTGTCCATCCTCAGGTGGATGTGGGTGGTGTTTGTGAGTAGTTGGCGATCGCCGAAATATAAATCAAATGTCCCAATAGTACTAAGCTCCAAACAGCTGTTAACCAAGGTAGCCACTCCCAAGTAGCTGAATTGAAGTTATGGAAAAACCACAAGCCAGAATTTATTGCTGCAAATATCGCCACATGAACGGCAAAATTCATCCGGTCATCTAACTTACGGTAAGCAGGGTCTTTGCGATCAGGTTCACGAGGCCAACGAGGCGGCATAAATATTTATTACAGATTACAAGACAAGTGTCTCATTAATTTTAGAATTTTTTCGAGTGTCATTGATATCTGTGTGACAAATCTAGCAAGGTTTTCTGTCTGCTTACCTGTTGGGTTAGGTGGGTAATTTTATTCCACATTTCAAGTCAAATGTCAACACAGCCTAATACTCCTGTATCAGTGGATGAAGCATCACTTCATCGATAACGACGTGTGACGGTGTATTGAGTACATAAAAGATGGCATCTGCAACATCGTGTGCGCGAAGCCATCCTTGATGTGCCGGATCTCCCTGAGGTTGCGCATGAAATGATGTGTCAACCAGACCCGGAAAGATAGTGCTGACCTTAATGCCAAATCGTCGAACCTCCTTGCGCAAAGCCATTGAAAAGGCATCTTGAGCGAATTTTGTTGCACAATAAGCAGACCCTCCCTCAAAGACTCGTTTGGATACATCGGATGCAACTATCACAATCTGTCCGCGTCCTTGCTGCTTCATATGCGGTACGACCTCACGCGAAAACAGAAAGGTACCTGTGACGTTGGTATCAAACAGCTGCTGCCATTCGCTTAGAGAGTACTGTTCAACTTCGCCAAATCTTCCTATCCCTGCATTGTTCACAAGAATATCGATTGAACCGAAACGTTCAACGCAGTGTTGAACGGTGGAGGTGACAAAAGGTTCTGCTGCAACATCGCCGACAAAGACTTCACACTCATGTCCCTGGCTTTGTAGGTGTGCTTTGAGTTCGCCTAAGAGTTCACTTGAGCGAGCAACTAAGGCAAAGCGAAGGGTATTGTGTGTTTCAAGCCTCGACACCAGGGCTCTCCCGATGCCTTTTGTGGCTCCTGTGATCAGAATTGTTTTCTCTTCTAGCATCAGTATGTTCCTTACATTCCCTAAAAAGAGCCGTCTTCAAGGAAGCTTTACCCAAGCCGTTAAGTGCTGGCTATCCGATCTCTCCTGTTGTCAGAGGTGTCATCGGCTGTAGCTTAGGTAGTCGTCCTTGAAGTTCTGCAAGCTTAACATTTGGCAGATGAGGTAACACAAGCTTTGCAAAATAATGGCATTCTTCAATCAAGGGGTAGCCGGAGAGAATGAATGCTCGAATTCCCATATCCATATAACGATGTAGCCGTTCAAGTATCTGAGAGGGATTTCCCACCAGTGCTGCACCACATCCGGAACGCGCTCGTCCTATTCCCATCCATAAGTTATTCTCTATGTAGTCGTCTTCGTCGCCAAGCTATCCGCTGATAAGTGGACAATGCTGGACATTGTGTACAAAACTGGATAGCCAGTCTTAGCCTGAATAGGGCTACGTTGTTGGGAAGCGTTAAAGTTCATACTCCAGGGTGCTTGCCAGCCCC
>JAESFT010000237.1_pt1 | contig 50674 bp, 47 predicted proteins | sample 9269451 | NCBI WGS metagenome assembly JAESFT01 (sample SAMN14502557, study PRJNA617106) | algae metagenome | isolation source: Scytonema hyalinum WJT4-NPBG1 and co-occurring heterotrophs from well... | place: USA: Mojave Desert, Joshua Tree National Park, California | collected 2006-05-25
ACTCTTCATTGGAACTAACTCTGAGTGACGGTTGCGCTCTGCGCAACCGCTAAATTGGCATTGGCGATCGCATTAATCTCAGACTGCGAAGCGCTCGAACTCAGATAACCCGCAACTTGGGTTAATATTGACTCCGAGTTTGCTTATTACTTTAAGTATGTGCGCCGATGGTTCTTTCATATAAGCTCTAATTGGAATGTTAAAGATGACCTTTGGAGCCATTACTTAAGCCTAATCCATCCTCAAACGAATGATCTAGGTTTTCAATATCATCCACTTGCCCAAACACGATTTCAACAGGCTGTTGCTTTCCGAATGAAGTTTCAAGCACTCGGTATAGCCACAAGAAGCTTTTCATATTCACACGAAGATCAAACCGTCCTCAAAATATCAGGTGATGTCATTTGTCTTCCTATACCGAGACATAGACATCTTGCCTATTGATAGCTAATCAGCTACAACCTAATTTTGGGAAGATACCATGCTATCAGAAAAGTTTATATAGCAGTCCTAAATCATTTGTGAGATTTTCTTTTATTTCTCTTGGCGTTCTTGGCGACGCGAGTCGCCTGCGGAGCGAAACCCTCCTGCAGCGCTGGCTCGTCTTGGCGGTTTTTTAATTCTCACGGATTCGTTGTGGCGATTTCTGAGTGGAAGAGCTACGCTGCGCCTTAAAGCCGTAAAATTGCCTCAGTGCAAAACAGATTTTAATACAACGCATGAGCGATACACAAACTTGGTATATTGTCAAGCGTAATGCTGGTCATTGCGAAATCGTCTCCAGCAACGAAGCGACTGGAGATGATAATCCAGAAATTATAGAACAGTGGGGACCTTTCACTTCCGAAGGTGAAGCGATCGCCCGTCGTGTGGGACTGATTAGGTCTGGCAAATGCCAACCAGTATAAAGAAAGAAGAAAGAACGAGGAAGAACGAAGAATAATTTTCGTCTTCTTTTTTCTTTCTTCCCTCTACTCTCTTCATTTTTCTGCTCTATTATTGCCTCTTTGTGCAATTTCCTTGCCTAACACTTCCGCCGCTTTAGCAAATTGGGGATCTGCTTGGGTGCCGATTTTCTCACGCTCTTTGAGCCACAATGCTTGTCGCTGGGTATCTGTCAATTCCACCTTGATATCTGGGTCAATCCCATGCTTATTAATATCCCGATTATTGGGAGTAAAGTATTTGGCAATGGTCACAGCTAATCCTGATCCATCGTCCAGAGGACGCACTGATTGCACCAAGCCTTTGCCAAAGGTTTGACTACCGATTAAAACAGCACGCTTATTGTCCTGCAAGGCTCCTGAAAGGATTTCACTAGCACTGGCTGAACCTTTATCCACCAATACCACGAGCGGCTTATTAGTTAAAGCACGTCCGTTTGCTGTTTCCCGTTCCACCTCTCCTTGACGGTCTTTAGTGGAGACAATTGTGCCCTTATTCATCCACATCCGGGCAATTTCCACGCTAGAGAAGAGCAAGCCTCCCGGATTATTCCGTAAATCGAGGACATAACCAGCAACCTGCTTATTCTCCAAATTTCTGACTGCTTGTTGCATTTCCTTGCCGGCGTTAGCGCTGAACTGCTTCAAGCGAATGTAGCCAACACTTCCAGCTGGAGTTTGCTTTTGGGAATACTCTACTGGATGGATTTCAATTTTTGCTCTTGTAATTTTGAATTCTTTTTCTTGACCGCTGCGCTGAATAGTCAAATTGACCATCGTTCCTGGTTCACCTCGGATCAAGGATACTGCCTGATTGGTATCCATGCCCTCCGTGCTTTTTCCGTTGATTTTGGTTATAATGTCCTTTGCCAGGAGCCCAGCTTTCGCCGCAGGTGTATCCTCAATTGGCGCAATTACAGTCAGCTTTTTCGTTTTCTCATCTAGACCCATCTGGATACCAATACCTGTCAATTCTCCAGAGGTATCCACTTGCAGACTTTTGAACTCCTCTGGATCCATAAACCGGGTGTAGGGGTCATCTAGCTTCTTCAGCATTTCCCGTATGGACTTATAGGCTTCCTGTTTGTTGCTGTAGGACTTGTTTAGGTACTCTTTACGAACAGCGGCCCAATCAAGCTTATTAAAAGTACCATCTACATATTGGCGGTTAATAATTTGCCAAACTTCATCTACTAAATCCTTAGGACTTTCTTTAAATAAAGCCTGTCCTTGCGAGTGAATTCCCAGGCTGGTGACTGCGATTGTTGTCAGTGTCACCGCTGTTGCACCCACCAAAACAAGCCCACTTCTTGTAATCACCATAATGACAGCTGCGCGTCTACGGAAAGTTTTATAGTCAGTATGCCCAATCTAACACAGGGTTTTAATGTACAGACTGAGCATTATTTTTATTTCATTAAAAGTCTTTGTCGTCCGGCGACATTGGAACCGCCGGTACAAAACTTGTCGAAAATTTTATGGCTCTACCCAACGTCCATCTGCCTTAATTAAATTAATCAACTCTTCTACTCCTTTTTCTTCTGAAACTTTTTTAATTTCTTCCCTCCCACGGTAGAGAGAAATATATCCAGGAGTTTTTCCAACGTAACCATAATCGGCATCAGCCATTTCTCCTGGTCCATTGACAATACAACCCATAACTGCTATATCAAGTCCAGTCAAATGTTTGGTAGCTTCGCGGACTTTGTGCAGGACTTCTTCTAAGTTAAACAATGTACGTCCGCAGGAAGGACACGCGACGTACTCCACCATTGTTTTCCGCAATCCCAAAGCTTGCAAGATACTGTAGCATACGGGAATTTCTTTCTCTGGTGGTTCCGTAAGCGAGACGCGAATTGTATCGCCAATGCCATCAGCTAAGAGAGTGGCAATACCCGCAGTGGATTTAATCCGTCCGTACTCCCCATCACCTGCTTCAGTCACACCTAAGTGGAGGGGATAATCCATACCCAGTTCATCCATCCGCATTGCCATGAGGCGATAAGCGGCTACCATCACCGGTACCCGTGAGGCTTTCATGGAGATGACGATATTACCGAAGTCTAATGATTCACAGATGCGAATGAATTCCAAAGCAGATTCTACCATTCCTTCTGGAGTGTCGCCGTAGGTGAACAGCATCCTTTCGGCAAGCGAACCGTGATTTACCCCGATTCGCATAGCTTTCCCTTGATCACGCAAGGAAATCACTAAGGGAGCTAAAGTTTCGCGGATTTTTTCCCCGATTTCGTCAAATTCCGCTTTGGTGTATTCGCTTCTCCCAGAATTTGGCTTTTCAAACACGTATAACCCCGGATTAATCCGCACTTTCTCTATATGTTTGGCGACTTCCAAAGCAATTTTCATGCCATTATGATGCACATCCGCAACAACTGGCACGTCCTTGTAGGTTTTGATTAATTTTTGTTTAATCTCTGCCAACGCTTTAGCATGAGCCATACTGGGTACAGTAACGCGGACGATTTCGCAGCCAATTTCATGAAGACGACGAATCGCTGCTACGGAACCATCAATGTCCAAGGTGTCTTCGTTAATCATTGACTGCACCACCACAGGGTATCCACCCCCAATGGTGACATCGCCAATTTTGACTGGACGGGTTTTGCGCCGTTTGATAGTTGTGTCAAAGGTGGGTTGACTAAATGCGGTATTAGAAGTTGTAAGCGTAGGCAGGGTTTGCATAACCTATTAGGTAATTTTTTGTAGCGAAGATATCAACTTTGAAAACATTCTGTTTCCCAGATTGCCACAGGTGGGGCAAATTTGAGTGATGAATTTTGAGAAAAAATAGGAGTAACAAAGGGAAAGGGAGAGATGAGGGGAGTGGGGGAGCCCAGGAGTCGGGAAAAAAGTAAAAATTACTTATGGATTATCAAAATCCTGGCAATAAGCAATAAATACTATTAGCAGTGGCTATCATTTTATGAGCCAATTATTAATTCCTGTAATTCATTCTATTCCTGACGGTGTGGCTTTAATTGACACCGTACTACGCCACTATCCTATCAGAAATATCCGTAGCTGCAAACTATACAAAGGCGGTCTCAACGATACGTATTTGGTGGAAACTGAGCAAGAGAGATATATCCTGCGAGTTTATCGGCGTGGGTGGAGAAATAAGCACTCTTATTGATTTTGAACTGGAACTGTTAGCGTTTCGACAGAAGCAAAAGCAGCCAGTTGCATACCCCATTTCCAGAAATGATCGTGGTTTTACAACAGAAATTGTAGCACCAGAAGGAACACGTTACGTGGCTGTATTTTCCTATGCACCAGGACGTGCAGTCAATGAAAATCTTGATGGCATAAAAAGCTATCGTTTAGGAGAAGCACTGGCAAAAATTCACCAGACACTAGACGAGTTCAAAAGTAATTTTACTCGCCCTGTTTTGAATAGCGATTACTTGCTAGATTGGTCGATACAAGCAATGACACCTCTATACCAACACCAAGAAAGCGAGATTAACTATTTGCAAAAACAGGTAGGCAAAATAAAAAGGCAGTTAGAAAAATTTCAACTACCTTTGTTAGTACCAGCTTATGGAATTTGTGTTGGCGATGTTCATTCAGGAAATACTTATTTCACGGAACAGAATGAGCCGACTTTATTTGACTTTGACCAGTGCGGTTACGGCTGGCGTGCTTTTGACATAGCGAAATTTTTGCAAGTAGCAATGAGGATGAAAACAGATGTCACAGTTAGAAATAGTTTTATCGAAGGATATCAGTCAATTCGTAAACTGAGTGAGACTGAGCTTGCTGCAATTCCTGTGTTTATCACAGCTGCCCATATTTGGGTAATGGGGATTAGTGCAAGTCTGGTGGAAGATGTTTTGGCTTATGGTTGGTTTACTGATGATTGGCTTGATGCGAGATTAGCAATGTTAAAAAGTTTGGATGATTTTGAAGGTTAAATACTAGAAACCAGGGAGATCTCATTTTCCACACACCTGCTTGGAAATTAATTTCCAGGTAAATAGCAACAGTCCGTTAAATAAAAAGAAAAGCAAATGTAATTATGAACGCCCCAACAACAACTCAACTACCAATCCCTCCTCACTTCAACGCCCAAAACGTAGGTGCAGTCTGGCGCGTACCTTACCAACAACGTGCTGAAGAAGCAAGAGAATCGGCCAAACAATATAACATTAAACCAGTAACCGAAGACAAAACTCGGATTTGCCTGCTTTTAATTGATGTACAAAACACCTTTTGCATTCCTGAATTTGAATTATTTGTAGGTGGAAAATCTGGAGCAGGTGCAGTCGATGATAATATCCGCTTGTGTGAGTTTATCTATCGCCATTTAGGAGTCATTACTAAAATTATTCCTACGATGGATACCCATACAGCAATGCAAATTTTCCATCCAATTTTTTGGGTAAACCGGGCGGGTGAACACCCAACGCCATCTGCTACTAGCATCACACCAGCAGATATTGAAAAAGGGGTTTGGAAAGTTAACCCAGGAGTTGCTTACAGCCTTGGCTACGACTACGAATTCCTAAAAGAACACGCCTATCACTATGTTAAGCAGCTGAGTCAAGATGGAAAATACCCACTGACAGTTTGGTCTTATCATTCTATGTTGGGTGGTATCGGTCATGCATTGGTTTCTGCTGTGGAAGAAGCGGTATTTTTCCACTGCATTGCTCGTCATAGTCAAACACAATTTGAAATCAAAGGGAATAATCCTTTAACAGAAAATTATTCTGTTTTGCGTCCAGAAGTTTTGGAAAGTTTTGATAAACGTTCCTTTGCACAAAAGAATACGCGCTTGATTCAACAATTATTAGAATTTGACGCTGTGATTGTTGCAGGTCAAGCCAAAAGTCACTGTGTCGCTTGGACAATTGACGACTTATTCACAGAAATTCAGCAGATAAACCCGAATTTAGCGAAAAAAGTTTATCTATTGGAAGATTGCACTTCCCCTGTTGTTGTTCCCGGTGTAGTGGATTATACGGAAGCAGCAGATGCAGCATTTGAGCGATTTGCAGCAGCAGGGATGCACCTGGTTAAATCTACGGAACCCTTTTTGAGTTGGGTAATCGGGAGATGAGGAAAAGGGAGTATTCCACTCCCCAATACCTTATCGTTGGAGATACCCTTTAGGGTCTTGAGCAGTCCAACCTAAGGATGAGCTAGAACGCACTTCAAAATGGAGATGAGATTGGCTGATGGTTGGTGCTCCAGTTGTACCCACAGTTCCGACTAGGTCTCCTTTTTTGACTTGTTGACCGACGGAGACTTTGATACTGTCAAGATGGGCGTAACGGCTTTGCAAGCCGCCACTGTGATTAATGATGACCAATTTACCATAAGTTCCTTGCTCGTTGGCAAAGGCTACCGTACCTTCACCGATCGCTTGCACTGGCGTCCCTTTTGCTGCTAACAAATCCATACCACTATGAAAAAAAACTTCTCCATTGCTAGGATTAGTTTGCCAGCCATAGCCTACAGCTACAGTTGCGACTTCCCCTAAGGGATACCCAGCTAATTTACTGAGAGTGGAAGTAGAGGAGTTACCAGGGAACTGAGGTGTGGGAGATTCAGTCATAGGACGACTGGGTGACCGATTTACCTGAGGAACAAAAACGACTCTGGGATTTTTCTGACACCCATTCACGTCAAACAATATATCAGGACGGATTTTATATTTTGCTGCTATTTGTCGCCAGTTTTGACCAGGCGATACCTCAACAACAATTCCGTTATATGGAGGAATTTGAATTTCGCTACCAACGGCAATTTTACGGTTTTGTAAAGCCGAATTCATGGCGATAATAGTAGCTGGTGTGAGATTGTAGCGTTGCGCTATACTCTCCACTGTTTCTCCTGGTGCAACTGTGTGTCGCTGGAAGCGTTCAAGGGCTGAAGTCTGACAACCAGTTACAGAAGTTTGTGCCACTGCGGAGTATGGGTTTGTGTATACTAGCCCAAGGGTGCTGGTGACTATGCTACAGAGAAAAAGTAAACGATAGCAAAAAGTCATGTATATAAAGGAGGCACTCAATTATTCTAGATTTTAGATGGCAACAGCAGGTCATGAGAGGTGTTTAGTGGTGCTTTTTGACAACTAACAACTCACAATTAACAACTAAACACCTGAGTGATGAGCAATTCATCTGTCCGGTTTCGACTTGCTTGACTAAACTTAGAAATTAGGCATCTGCATTGCTGACCTTAAGCGTCATGATTATGAAATTATCATTAAAGCAACTGGTTATTTATCTATCGTTATTGGCTATTGGCGGCGGTGCAGGCTTGTTGGGTAGTCGGTATCTCTCGCCACAAAATCGCTTGTTTCGCGAGTTAAGAAATGTAACAGCGTCTTCGCCCCCAGAAATTGCACCTGCAAATCCTGTTGGAGGACAAGTTGCGGCTGCTACTGGCGATAATATGAATTTTATTGCCACTGCTGTTCAAAGAACTGGACCCGCAGTCGTACGAATTAATGCAACCCGCAAAGTGGCTAATCCTATTTCTGATGCGTTGAAAAATCCGCTTTTACGGCGATTTTTTGGAGAGGAAGAGCAGCCATTCCCCAAAGAACGGATAGAGCGTGGAACAGGGTCTGGATTTATTTTGAGTGAAAATGGACAAATACTAACGAATGCTCATGTTGTAGCGGATACAGATACAGTACAAGTGACCCTCAAAGATGGTCGGACTTTTGAGGGTCGGGTGGTTGGAGTTGATTCAGTGACAGATGTGGCTGTTGTAAAAATTTCAGATTATGATCTGCCAACAGTGAAACTAGGCACTTCACAAAACTTAATACCAGGTCAATGGGCGATCGCTATTGGCAATCCCCTCGGTTTAGATAATACCGTCACAATCGGCATTATCAGCGCGACAGACCGTACGAGCGCTCAAGTTGGTGTTCCAGATAAGCGAGTCAGCTTTATCCAAACAGACGCGGCTATTAATCCGGGTAACTCAGGCGGACCTTTATTAAACGCCCAAGGCGAGGTTATAGGCATTAACACTGCTATCCGCGCTGATGCTCAAGGGCTGGGTTTTGCGATCCCCATTGAAACAGCAGCCCGCATTGCTCATGAGCTTTTTACCAAAGGGCGTGTGCAACACCCTTTTTTAGGGGTTGAAATGTCAGACCTATCTTCTAGTAAGAAACAACAGATTAATCAAGACAAGAATCTCAACATTAAACAGGATGTTGGGATAGCCATTACAGGAGTCCTGGAAAAGTCTCCAGCACAACGAGGAGGACTCCTTCCTGGCGACTTGATTCAAAAAGTTAACGGTAACCAAGTAAAAACATCTGCTCAAGTACAGAAGCAGGTCGAGTCTAGCACCGTAGGTGACATATTGGAAATCGAAGTCAACCGAAACGGGAAAATTCAAACATTTAAAGTACAATCAGGGGCTTATCCCCAGAAGTAGTGATTAGTCCTTTGTCGTTTGTTCTTTGTCGTTTGTAACTAATGACTCATGACAAATGACTAATGACTGTTAACTAATGATTGTTACTCAAATGATCTAACTGCATCCGTTGTTCCATTTGGCGGAGAAAATAACCTGTCATCATAGCCGACGCTAAAAGACCAGCGAGATTGTCTCGGTCTGTGGTAATTTGCACGTTAAAATTTTCTGCGGGTAACATCCCGACAAGCCCTTGGACGTTTTGCGAAATGATTTGTTTAATTTCGGGGCTGACAGACTGGGCGACGCGGGCTAGGACTTCAGGTGGCTGGTGCTGTAGATACTTGAGTAACTGATTAGGAAGTTCCTCAAAGCTATCATTCAGGATCTGATTGGGGTGTTCCTCAGGGTAGTCATTCAAAAAGTTAGGATCAAACACCATTGGCTGTTTTTTTAGCTGAGTTGCTTATTCTACTCTAAACCATAGTAGAAGGGTGAGACATATCACTACCTCTTTCTCGAGTACTAGCATTCCTCAAGAGCAGCAGTACTCAATCCGGTTGTGGTTGTGCTGTGAGTTCTAGCTCTAGCTGTTTTTGCTCTTCGCTATTGGATAATAATTGGGGAAGTTGCTCAATTTGGAAATATTGGTGAAATTTTGGGGTGACTTGTAAAGAATACGAGCGAGAGTCACTATCTCGGCGTTTTTTGACAAAACCGAGTTCGACGAGTTCTGGAACGTGTTGATACGCACCAGAACCCCGCAAGTTGATCAAGTCGCTTTGCAGTATTGGACTATTTAGGGCAATGGCTGCCAAAGTTCGTAATGCTCCTAGACCCAATTCTACTGGAATCAGAGTTTGTACCAAGTCATGAAAGTCTGACCTGAGTTGCAAACTATAACCATCTGAAGTTTCTACGACTTCTAGGGCGCTATCGCGGCGGGCATACTCATCAATGAGTTCGATGATGCCTTCCTGAACTGTGGTGCGATCGCAAACGGCATACTCGGCAATTTCACTTATGGACAGGGGTTTACCCTTCAAATACAGAATTGCTTCTATCTTCGTCGATGCATTCATCACGGCATTATTCATCGGTCATCAGTCATGAGTTATTGGTCATTAGTCACTTGTATAAATAAAAAATGATGAATGAAGGAGAATCACAAGTGTTTGGCACAATAACATAATATTTGAAAAAAATCAAGAATCGTAATAAAATACCAAAGCTCAGCCGAAGGCTCCTTTAAGAATTGTTATAACCTTCACTCCTGCTCGAGTCTAGTTTTTAGGATAAATTCAGCGATCGCCAAATCTTGTGGAGTGGTCAACTTCAGATTCGTCTCTTCTCCCTCAACAATTCGCACACTGTAGCCGCATTTTTCAAACAAAGCAGCATCGTCAGTTACTTCCCATCCCTGACGGACACCTTCGGCGTGGCACTTTTTCAATAATTTAACATCAAAGCCTTGAGGAGTTTGTGCCGCCCACAATTGCCGTCGGTCGGGCGTGCTTTGAATTATGCCATTTTGATCTACGACTTTGATAGTATCCTTAACTGGTACGGCGGCAATTAAACCAGGACAATGTCGAATAGCTTCAGCACAAGAGCTGAATAAATTTGGTGTCGCGAGGCATCTGGCTCCATCGTGAATTAACACTTGCTGTGCGGAGTCGCTCAGCGCTTGCAATCCATTGTAAACCGATTGTTGACGGGTAGAACCCCCTTGAATCAGTTCCACTGGCTTAGTTAGCTTTAGAGAGGCAAGAATCGTCTTGAAATCTTCCCAGTCATAAGGTTGGGAGATAATGCCTATCCAACTGATTTGATTTGCTGCTTGAGCGGCAAGAAGAGTCCAAGCGATAATAGGCTGTTCGCGTACCACAAGCAGGAGTTTATTGCGGTGACTCCCCATTCTTCTGCCTGTTCCAGCAGCTGGAATTAATAAATGCACAGAATTCCTCAAGTTTGACATTAGGGACTGGAGACTGGAGACCGAAGACTGGGGAGTGGGTAAATTCCTTTATCCCCAACCTCCAATCCTCAATCTCTAATTTCCAATCCCTATCTTCCCCTAAAATAATGAGCGAGTAAGCGTGAAGATATATTATGCGAATAGTAGCCCTTGTTCCTGGCGGAATTGGCGACCAAATTCTCTTCTTCCCAACCCTAGATGACCTGAAGCGCTATTACCCCAATGCTCAGGTAGATGTTGTTGTGGAACCCCGTTCAAAGGCTGCTTACCGGGTGAGTAAGTCAGTTAATCAGGTTATTGGGTTTGACTACAAAGACCGCAACAGTATGGCTGATTGGGGTAACTTGGTGGGCACGATACGCGATCGCGAGTACGATCTTGCCATTGCTCTAGGGCAAAGTGCTTTAGTGGGTCTTTTCCTCTGGTTAACCGGAATCCCCACACGAATTGGCTATAGGAGCAAAGGAGCTGCTTTTCTCACCAATCCAGTTCCTCTGAGAACAGAACAGTATGCTGCGAGTATGTACCATGACTTGCTGCAAGGGTTGGGTATTAACTCCTCCTGTCCAGAGTTAGCAATCAATGTGCCAAAACCAGATATTGACTGGGCTAACAACGAACAACAGCGGTTGGGGATAAAGGAAACTGGCTACATTTTGATTCATGGTGGTTCTAGCAAGCTAGCCCAGACCAAAGGTCTAGATAAAATTTACCCTGTCAGGAATTGGCAGCAAATTATTCAAGACATCCAGCAAAAGCAGCCGGAAATGCCTGTGGTGGTTATCCAAGGACCAGAAGATGAAGAGTTTGTGCGTAGCCTCAAAGAGTCCACACCCGATATCAAAGTCAGTTCTCCTGATGATATTGGCAAGCTGGCGGCGATGATTGCTGGGGCAAATTTAATGCTGTGTACCGACAGCGCCCCCATGCACTTGAGTGTGGCCGTACAGACTTATACCATTGCCTTATTTGGTCCAACAGACCCAGCAAAGTTATTACCCAGAAGCGATAAATTCCTTGCCATTAAATCCCCCACAGGTAAGATGGCAGATATCGCGCCTAACACTGTGTTGGAGAAAATTTGGGGTGGCTAAACCTGCTGTATTTCTAGACCGCGATGGCGTGTTAAATGTTGAGGCTGGCTACATTCACTCCGTAGAAGATTTACATTTAATTCCCGGTGTTGCACTTTCTGTGCGCCATCTCAATGACCAAGGTATTTTTTGCTGTCTTGTTTCCAATCAATCTGGACCAGCTAGAGGTTATTATCCAGACACTCACGTACAAGCGTTACATGATCGACTTTGCCGATTGTTGACACAAGAGGCTGGGGCGTTCTTAGACGCTTTGTATTATTGTCCCTACCTTAGTCCACCAGAAGGCGGGAAAGACCCAGCATACACTCGCTGGTCTACTTGGCGTAAACCAAACACAGGAATGTTGGTTGCAGCGGCTTGGGAACACGATTTGGATCTGAGGCACAGTTTTATGGTGGGGGACAAAGCGACTGATGTTGATATGGCACACAATGCTGGTTGTGTGGGGATTTTGGTGCAAACAGGGTTTGGCGATCGCGTTTTGGCTGGTGATTACCAGCACCACACAAAACCGGATTACATCGCCAAAGATTTGGCTGTAGCGGTTGAGTGGATTTTGCAGCAGCTACAGATTTAAAAAAAATACAACAAATCAACCGCTACCGAGCTTCACCTCAGTACGACTTGTAGCAAAACTTTTGCGATTGCCTCTTGGGGCGATCGCTATTTAAAATCTGAATCAGGCAATCCTAAATTATTCCTAAACAACAAGATTCCCGACTACTTCAAAAAGTCAGGAATTTGAGCGAATTGATTTTCACAAGTCTTGACTTTTGGCTCCCCTTACCAGCCCTGTATACAAATTAAATATCTAACAAATGAGGAATTTGGAAAAAAAAAGATTTTTTGCTAAAGGCTAATATAAATCAAACTTTTATGTAAATTTTTGTAAATAACTAATTACTATGTGTAACCTAGTACACATTACTTCTGTCCTATCATCATTAGATAATAAGTTAGAAGTTAAGCTTGGGCGCAACTTCGAGCCTAATTTTTGAAGCTAACACTGAGTTATTGAATAGAAAACCTGACAATGGCTCTTGAAAATCAAAGAAACAGGGAGTTGAAAGCTTTGTTACGAAACTGATCAGCTGCAACTAAAAATTTACGTTAGAACAAAGATTAGTAACCTCAGTGCAGCAGGCTGAGGATTCTCGGCTACATGGCAGCTGCTTGTTGCCATTATTATTAGGTGTGAATAGCTTACGGCTGGATCTAGCACGCCATGTTATGTGTTCCTTCACTTCCCTCTTGCTGTCAGGCTGGTGCATCGAAAAAAGAATGTGAAGAAAGATTACAAGGAAAAACAGATGGCGATTCGATTACATAGCTTTGTGAGCAGTGGAAAACGTTACATCCAAGTAGAGAGCCAACCTCACCACATTACTGGCATTTTTAGAACGCTCATGCGCTTTTCAAAAAATATGCATCACTGTACGTTAACAGATGCAGAAAGTGCATATTTTGGCTGTGAAGAAGATGGAACAATGACCTTCTACCAAGCTGGAAGTTCCGATGTTGGTGATTCAGGAGGAATTTGGACATATCTTGTCTATGAATGTCCCGAAGGTGAGGAAAAAGTTTTCCCTGACTCATCTATTGATACAAGTGCAAATTCTTTAAAGCAATTGTTTGCTGGTTACAAAATAGTTCAAGTCGCTGTAGATATAAAGGAGTATCTTAAATATCAATACGTCGAAGATGAATATCTGGATGTTCAACTACCTTATGACTGGAATACTCTAGAAGGTAAAAAAATCGCTAACCTTCTGTTAGAAGAATTTCAGGCGTTAAAATCATCTCCTGTGTTTGCAGAACGTGCTGGTAGAGAATACATGAAAGCCGTTTTGAATGGCTTTATTAAAGCTGGACAAGAAGTATTGGAAAATGGTGGGTTCCTAAGAGATTTTGAATCGACTCAATACGATGTCCTAAAAAAAACCAAAATTCATGAGATAGCAAATTTGATTCTTGAATATAATGATTATCGTATTTGGAAAGCGGCATTACCGAGTAAATCGAAAGCAGTTGAATACGCTTTTAGTACAGCATTAAAACTTATATGCCGTATTAAGTGATATTAAGTTGAAAAATTGGTAATTAGACGCGCCATGGCGCGTCTGTACATTGTTGGTTGTAGAGAGGCGCTCTCATGAAAGCGTCTCTACACAAGAAGCACCACTTAGCACTAACTAATAACTATTACCAATTACCTTTTCAAAACATCTCAAATAAGGCATCATCTAACTCATAACCCAGAAGTTGCGCCATCGACTGGAGGCGAGATTTACTTGGAATGCCTTGCTGTTGTAACCAGTCGTTTAAAACAAACAGCTTGTGCATCAAAAAGATTTCTAAAGCTTCAGGATTATACTGAATACCTTCTCTGGTGCTGAACTGGTGCGGTACGAGCATAGCTGCATAACGAGCGAATTCCCCAGCCTTCCAATCTAGTAGAAATGGCAACCAGGGATAGCGAGTATCCAGGCGGATGAACCACAGGCGCACTTCTGGGATTTCTGAGAGTTCCCGTGGATCGCCTGGTTCCAAGACATAATCTACATCAAAACGCAGCTGCTGCTCTTCGGATGCGATAGTCCCGTCTTGCAACAGTTTTTCAATCTCTGTGACTACAGGGGACAGTTCCAAGGAGTTAATGTGGTCAGTGTTGATTGCGATGGTGATTGTCATCGAGTCAAAAAATAGTCTCGACAATTCATACTACTCTTTTCCTGCATACAAATCACAACATGAGTCGGCAAGTTTGACTTCTCCCCCGTATGAATGGCGGGGGATTCTAAAAGCAAGCAGTGAGTACATTGGGCAAAGCGTTCTGCATCTGAGTCAGTTTTTGATCTGTCATAAAGAACAACACTATGGTTGGTACAAGGAGAATTGACTGTTATAAACCAGGATTCATCATTTTTACTGTTCTTTTGTGCGATCGCCTCTGGCAAATTCCAGAAGTTCGTGCCGTTGGCTAATTGAATCAAAGCTTTTACAGTTGTCGGAGAAAGGCGCTCCGTTTTCGTGCTTTATGGAAGGAAACGCCGGAAGTATAGCGGGTGAGGCGGTGGTGTTAATCTCACCGTTGGGAGTAATCGCAATTCAAATAGGATTGCTATATATGAGCCTGTGCGTGAATTTTGAACTCCAGTGGCGGGGCGGCTTTCCTCCGCGCGCATACTTGGGACTAGGGGCAATACGGTTCGGTTAACCTCTCCCCCACCCCCTCTCCTGCAAGGAGAGGAAGACTCCCCCCTTCCCTACAAGGGTTGGGGGGGGTTAGGTTTGCCTTATCCGAACCGTATTGGGAGCAGGGGTAGCGCTGCTGGCTGTGGAGCTGGGGAGTAATGGGGGGAATAACTCAAGGCTCCTAACTAAAAGCAAATGAATCATAAATCGTGACTCTTGACAAGATAAAAGCTTTCAAGTAGACGTTGGCAGCCATTTTAAGCTAAAGTTGTAATGAGTTTGTTTTAGAAGAGAGTGTGATCGAGCAGTAAAAAAGTATAACCACCCCTTAAACCAACCTGTGATTTCCCCAAGCAAAAAAGCAAAAACATAGGTAAAGCTGAACGTGCAGGGTGCAAAACCTTTGGATATATAAAATAACAAACAAACATTCAAAAGGGAATATTAGCCCGTAAGTTAACAAACTTAAAATATGCAAAAGCAAGAGATATCTACAAAACCAATTCGTTCACTGGAAGATGCTCTTGAGCAGTGTCAGGCACTAGGTATGCGCGTGAGTCGTCAGCGTCGCTTTATTCTGGAACTGCTTTGGGACGCAAGAGAGCATCTTTCCGCCAGAGAGATTTATGATCGCCTGAACCAGCAAGGCAAAGAGATCGGACATACTTCTGTTTATCAAAATTTAGAAGCGTTATCCAGTCAGGGCATCATTGAATGTATTGAACGCTGTGATGGACGTTTATACGGCAATATTAGTGATTCCCACAGTCATGTTAACTGTTTGGATACAAATCAAATCTTGGATGTTCACCTAGAACTACCAGAAGAATTTCTCCGCCAAATCGAAGAACAAACAGGGGTGCGCATTACTGACTACAGTATTAACTTTTACGGGTACCGTAACTCACAAGAAACCAAATGATGGTTGTAATCAGTTGCGGTGCTGACGGGATTAGGCGATGGCGCTTTTCTCCCGCTTCGCGATGGGCAAAGCCCCGCCAAGGGCGATCGCAACCACCAACCTATCACCGATTACCAAATTCACTTATAGTTATCGTCTACAACTGTTTCATCATCAGCATAATCGTCGTACAAATCTTCTGGCATCATCGGTTCACCTTCTGCCCTTTCTATTAGCCCTTTTTGAGGTGCATTGTTAGACCAAGCTGCTGTGTGTTGTGTTGCGTCAGCAACGTTAAAATGAGACTGCTGGGACAGTAAATTTTTGATGGCTTGAAACTGCTCTAAAGAGAATAAAGCACCATTCATCAGGGCAATTTCTCTGTCAGCCTCGCTCAGGATAGCTTGAAATAAGCAGGCGTTGGTCAGATTAACAGAACTAAGATTCACCCCTGTAAGGTTGGCACTTGTGAGGTTGGCACTTGTGAGATTTGCACCTGTGAGATTTGCACCTGTGAGGTTAGCACCTGTGAGGTTAGCTTCGTGCAAATTGACTCCCGCTAAATTTGCCTCAACTAATTCAGCATTTGATAAATCTGTTTGCCCAAGATGGACTCCTGCGAATACCATGACTTGCGGCAAGTGAACCCCTGCTAAATTAAGCAAAGCGAGGGATTTTGAGCGTATACGGGTTGCAAAGGTATTTTTGCCCAAAACTGCTGTCTTACCAATAAGCATGAGCAGTGCTTCTGGATTGAATTCTTCTAAAGAAGCTGGATCACCACAAGGCGAAAATGGAATCTTTGCTTCCTGGTGGATAGCACATAGCAACAAGAAAAGATTCAGTCCCACAGATGCATTTACCTGCTCGATATTAACAGGGTTTTGCAGTGTCTGAAAATAAGTTAAAGCTTTGTGCGCTATACCCTCATCCAACCAACGACCTCGGCAATAGCTATACCAAAAGCTTAGCAGTCGATGACACAGTATTTCAAAAGAGAAATCCCGCTTTGAAGAGCGTCGCAACCCCTCGATCACAAGTTCCTCTATTTCTTGAGTGAGGATACCGTAACCAAGTAAATTGTAGAGGTGCTGGGCAACACTAGTAGAATCAACGACGAAGGTCAATTCACCGTAAACATCCACTTGGCGCTGAGTCAAGAGTTTTAACTCAGTGATCAAAGCTTCAGCACAAAGATACTCTCCTAACTTCGGGTGAGAAAACTTAACGAGAGAATTTTGAATTTTGGAGCCACTCGCGTGCGGAGAGAAGTCTGAGCGGAGGTTTCCTCCGATCAGAACTTCGGAAGGTTCCCGATCTTGAGCGAACTGGCGTGATTTAGGATTTTGGATGTGAGATAAAAATTTCTCCCCTTCTTCCCATCTGTCTATTTTGAAATAAAAAGCTGGTAGTGTATTTAGTTCGCCAGTCAAGTTAATTTGAGAATGCCGTGAGTGTAAAATTTGCAGTGCCACTGCTTGCATTTTCTCAAGTAACTCTTGGGGATGATGACCTTGTAAAAGATTTGCGTTCGCGAAGCGGGAGAAAAGCGCCATCTCTTCTTGCGTGCGGTGAATATGAGCCGTCCCCCACCGCATAAGCATTGTTTTGATGCTACCAGTTTGAGGATAACCTAACAGCCATCGACTCAGGCGATGGTAAATTTCCCACAGCAAAGAGGCATTTCTAGTGTGCTGATTTCTGGCTGTGAACTGCAATATTTCCTCATCCAGCAGTTCATCACGGTGCAAAACACCTAACAAATAGAGCATAAAAGGTTGGCGGACAAGAGCGGAGATTTCCGGGAGCTTGGATTTAGCGGAAAATACCCCTGCCTGTTTTAAGAATGTAAAGAAATTTTGAGATATGGGCAAAGATTGCACTTTTGCCCACTGCTGAAACCATTGTTTCAACTCTTCCTTATCCCACGGCTTGATAGCAATTCGTTTTAATTGCTGTGGGAGTTCTTGGGCGATATTTTGCAATGCAGTTGACCGACTGGTCAGGAAAATTTTATGTTGGCTGAGAGATTGAAATTTCAGCAGTTGTTGAATAAAAATTGCTTGTATCCTTTTGCCCTGACGCGAAGGCGGTAATTCATCGAGACCATCCAAAATCAACAAACACCTAGGATGCTCTAGCTCTAGCCACTCTAAAAGACTGAGGTGAAAATTATTTCCTTTAAAACCAGAATCTAACGTTTCCTCTAAAGTATTGCCGTATGTCACTTCACTCAGGCGAATCAAAACCGGCATCCAAGCTGGGTATAATTCCTGTGCCACTTTCGCCGCCCAAATTCGGCAGAAACTGGTTTTTCCATAACCAGGTTCTGACTCGATCACAGCAATGCTTTCCAAATCACAGAGCTGTTGCTGCGCCCATGTCATTAAATCAAGCTGGGGAATTTTTTGATTTTGCTGTGAATTATTTTCCTCTACGGGCAAGCCTTTGAGAGGAACATAGATATCCTTGAGGGAAAAGAATTCTGTGAGTAAAGGTTCTGAGTGACTCTCGAGCAAACTCGCTCGGTAGAGTTCCCGGTACAAGTCAATTTTGTTATCAGATGTCGAGGCGTTGGGAGTTAACCCTCCTACAACTTCTGGAGTGTCTGAAGCTAAGCCTGCACTGACTGGTAATGAGGTCCCTATCCGGAAAAATTTTTGCAGTTGGGCGAATGCAAGCGCGTTCTCGGCGATGACTGCTAGCAAGTGCCCAGCAAGCGCGTTCATCAATCGCTGTATGATCAGCTTAGCTTGGGGTTCTTCAGCACCATTGGCAATCAACCAAGCCACAGCTGCGCTGTTCATTTGTTGCACAAGTAATGAATCTGCTACCTGAGAAAGCGCTTGTTCAGCTTGCGTGTCAGTAAGTTTCCCAGGGCGGAGAGTTTTTAGTAGCCCTTGCAGTTGAGCATCTTGCAAAGGGCGGACAGAGGTGGGGAGAGGAGGAGATAACTTCCCCTCTGCTCCCCTGCTCAAGAGCTCCCCTGCTCCCCTTGTTCCCCTGCCCCAGATCATCGTTCGGTCTAACCAAGGTCGCTGTAGGCTTTTTTCCTGGTTAAGAACTTGTTGTAGACCAAGAAGATAGGCGATTTGAAAGGCTAGCCATGTGCCTTCGTTGCGTTTCAAGGGTTTTTTTTTGCTAAGCGCACTCACCAAGCTTTGAGTGATGTGGGCGAATACACTGATTTCCTGGCAAACACTCCCTAGGGGTAGTTCTAAAATTTCTGCTAAGGTACAAATATCAAAAAACATAAGGCTTTTGACTTCCATATCCTGAACAATACGGAATGCCAAGCCTGCTATCTCCCCTGGTGAAAACTCTCTTATTTGGGCTATTTCAATGTAGTGTTCTGCTAAGGTGTGCCGAATACTCAAAGTCATTGAATTAAAGGGTAAATGCCTGCCTATGGCAATTATGATTCATTTATCTGTGTACGGAAACAGATCCTTATTAGATAACTAAGCTAATTTGTCAAGCTTATTTGTTACCAAAGCAAAAAAAAGCCTGCGTTTTTAAGCTGATTATGAGCGATCGCCTTTTAAAACTATTGTTAGTAGACCAAGATCCTATCTTCCGGCTAGGGCTACGAGTGGCTTTGGAAGAATTTCCTAATGTACAAGTGGTATCGGAGGCTCAAACAGATACTGCTGCATTGCAGATTTTAGCCAAACTTGCACAACAAGACCCTAACCAAGTGAATTTAGTGGTTTTGGAATTGGGGAATGGTCACTCCCTCTCTAGCCAGCAACTCGGTTTACAACTTTGTCGGCATTTGAAAACCCAGTACCCCAATCTGCCATTATTGCTCCTGAGTTCTGTCCAAGAACAAGGGCTGCTTTTAGCAGCAAGAGCTGCTGGGGTTAATGGTTATTGTCCCAAAGGTACGCCTGTTTCGGAATTAGTCACCGCCATCCACGAGATAGTAGCAGGTGGCTCATACTGGAATCGGGAGATAGGAAAACAGGACACGGGGATGCAAAGACGCCCGGATGCCGGGAATGCTCTTGAAAACCTCTCCGCGTCTTCTCAACTCCTTTTCGCTCAACAGCGGAAGCATCTACGCTTATCAGGAATTGGTTACATTGACGCCACCTTGGCAGAAGTAACGGCACAATTAGAAGTCCCCGGATTACCTTTACTTGATAGGGCAGTTTTAGCTGGGCAAAGACGAGAATTGCTAGCAGCTCGTTGGCTGCTTAATCGATTATTAGCTTCAGCAGTGGAAAGGCGGGAGGTACCACGTTGGCGGAGCGTTCCTACAGGGAATAATTTCGCGTCTGCACAATTGCAGCCTCCTGCAAATCCCCGACTCAGTACTTCTATTTCCAAATCTGACTCACCAAACAAGCAAAATGCCCCTTCTTTACTCAGTCCGCGATCGCTGCAAGCGGCATTATTTGCATCTTGTATTACCAAACTTCAGTTTCCTTTACAAAACTTGACAGCTACCCCTCTAGAAATTGATATTTTACGTGAAGACAAAAAACGTGATTTACTTTATCTTGTTCTCCAAAAAGTTGCTGATACCCTAGATGAAATACGAGCTTCTCGGGTAGAAATCAACCAATTATCGGAATTAAAAAATACCTTACTCATTGATGCCTGGGAAGCTGCAACTACAGAGTTTTTTGGAAAATTTGCTAGGGTAAGAGTTGGCAATAACAATTTAGAAATCGTTAATTTTCTACTGCAAAGTTCTGCAATTGTGCAAGTAGAGATTTTTCAGAAAATCCCTCTTGCTGAGGAGTTATTTTCTTATCTGTTATTTCAAACAGATTTGCAGATTGACAATGCCTCATATCCAGCAGGTGGATCTGAAGCAAAAGAGTACGCAGAAATGCTGCTAGAGAATTTGTTGATTCAGATAGCAAATGGTGTAGTACAACCGCTGCTCAACTCTTTAGCTGATGTAGAAGAGATTAAACAAGGTTTTTATGACCGCCAATTGATTTCTACGCGGGAAATCGAACGGTTTAGAAATAATTTGTCGTGGAGATATCGTCTGAGGAATTATGTGAATGAGCCTCAGGCAATTTTTGAAAGCCGCTATGAGCTATTTGTTTTTGCACCTCGCGGTATTGCCACAATTTCCATTTATGCGCCGCGTGGACAAGAGTTAGCTCAACTTTCTGGTATCCCGCTAGTTATCACCCTAGCGATAGAATTTCGTGATGCGATCGCCCCTCGTCTACAATCATTATTATCCTTCTTAGGAAGTGGTGTTGTCTTTGTTCTGACGCAAGTCATTGGTCGCGGTATAGGTTTGATTGGTCGTGGTATTCTTCAAGGGATTGGCAGTGTTTCTTTAACCGAAAAAAAGAATAAAAAGTTATGATTTGGGTATCAGCAATGTAGAGACGCGCCATGGGGCGTCTCTACACATCACCAAATCTCACTAAAAATCCTTAACTCAACCGTATTGAGCTATAACTAATCAACAGAATTTGAGATTAAATGCGTAGCTTCGCTTGCAGGTACTTTTGCATCCAAGTTGGGTGTAGGGATATGTTTCATTTCCCAAACTTTTAGCAGAATCAGGTATTCGTAGAAAGCTTGCAAGGTACACCAAGCAAAACCAGCGCGTCCGTCTAAGCAGCCGCCTAAAAGAAAATACATATACAAAAAACGTGTGAGTGGTCTGGCTGGTAAGCGTAAGGACAAATCTTTTAAAGCGCGGCGTCGTTCGACTTCTGACTTGCCAAAAAATAAGCTGCGCCAGCTGACTGTTCCATTCTCTAATTGATGCAGAGTTTCTTTGGCTTCATCTGTGGAGTAACGATTGTGCTTTTCAATCCAGCGGCTTAAACCCTTGCTAGAAGTGTAATGGGGATATGTTTCTTTTAAAAAGCCTGTTGAACCGTCACAAACTTCTCGTTCTGTATGACCGTAATCTGTAAACCAAACTTTACCGTGGCGGAAAAGGCGCAATTGGTAACGAGGATACTGGGTACTGCGACGAATCCAACGATTCATGAAAATCACTCGTTCGGCGACGTAGTAACCGATGTAGTCTGGATTTTGACTTGCTTTTTCGCATTCTGCGAACAGTTCTGGCGTCATGCGTTCGTCAGCTTCTAGAATGTAAACCCATTCATGCTTGGGAGGTATATTTTCTAGCATCCAAGTACGTTGACGACCGTGGCTTTCAAAAGGGTGCTGAACGACACGAACCGGGTAACGACTGGCGATTTCGACGGTGCGATCGCTACTGCATGAGTCCACAACAATAATGTCATCCGATAGCATCGCCGACTCAATACAAGCGGAAATATCTATTTCTTCGTTATAAGTCAATATGTAAATTGAAAACATTCCAAACGTTAGTCATATAAGTTCTCTTGTGCCAGATTATACTTTTTTATTGTGAATACCTGCAAGAGATACGAAATGATTTTCACAAGGAATGAGTCAAAGTGGCAGTATGAGCGGCGTTAAATTTTTAATGCGTCGTACTGCCTTTGAGGATAATGAACTAGCGTGCAGGTACTTTGCGTTTTGCACTTTGGAAAGCACCCATACTTCTTAATCCTGACCAGCCGATAATGATATAAGCAACAGACAACAGCAAACTATTGACGACAATCCTTAAACCAGGCTTCCAATTTTCTTGAGCTTGTTTTTCCAGTTCTTCCCGGCGAGTGCGAATTTGGGCTAGTCTTTGATTGGCAAGTTGCTGTGGATCTGTTTGTTGGGCGATAAATTTGTCAAGCTCCTGAGGATTTGCCTTAAACTTCTTGAGTAAATCTTTTGTAGCTTGGGGAACATTCGCGTTATTCAGTGCTTGGTTGTAACGCTGTTCATCTTGAAGGAGTTCACTGTACTGAGTTTTGACTTGAGTTCTCTGCTTTTCTACTTGTGCTTTGACTTGATCATTACCCAGTTGAGCTTGCACTTGGTTGAGTTGGGTTTTCAATTGGTTTTCTGCTAATTGCGCATCCCTAGTGATTTGATCCACGACTTGAGTTCTTTGGTTAATAACATTCATCGCGTGGACAGGAGCAATAACCAAAAAGAGTAACCCCAAGATACTTGATATGATCAAAGCCGGCATTCTAAAGTCTAGGGGCTGCGATTGATTGCCATCATCAAAACTGTCAATCCAATACGCAGCGAATAGCATACCCAAGCCAACCAATGGCACGACTCCCCGCTCAACCATACTTGCTCCCCATCTGAGTTGTAACTGCTTATCAGTTGGGCTGAAGTCAAGGCTGAGAATGATAAAGTCAATCAAAAAGGACAATATTAAGATTACCCCAATTACCTTAAGTGTACGGGCGGCGGTTGCAGCAGCAAAACGGTTATTCATAGTTTTTTGTCTCGTAGTCAATCAAAGTGAATATTCTATATAAAGGTACTGGAATATTGTTTCCATGACGCTATCTATTGTTTATGATTCCGAGATTCTTTTTTGGGTGATATATTTTCTACCCTCTGGTTTAAGCTACACCACGCTAGCACCTGTATTCTAGCTTGTCTTCCGGAAATCCTTGTGTTATAAAATACCAGATATACATTGACACCATTGAAAACTGTAGTAAATACTCCATTAGAGGGGTTTCGGGTGCATTTTTATCGTGTATCAGGTAGGGTGTGAGCAAAGAAATGATTACACACCCAGTTACCACAGACAAGTTTAGTGCGTAAGTCCGAGAAGCTTTTCCCAAATTGGCAAATCCTCCGGACGATCAATATCAGCCAACAAAGGCAAGTAATTTATCAATAAATTAAGCGTCTGGGCAGTATCTATAGTCTGCTGCAATACTTGAGAGGTTCCCCAATCTATATTGATAAATAATTTTGGGACGGGACGCTGCAAACCAATCAAGTAATAGCCACCATCTACCGCTGGACCAAGCACAAGGTCGCACTGTTGAAGTTGCTCAAAAGCTTCTGCTAAAATCTGGTCATTGACATCAGGGCAGTCGATACCGATAGTAATGACTTTTTCTGCACCTGATTGAAAAGCATTGTAGAAAGATTGTGCCATCCGCGAACCCAAATCTCCCTCACCTTGAGGTTGGTAAGCGATGTCATATCCCAGCCAGTCTTGCATCAGTTGCAAATTACCGCCTGCAAAGCGTATCTCAAAAGACATGGCAGAAGTTTTTTGCAACTGTTTCACTTGAGATAGGGTGTGTTCCGTCATTTGACGCTGAAGATTTGCCGCGCCTTCAGTTCCCAAAGCAGGTATCAGTCGGGTTTTCGTTTTACCTGGTTCTGGATAGCGAGTGAAAATAATGAGATGCTGTTTTGCCATTTCTGGTAGATTTAGCACGGGGTACCTTATTTAAATTAACCAGAAATATATTAATAGCAATATTTACCATAGCTGTCAGGTTTCTCCTGTTCTTTTGCAGTTCGTATTGCACCTAAAATTGTAGAAATATAGACACAACGCTTAGCTTTAGCACCATTTCTACTGGATAAGGTTATTCGTCTTAGTGGCGGGTTGACATTACCTCTGTAATCAAATTGGATGTGCCCGCCATTTTCCTGTTGCAAGCTTGTTTCCGCATCTAAGCGCATATTTGGATCTAAGTTATTCCAGATAACGTCAGCTGGGTTTACCGTAGCAGGATGAACCGCCCATTGCACAGTACCATTTTGTTCGCGAAAACTAACTTGCCAGGTTAATTTGTTTTTGATGGCTTGGCTTTGAGCTTGGCGTATGGCAAGATAAACTTCGTCTTGGGCAGTTCTGAGGCGCTGAGTATTAACAAAACCTAGCCAACTTGGAACTGTGATAGCAGCTAAGATACCAATGATTATAATACTTACCAAAACCTCTAGCAGCGTGAAGCCATTGCTAGAACGATTATTAATTCGTAAATAAGAACCTATTTCCTTGGACTCGTGTGCTTGCTTGAGGAAAATATGTTTTATTACTGCCATTGAAATTTATATTAGTATTTTGAAGACGACCGAGGGCATTGCTACGCAAATAAACTTCTGCGACAACGTTTTCTGAATCTACACAAACATAAAAACCTCGTGTTCTAACATTACTAGTCGCAACAGCATCATCGTTTCCAGAAAATCTTGGTACCTGTTGACCTATGGTGCAACTTGAAGGCACTGGATTTGTATTATTATTTATTACAGTTTGGTCAATGTAATCAACTAAAGGTACAATATCTTGTGTGTAAGGTTCGCCGCTCTTCTTTGCCCATTGATTCATCTTACTTTTAAGATTACCTGAAACTTGCAGATGAAACATCTGAAAACCATTGTCTCGCTGAATTTTTTCATCATTGGTTTCAGTAGCTTCATAACCATTACTTATTTGAAATCTACCGATTCGAGCAGCTTTAGACCATATAGGGTTACTTTCTGTAATTAAATAATAGGCAACTAAAGAGTAAACGAAGGTATCATCTCTCTGTTTAGAACTGGAAACTAAAAGCCCATCTGAGATAAACTGCCGCTTCCAGAATACAAGAACAGGAAAATAATTACTCTTAGAATCATACCTAGGTAGTTGTTTCCTAATTGCATTAATGCCATCAGCATCATATATATAGATTGCCTGCTGCAAGTCTCGCGCAATATAATCAAGTGCTGCTTTGATTTCTTGCTCAGTCCTTGCCTTTGCTTGCTCTTGTCGGTCAGTTGTCATAATGTTAATCATAAATCCTAGCAAAGGCGTGATGACAAGGGTAGCAATGACGATGCCTACCAGCAACTCAACTAGGGTAAAGCCATCACATTTCTGTTTCACCCTAAAGAGCTTTAGCTGAGTAGGGTATTTCAACAAATAAATTATCCAATTTTGTGGGGTGGGCATCTGGTTCCCCCAGTTTATAGGACGGGCAAGATGCCCATCCCACAAGAAAAAGTTGGATATTTTTTTATTTGGAAGTCCCTTTATGAAAAGCCATTTGAATGGACTCATAATATTAAACCTCTTTTCATGTGCGGTTAATTATTCATTTTTTATTTTTTTTGTAGTAAGTCTGTGAAGTTGGTATAAAAAGTTGCATCAACTTAGCAATTAGATTGAGGATTAGGATTACTGCGTAGAGGTTTCAGACGCGCACAAAAATCACTAAATGTCATTACTTTACTTGATATTTCTGTAGTTGTTTCTAGTAATGGTGCTTTGTGATCGCTTGCTTTGTTAGTAAAGATCAGTTGTTTACTAGGTGCTATTGTGAGGTTTCCACCATCATTAGCAAACCCATCTGCTCTATAAATACGTATTCTTAACTGGTAAGTGTCCTGAGAAGTAGTTGAGCTTGTGTTACGCCGCAAAGCTTGAATAATGAAGTCTCTGATGCTGCTCATCGTACAGCCACTTCCATTAGCATCACCATCAACACAGTATAAATTAGTCGCTGGAGCTGAACAGTAAGCATTTGCAGTGTTACAGGTTAAATTCCCTACTGGAGGAGCAGGGTAGTTTCCTGAATTGTCAGCAGTGTCGGTGATAGGAGGAGGTGGAATTGCCTGTGATCTTACGCCATCAATGTAAGTTTGAACTGCGTCAGTTGCCAACTCAACACGCCTTGCTTGCACACGTGTGGCGACAGATAAGACAATCACAGGTGCGATCGCTGCCAGTAAAATGCCAACAACAACGATTGCTACCAATGACTCAATAATGGTAAAACCTGACTGACTGGATAAAAATGCTTGCTGTTTTTGGTGAATCATATTTCAGCAATTAAAAGTAGAATTGAGTCAAATCAAGGACACGTACCGCGTTGGGCTTGGCTAACAGCGTATTTCAAGTTAGTACCATACTCAGAAGGAGCGTTTTCGTAACCGCCAACATTTGCATTTTGGGCAGCACATAGCAAAGTTTTCACCCAAGCATCGTCTCGCCCGACTTCCCTGTAAAACTCACTTGGCTGTTTTGTGGATGGTGTAGTAAAGCGTTGAGCGAATAAATCAGGTGGTTGACTTAGCAACGCTGTGTCATAGCTCCAGAAACGGTTAGGCTTGGAAGCATTAGTGTCATTATCAGTCAGTGTTTGCCAAGGAGCTATGGCATAGTTACTGTGTTTAAACTGGATGAAAGAACCAGCTACTGTGTGGCTTTTGCCTTCCCAGCGTTCTAAGTAACGCACAAAGTTTTCTAAACCACCATTTGTTTTATTAGGGCGTCCTGGTGTGTTACCTTGAGCGAATATGAGGTTTGTTTCTGTGTCTTCTGTGGCGATCTGTATGTTGTATGGTTTCTCGTCACGGAAACTGAAGCGGAAATTTTTAGATAAAACTGTAATTGCATCAGCAATAACTACTGCCGAACGCCAAGTTTCACCAACGTTGCAATCAGTAAATTGACCTGGGCGACAGCCAAAGTTGGGATTCAGTGATTGACGTGCATAAAATTTATTACTCCAATCTTTTTCTCTTTTTAAGGAGTTGTCTAGAAACTCTTCTTGCGTGTGAAGGTTGAAATCCCCTTTGATGTAAACTGGCAGATTAGATACCAAAATGAGTCCCTTCTCTTCTGGCTTGTAGGTAGTGTTACGGCTTAAGTTACTGCCATTAATTAGCACGATGGCATTAGGCCGTCGAGTTGGATCTACTTTGAAGTCGGTAGCACTCACATCTCTACTTGCAGCATTACTTTTGTTATCGAGTGCATCATCACGGGTTGCATAGATAATGCCACTGTTTGGTATCAGATACTCTTGTGGGGTACCAGTACCAATCTTTGTCGTACGCAGTTTGTCTAAATCTAAAACTGTAACCCGAACTTCTATAGGTGTATTTTCAGGTCGCGCATCAAAAAAGCTCGTTTCATAAATTGCTCTGTGAGGTACAGGTGGATTAGAACTGGGTGTCAAGGTACTATTGAGAATTTGAATGGCACAAACAGCTGTATCAATTGCCGAATTATTAGCTACTGATAGCGGTTTACCTGCGCTATATTGTTTCAAAGCATTTCTTAAAGGTTCATTGACAAAACGTCCATCACGAAATACTAATCTTGCCTGTTGTTCTAGTTGACTGTTGTAAGTAGATATGGCGCTTGCTCTAGTTCCAGAATATGGAGGATAGACAACACCATTATTAGATTTGCCAGAGGTTGTCGCTAAATCGGCGTCGGGATTTTTCGCAGTAGATAATAATATGTTCTGGTTTTGGGCTGTGATATCACTTGTAGGATCGTAGAAGCTACTTATACAGGCTATAGGCATCTGATCCTTTCCTGAATTATCCTCACCTGTAGGTTTTTTATAGAAGTAAACAGCTGTAACTCTCATGAGCAAGTCACCCATGACCTTAAGATTTGCTGTCAGATTACCAGCATCTGTCATAGGCGTGGAATCAGACCAGACAATTATTGGGTCTTTACCTTTGAACTGGAGACTGTTAACCTTAATTCTGTTTGGATCAGTATTACTCGCATCTACAAAGTTTGTGTCCCAACTTGGACGTGACGCACTCAAGAAAGACCTGGGTTGAATGCCTGGAGTAATAGAATCAACATCAGCATCCCACGGATAGGAAGCAGTTGGATCTGAATTGGGACCGTCAACATAAATTCCTGCACCCGTGACGACTCGCAAGCCGCCAACGACATCCAGAAGACTTTGGGGTTTTTGTGCTGCTGATTTTTCCCAAAAGCCGTCTCGGTTCGCCCCTAAATCTTTTAACTGATAATCTTGTAATTGATATGCTTGGGAAAAGCGCTCACGAGTTGCAGTGCTATTATTTCCATTCTTATCAATATCCCATTGCTTACCAACAATGGTCTGTCCTTCTGACGAACTCACAAATTTACCTTTGGCTGCGTCAAACCATAATTGAGGTAAATTATTGCCAACCAAAATGCGATCGCCAATTTTTTGTTCTCTACCTGCTTTTGCTTGTTCTTCTGGCTTTGTAGCAGCTAAGTAAATTTTGTTACTACCATTTTCTTTAATCCCTATCTTGGCATAATTTGTAGCACTTGTACCATTAGCAGGATCATAAGGAAATATCCATGCGTCTACTGGTCGTAGAGAGTTACCACTTTCTTGAAGAGGACTATTTGTCTTAAAGTCATAAATTCCATATACAAGAGGTTCATCACCAGATACGATTTCAGGAACTTCAGCGTATGGAACGCGGCGTGTTCGCTTTCTAAAGTAAATTTTTAACTTTTCATTCCGAACATGATCACGATTTAAAGTGGGGTCAGCATCTAAATCTCCGTTTATTTGCTGTTGAACCTCATCTGGAAGAGCTACATTATTTGTTGCTTGCACTAAACGGTCAATTCGTTTTGCATATGCCTCATCGTTATATGCTGCTGTATTTCCGTAAACAGATGGAGGTACAGTTTTATTTGTGTTATTTATAAATTCACTTCTAATTATGCTGCTAGACCTATAAGATTGGTCAAATAAATCTATCTGTACATTATTACCGCCAGAAGTTTCTGTAATACTACTATCTATTACATTTCCAGCGACAATAATCTTGCTGTTTTCTTCTTTAAAATAGCAAGATTTAGGACTGCTGACTAGATAATACCTAATAGGATTTGTTCCCGCTTTTGTTAGCAAGTTACCATTAGTGAAGACGCGGCCATTCAGATTTATACCTTGCTCAGGAGCAATTTGTAAATCATCTTCAAAGATAATGAAATTATTATTAAGAGGTATTCTTTCTCGGTCTTGCTGATATTCTAGAGCTATAAAACCGTTATTACCTGTAGATTTTTCATATTTATAAATATCTAGCCCTGTTAAATATGTAATCGGTACAGTTGTGGTAAAAACAAAAATGCTTTTTTTTAGGTTCTCACCGACTTTGTACCAACCTTGAGTACTGACCAAGTTTCCACTAGTGGTAAACAAGCTCTTACATGGAATACTAAAACTACTCTCGTCCATCGGCGGTGTTCTTGCTTCTAAGACAGTTCTAGCTCTGTTAGTAGTTGGAGTCCGAAAGTAAATCCCATAGAGAGTGTAACTATCAAATTTACCGTTATTATTCGTATCTACAGGATATTTCCAAGCAGTTTTTAGAGTTTTTTCGTTTTCTGGTATATTGGTTGTATTATTAACCAGTGTTAACTGTATTTCATCGCCAAAAGTGAACTGGTTAAGATTGTCGTTAATAACTTGGCTGAGTACGTTGTCTGAAGGAGTTGTGCTTGGTAATCTCGGGTATCTAAATAACTGTTCTATTTTTGCTTTTGCTCTTTCAAGGGCTGGTGATGCTGCGTTTAAAACAGCCTCATTGACTCGGACATTACTAGCATTTTTCGCACGTTCAAAAGACCGAAATAAAATAGCCGTTGTCAGCAGCACAACTACCAGTGCAACCATTGCTACTGTCGGTAACACAAAACCAGCATTCGCGCTTGCTCGTTGTCTCCTCTTAGTAACCAGCAAAGCCCTTAACAGCCATAAAATTTGTTTTTTAATTGCATATGCATTTTTTTTAATAATTTGTCTATAAAATTTATTTATGTTCTTTAAGATTCGACGATGGTGAGACATACCTGCTTACCTACCAATTTTTATAATGAGAAAACCACATATATATAGATATATACACAGAGAAATTATCTGTTGTTATCTGCGTCCAACAGAAGTGCATCTGCGGTTCCAAATAGTTTGAAACAGATTGAGGTAACTGCATGAAAATAATGTTAGGAAAGTAAATTTATAGTACCCACTTGTTAGATAAAACTTATCAATCTATCGCAAATGAATATTAGACAAATAAAAACCTCCCCTTGATAGGGAGGTATTAAGAGAAAATGAAAATTTGAAACAATAACAAAGCCCATCTCCTACTAGGAGAGGGGTTGGGGAGAGGTTACAGTGTTAGTAATGATTCAGGTTAATTCCAGCTTCTTTCGCCATTGCTTCTAACCCTTTGAGTTGTAGGGTTTTGATTGCTTTAGTAGATATGCGCAGTTTGACCCAACGCTTTCCACTTTCCCACCAAATGCGCTTAGTTTGCAGGTTCACTTGCTGAAGACGCTTGGTACGGCGGTGGGAGTGGGAAATTGCAAAGGCGTTATTTGCCTTTTTGCCTGTTAATTCACAACGACGGGACATTGTCAGAAACTCCGATTTTTCTTTTGCACAATCTATCATTATATGAAATTGCATCCAGCTTCGAGGGCGATTTATCCTTGTTCCTGAGTTAATTGCCTAGGAACGCGGAACCTCACCCCCCTCTCTGCTGGCACAAAGGGGGGTATTGGATTATTTCTTCCCCTCCTCGCTTGCACGCCTTAGGGTTAGGGGTGGGGTTCTTCTTATGCGTGTCAACTTAAGCGAAAAGTCATTATTGACAAGCATTTGAGCATTTTCCAATGTATCATCTAGATTTTCGATGCTCCCTTAAAAAGGGGGGAAATAAAACTTTAGTCCCTTTTTAAGGGGATCGAATACGACGGTAAATTGCGTGTTTGAGCGTGATTGTTGACAGCAATGGGTTCTTTTACTTTGCAGCCTCCTGTGTCAGCTTGGTGAGTACCTCATTAGAACGCTCAACAAAGGATTTCATTCCTTCAGCGTCAAAACCTTTTTGAGACATCAGCGCCAAATCATATATATGTTGGCAAACCAAGTTCACGAGCTGTCCGCTTGGCGATTGAACATCACCTTGAATAATGTTACCTTGGCTCAGATCCGCTAAATTTTGAATCAGTGGGTGAGCAGTATTGACTAGGAAAATGTGGTCTTCAGGAAACTCTGCTGTTTGCTGCTGCATTAAAGCGTTCATTTCCCGCAGGCGGCGCAAAATCTCTGGCAAAAGCACCATTGCCGGTGGTGTCCCTTGCGGATCGTCGGCTTTCAAAGCTTCGGTGCGGATATTCAGCTTGGGTTTGTTGAGAGCTTTCTCGAATAGCTCTTTGATAACCTCAGTTCTGGTTTTATTCGTCTTCGGATCAACAATTTCCCCAGCTTTGTCTTGATCGAGCAGAGTGCTGTCTAAGTCGGAGTCTACGCGGGTAAATTTGACATCCTGATGCTCCCTCTCCAAGAAGTTGATGAAGTGGGTATCAATAAAGGAGTCTAGAAACAGGACTTCTAAACCTTGATTTTTGTGCAGTTCTATGTATGGAGCTTGCGCCGCTTCATCGGTGGCGTAGAAGGCACGGTTTTCGTGACGTTCTTTATTGCGTTCTAGGTACTCCTTAAGGGTGGTATACGGCAATTTTGGAGTGTCTTTCTCCTCGTTTGCTGAAGTTACATCTTGCCAAACATCGCCTTCTTGAGATTGTACCTCAACTGCTGCGGTAGCCGTTGACTGTTGAGCGCTGCTTGGTTGATAGGTGCTGCGGAAGACGATGATATCTTCGACTTGTTTTTTGAATTTCTCGTCGTTGAGAACGCCGAATTTTACGAAGGTACCCAAGTCTTTCCAAGCGCTGATGTATTGTTCGCGGTTGTCGCGGTAAAGTTCTTTGAGGCGATCGCCTACTTTCTTGGCAATGTAGTCACCAATTTTCCGCACGGTGCGATCAGTTTGCAACGCACTCCGTGATACGTTCAACGGAATATCTGTGCTATCAATCACACCCCGCATTGGCAGGAGAAATTGTGGGATAATTTCCTCACAGTGGTCGCTGACAAAAACTTGGTTGCAGAAGAGCTTGATTTGCCCTTTAGTGACATCCACATCCGGTCTCATTTTGGGGAAATACAGAATACCGTTGATGATAAAGGGATAGTCAGTATTCAGATGCACCCAAAGCAACGGCTCTTCTTGGAAAGGATACAGGTAGCGGTAAAACTCTAAATAATCTTCTTGACTCAAGCTATTGGGAGTCTCTCGCCATACTGCTCTTTGCTTATTTAACACCTCGCCATCAAGTTTGATGGGTACTGGCATGAAATCGCAATATGTTTTAATAAGCTGCTTAATGCGTGCTGCTTCTAAATACTCCTGTTCTTCCTCTTGCAGAGTCAGGGTAATCGTAGTACCGCGAGTTGTACGAGAAGAATCTTCTAGGGTGAACTCTGGAGAACCGTCGCAACTCCAGTGAACCGCTTGCGCCCCTTCTTTGTAGGACAAGGTATCGATTTCTACCTTTTGTGCCACCATGAAGGAGGAGTAGAAGCCAAGACCAAAGTGACCGATAATCGGTTGGTCTGATTTGCCTTCGTACTTGTGTATAAATTCTTCAGCACTAGAGAAGGCGACCTGGTTAATGTATTTCTTGACCTCCTCTGCCGTCAGTCCGATACCATTGTCGGTAATCGAGAGGGTCTTTTTGTCTTTGTCTATAGCAATTTGAATTTCCGGTTCGCCGATTTCATCGGAATACTCCCCAGCGCGAGATACCATTTTCAACTTTTGGATGGCATCTACGGCGTTGGAAACCAGTTCCCGCAAGAAGATTTCATGGTCGGAGTAGAGGGACTTCTTGATAATCGGGAAAATATTCTCAGTATGAATACTGATTGTGCCTTGTTCTAGCATAACTGATAATCTTCAATGCAAGTATCTGAATGATAACTGAGGCAAAACCCCGCAGTACCCCTATCTACACCTAAAGCCTAATTTAGGTGGTTAGTTAATAACTACCCTCATCTTAAAGGGCAGATATAGGGATTCTACCCATTAGGATTTTATGGTGCGTGTAAGGGCGATCGCTCCTAGTTTGCAGCATTGATTACCCGATATCAGGGATTCGGATTTCCCTACCAATTTGCCGAAAGCTGCTATTAGCGTTCAATTTATACAATTTTTAGCCCTCTTTTCTGAGTCTAGAGAAAGAAAAATTCCACTCCTAATACACTTGTACTGTTATTTGTGCGATTACCTCTACTACAGCAAATATTGGGTTAAGGTAGTCCTTACTAACTAACTTGTAAGTTGTCAAGCCTATAAAATACATTTTTTTTTATTTGAAAATATTTGAAAATAGATTAATTTTTAATATTTTCATGGTAAAAGTAGCACTGTTGATTATTATTCGTTGCTACCAAAGCAATACCATTGAGACAATCTCAAGAGTACTTTTGTGCTAAAGAGTATTTTGATGGCATCTATCCTCTTTGGTTCTACTATTCGTAATTCTTAAAACGGAAAACGAGTAGGGTAGAAGTTACGTGGCAGACTGTTACATCTGCAATGCGAGAAAGGCGAATCTACAATTTAACCTGGGTGTTACTTGAGACATGAATCTTTTTATCCTGTTAAAGCCGCTGTCAAATCTCACAAGTTTTTTTAGCCAATGCATCAGATTTCTGAAGCAGGATAGGGCTAAATTTTTTGCACTGCTATTTACTTTTGGTTTGTGCGTAAGTTTGGGCTTTTCTGGTTGTACTTCTAGTAACGTTCAAAGTTCTACTCAAAGTTCTACTCAAAGTTCTACTGCCGAGGCGATCGCTAATACCTCGCCAGCTGCTGTTAAGGTTGTGCGGATGGGTTATCAAAAATCTGCTGTTCTAGCTTTGGTGAAGCAACAAGGCACTTTAGAAAAACAACTGTCTTCTTCTGGGGTTGCTGTCAAGTGGGCAGAGTTTCCCGCTGGTCCCCCGATAATGGAAGCCTTGAACGCAAACAGTATCGATTTCGGGGTTGTAGGGGAGGGACCACCAGTATTTGCGCAATCAGCGGATGTCCCACTCGTGTATGTCGGCAATTCCTCAGCAAGCCCAGAGGGGTTGGCGATTTTAGTTCGTAACGATTCCCCAATTAAGACTGTAGCTGAGCTCAAAGGTAAAAAAGTTGGCTTCGCCAAAGGTTCGAGTGCTCATTTTATGTTGGTGCAAGCCTTGGCATCAGCCCAATTGCAATACACTGACATTCAGCCTGCTTATCTTTCCCCAGCAGATGCCCGTGCTGTCTTTGAACAAGGTAAAATTGACGCTTGGGCAATTTGGGATCCATTTCTCGCAGCAGCTCAAAAGCATGGGGGAGCGCGGATTTTAAGAGATGGTAAGGGTCTGGCGTCATGGAGGGAATTTTATGTGACATCGCGGAACTTTGCCAACGCGAATCCGGAACTTGTCAAGCAAATTCTCGAGTCGGTGGACAAGGTAGGGGACTGGGCAAAGAAAAATCCCCGCCAAGTCGCAGAAATACTCTCACCGCAAATGGGCATTGATGTTGGTTCGTTAGAGCTAGCAGAAAACAGGCGGAAACGTTACGATGTGCTACCCGTAAGCAATGAAGTGATTGCAGAGCAACAAAAGGTTGCTGATACATTCTTGCGTCAAAAGTTAATACCCAAACAAATCAAAGTAGCAGATGCCGTTTGGAATCCCAAGCAGTAAAACTGTCTTTCAAATGTCTGTCTTTCCCACGCTTTTCTCTTGAATAAAAATCTCTAATCTCATAGCTTGCATTCTATTTAGAACAGACTGAATTTTTTGATTTTTGAGAAAGTGAAAACGGCGTAGAGACGTAGTATATTGCGTCTCTACGACATAAGCCATGAAATGGATGGCTGGGTAGTTCAAGTATTTTGCAGAAAGTTTAGTAAACGTGTCAAAAGGAGAGGGGTGCATGGAATTACTTTGGTTTATCCCGACACATGGAGATGGTCGCTATTTGGCAACAGCACTTGGTGGACGCGAATGCAACTTTGTTTACTTTCAGCAAATTGCCCAAGCTATAGATAATTTGGGATTTACTGGGGCTTTGCTACCTACTGGACGCTCTTGTGAAGATGCTTGGGTATTGGCTTCGTCTCTGATTGCTGTGACGCGTCAAATGCGTTTTCTGGTTGCGATTCGTCCTGGATTGATGTCTCCTGGGTTGGCAGCACGGATGGCAGCAACGTTTGACCGCTTATCTAACGGGCGTATGCAAGTTCACGTTGTGACTGGTGGTGATCCGGTGGAATTGGCAGGGGACGGTGTGCATCTTTCTCATGATGCGCGTTATGAATTAACCGAGGAATTTTTGACAGTTTGGAAAGAAATTTCAAGTGGTTTAGAAACCAACTTTAGCGGTAAGTATTTCCAAATCGAGGGTGGAAAACTGTTATTTCCTTCCGTACAAAAGCCTCATCCTCCCTTATGGTTTGGCGGTTCCTCATTTCTTGCACAACAGATTGCTGCCAAGCACGTTGATGTCTATTTGACTTGGGGAGAACCACCACAACAAGTGGCTGAAAAAATTGCATCTGTGCGTAAATTAGCAGCAGAACAAGGTAGAACTATCCGCTTTGGTATTCGTCTACATATCATTGTCCGGGAAACTGCAACACAAGCTTGGGAAGCGGCAAATGAACTGATTAAATATGTGAGTAACGAGGCGATCGCCAATGCACAAAAAATCTTTGCCAGGATGGATTCTCAAGGACAGCGTCGCATGACTGAACTGCACAATGGCAGTCGAGAAGCACTAGAAATCAGCCCAAATTTGTGGACGGGAGTCGGGTTAGTGCGGGGTGGTGCAGGTACAGCTTTGGTAGGAGATCCTGATACCGTCGTCGCTAGAATGCAGGAGTATGCGGAACTGGGAATTGATACCTTTATTCTTTCCGGTTATCCCCACTTAGAAGAAGCTTATCGAGTGGCTGAATTACTCTTTCCTCGCTTACCCCTGCAAAAACCACTTAACACAAGTAAAACAGAAATGTTCAGTCCTGTTGGCGAACTTATTGGCTTTGAAAACTTCCCTAAACAGCAATAACAGGCAGTTAAAGGGTTCTGCGTAATGAAAACCAAATTTCTCAAGCGATACCTCCATAGATTAGCACCTTGGGTCGTGCCTATTCTGTTGATTACGATTTGGCAATTACTTGTGCAACTTGGCTGGATTGCTGCAAGAGTATTGCCTGCTCCCACAGATGTTTTGCTGGCAGGAATTCGTCTTGCTAAAACGGGAGAACTTTTTTATCACCTTGGCATCAGCTCACAACGAGCAGTTCTTGGCTTTTCAATAGGCGGTAGTATTGCTTTTGTTCTGGGATTGTTAAATGGCATGATTCCTATAGCTGAAAAGCTGTTAGACACTTCTATTCAAATGTTGCGTAATATTCCACATTTAGCCATGATTCCCTTGGTTATCTTGTGGTTTGGTGTTGGAGAAGAAGGAAGAATCTTTTTGGTTGCTTTAGGCGTATCGTTCCCTATCTATATAAATACGTTTCATGGTGTCCGAACCATTGATCCAGGTTTGATTGAGATGGGAAAAGTATACGGGCTGAACACTTGGTCTTTGTTTTGGCAAATTATTCTCCCTGGTGCAATGCCTTCAATTTTGATTGGCGTGCGTTACGCTTTGGGAGTTATGTGGCTGACTCTCATCGTTGCTGAAACAATTTCTTTTGACTCTGGCATTGGTTACATGGCAATGAATGCTCGTGAATTCATGCAAACTGATGTGGTCGTTTTGAGTATTCTGTTATATGCATTGTTGGGCAAATTAGCAGATGTATCTGCTAGATTTTTAGAAAATAAATTGCTTTCTTGGCATCCAGGTTATCAGAATATATAGCCCAAAGTTTTTAGGAGGTTTTTACTATGAACCCAAAGCGTATAGGAGTAGATTTGAAGATAATCGGTCTGAGTAAAAGCTTTGGGAGTATTGATGTATTGCAAAAACTGGATTTAGAAATCGCTAGGGGCGAATTTGTGGCGATTGTCGGGCGTAGTGGCTGCGGTAAAAGTACGCTCTTGCGGCTATTGGCAGGATTGGAACGCCCTTGCGACGGCAGCATATTGCTAGATGGCAAGCAATTGCGTAAGCTCAATCCAGAAGCACGAGTTATGTTTCAGGATGCCCGTCTTTTAATGTGGAAGCGGGTTATAGAAAATGTGGCATTGGGATTGAAGCAAAACTGGCGACAAAAGGCACATTGGGCATTAGAACAAGTAGGACTTGTAGAACGGGCTTTTGAGTGGCCTAGAGTGCTTTCTGGAGGACAACGCCAGCGAGTCGCACTGGCGAGAGCATTAGTGAGTGAACCAGGTTTGCTTTTACTAGATGAGCCTTTGGGAGCGTTGGATGCCCTGACTCGGATTGAAATGCAGCGGCTAATTGAAGAGATTTGGCAACAACAGCAATTTACTGCAGTGTTGATTACTCATGACGTGGAAGAAGCTGTTACTCTTGCTGATAGAATTGTTCTGATAGAAGGAGGTCAGGTGACTATGAATTTACCTGTGCCTCTGCCTCGTCCTCGTCAGCGAAGTCATGCTATATTTGCAGCGCTAGTCGAAAAAATTTTGGAGCGGGTATTAAAGACAAAAACCCATTCCCAAGAATTGGTAAAAGGGGAATCTACCTTAGCAGAATTGCAACCCACTATAAGATCCTCTAAGAAATTAGATGAATACTAACGAACCAAATGCTAAGGGAAGGGTCATTTGTAGCTGGTGCTCTTATGATGCAAATCCTCCTGGGACTAAATACTGTCAAAAGTGCGGCAAGCCGCTTGTTAAAGCTTCTCTACCTCAGAGTGACAGAAATGCTGGGTCTGATTTTTCTACACAGGTGGTGGCTGGGGTTAGCCTACTAGGTGTAGTCTTGCTGTTGTTTGGTGTGGGAGGTTACTTTTTATGGCAGCAAACCCAAGTCGTCACCACGCCTAGCAGTGTGAATAATTCCTCGGACAACACTTCTTCGGACATCCGACTCTATGATTCTATGAAGGAAGTTGCAAACGTGCCAGCAGGAACATTCAATTATGGTGGTTCTGTCGTCTTCTCATCTCTAACCACTCAGGGCACACATCAGGCTATGACCCAGGCACATCCAAACTTTGTGCTGCGTTTCAGCGAACCCACGAACAACAACCCTGGTCAAAATACTGGGATCACCATGCTGCTTGATGGTGAACTGACCTTTGCCCAGTCCTCCAAGCCACTAGAAGATTCTCATTATAGCAAGGCAAAAGAACGCGGTTTTTCTCTACAGCAGGTGCCAGTGGCGATCGACGGCTTCTTGTTGTTTACTCATAAAGATTTGTCTATCCCTGGGCTCACAGTTGATCAAATCAAAGATATATATAAGGGAAAAATCACCAATTGGAAGCAGGTGGGAGGACCGGACTTAGCAATCACAGCTTTCGCTTTTAACCCCAAGTTTGGTGCTGCACTCAATATTCTTCTCGGTCCAGAAATTAACAAACTCAGTTCCAAGGTACAGTTCATGCGCGATTACACCGATGGTGTTCGTAAAGTCTCTTCGGTCCCAGGCGCGATTGGTCTCGGCTCTACTGGAGCAATTCTCGGTCAGCAGTCAATCCGCCCTCTTGGCGTGGCGAAAGCCAACTCCAAAAACTATGTGCAACCCTTTACAGATGATGGCAAGCTGGTTAACGCTGCAGCTTTGCGGGATGGCACATATCCCTTAACTCGGCGTTTGTTTGTGGTGATTCGGCGAGACCGTACCTTGGACGAGACTGCTGGAGTAGCATACACTAATCTATTGCTGTCTAAAGAAGGGCAGCAATTCATTGAAAAGGCTGGTTTCGTTCCTATCCGTAATTAATAACTATTTTTGTATCTAAAAGGAATTATACGAAACAGCTATTTTCGTGTCATGACAGAAATTGTTCTGAAAATATGAGCCAATACTAGCAGCCAATGCAGGGCTTGGAAATTACGCTTCGGCATTGGCTCTAGCATTCCTCTGAATGACCAACAGTATCTATCCTCAGAATTAAACGTGGGCAGATACCTTTGTACGATCCAGGTTTTCCTTCAGTTACCGAATTGTATGGTTTGTGTGAGCCTTGCACCGCTGCCTTTGCGAGCATCGCTCAACTGATGCAGCATTGATTACCCGATATCAGGGATTCGGATTTCCCTACCAATTAGCTAAAAGGTCGTATCCGCGTAGGATTTGTCTAAATAAGGATTGCGCGTTTTTATTGTTCATCCCTACACAGGCGCAATCATAAGTAGCCGCGAAGCGCCATGCGATTGAGTGCCCACTCTTTGGGCGATCGCCTCTCAAGCGACTGCATAGCCAGTGTAAAGTCTTAACTCTGGTGGACGAAACCCAAGTACGATGTGTTCTTTGGGAATTCCAGCCCGTTCTAAATCTGCAGCAATGCCTTCTTCAGTGCCATCTCGTTGAATCCAGATTTTACCATCAATGAGGTCAATATGAACTAGACAGCCATGAATGCGGCGATCGCGTAGCGTGCCGCAGGCATTCGCCATCCCAACCAACATCCATCCACAAAAAATGTTTTGACAACAGGTTTGTGATTCAAGATATGGCGAAGCCAGTATGTTGACGTAAATTCTCTGGATGAAAACCCAAAACAATGTCTTCACGAGGGATACCAGCTTGCATGAGTGCTTCTGCAACTGGGTAAGAACTACCGTCATACTGAATCCAAACTTTCTCACCAATAATGTCGATATGTACCGTACAACCATGTACCCGACGGATTCCATCCCAACCTACCTGTAGGACTTGGTAACGATCGCGTTCAGAATCTATAATAGCTCCAACATCAATTTGACCGTGATAAGGCTTGTGGGTAGTATATTCGGATATAACTTTCCGGACTATTTCACGATACTTTGCTAGTTTATCCATCGCACAATCCTCGCTTGTTGCTCATCAAAAACAATTAAGCAAATTTGTATCCGATTGAGGATTAACTGACCAAAGCGTTCTGAAAATAAACTTTCATACACTCGCTGGGGAATTGCCAGATAAAGTAAGCGTTCTGATTCTAATTCTAAAAGTACAGTGCGATAGATATCATACTGTCCCACTGCCTCCTGAAGGTCACGTATAGGCGAAAGGCTAAGAAAACTCTTAATTTCAACGGCGATTTTTTGAGAATCTTTTTCAGCAGCTATCGTATCACGTTCTGCACCGAGATCCACATACAAATTTCGACCCCCATAAGCTAAATATAAGGGATCATCGGTAATTGTCCAGCCATCGGCTATCAGTGCTTGTACAACTACATCATGATATACATCTTTTGCAGGCATTCGTTTGCGAAGGTTCTTTGGCTCCTAAAATACAGCTTGGAATAATGTAGCTTATATCACGGATATGCAGGATGTGAATTAAGCAATGCGCCTTACACACCCTGCGACTGCTCACACTTCTTGGGATGCCTCAATTAAGAAGGTCTTATTTTGCTGGGCTGGCACTTTAACCACCACTTTCTTACTAAATGTCAACCCATGTTCCCCGTTGTCAATCACAATCGTGTCGCCAAGGACAAAAGTATTCTCCAACAACTTGGTAGCAACGGGATTTTCGACTTCTCGCTGAATTGCCCGTTTGATGGGACGTGCGCCGTATACTGGGTCATAACCCACTTCCACCAAGTAATCGCAAGCGGCTGATGATATTTCCAATGAGATTTTTTGCTCTTGTAGAAGATTTTCCACTCGGTTGAGTTGGATGCGGACAATTTGCCGCAATTCGCTGCGGTTGAGGGTGTGGAAGAGAATAATGTCATCAACGCGGTTGAGAAATTCGGGGCGGAAGTGCGATCGCAAAGCATCCATTACCCGGCTGCGCATTTTTTCATACTTGGAGTCATCACCCGAGACATCTAAGATATATTCGCTACCGATGTTACTGGTCATTACAATCACAGTGTTCCGAAAATCAACTGTTCGTCCTTGAGAATCAGTAATCCTCCCGTCATCCAACACTTGCAACAGAATATTGAACACATCGGGGTGAGCTTTTTCGACTTCATCTAACAGCACCACCGAGTAGGGACGGCGACGAATAGCCTCGGAAAGTTGACCGCCTTCTTCGTAACCCACGTATCCCGGAGGCGCACCCACCAAGCGGGAAACTGAGTGTTTCTCCATATACTCGGACATATCCAGACGCACCAAGGCGTCATCAGAATCAAAGAGAAACTGTGCTAAAGCACGGGCGAGTTCCGTTTTACCGACTCCCGTCGGTCCCATAAACAAGAATGAACCAATTGGGCGACCAGGGTCTTTCATTCCTGCACGGGCGCGACGAATTGCCGCTGAGACAGCAGAAACGGCTTCCTCTTGTCCAATAACTTTTTGGTGGAGGTGATTTTCAAGTTGCAGCAACTTTTGCCGTTCAGATTCCAGCAGCCGATTTACAGGAATTCCCGTCCATTTAGCGACAATTTCAGCAATATCTGCTTCTGTCACCTGTTCTCGTAGCAGGGTTTCCCCTTTACTTTGAATTTCCAGCAACTGCACTTCTTTTGCTTCGCGATCATGCAGGACACTCTCCAATTTGCCAAACTTTAACTGTGCAGCTTTGTTAAGGTCGTAGGCGCGTTCTGCTTGTTCAATTTGCACCCGCAGCTTTTCTTCTTCTTGCTTTAATGCACTAATCGCTTCCAACAGCTGCTTTTCACCTTGCCACTGCTCATTAAATTCTTGCTGCTTTTCTGTCAAATTGACAATCTCTTGCTCAATTCGCAGCAAACGCTCTTTCGTCTGGGCTGTAGCTTTCTCTTCTCCTGCCAAGGACAGCTTTTCCATTTCTAGCTGCATCAACCGTCGGTCGATGGTTTCCAATTCCGCTGGTTTGGAGGTAATCTCCATTTTCAACTGTGCCGCTGCTTCATCCACTAAGTCAATTGCCTTATCTGGCAAGAAACGGTCGGAAATATAACGTGCAGACAGTGTTGCTGCTGCTACCAGCGCGGAGTCGGAAATCTTGACGTTGTGATGGACTTCGTAGCGTTCTTTCAGACCCCGGAGAATGGAAATTGTGTTTTCCACACTCGGCTGATCTACAAAAACTTGCTGAAAACGCCGTTCTAAAGCCGCGTCTTTTTCAATATATTTGCGGTACTCATCCAAGGTGGTTGCACCAATACAGCGCAGTTCTCCCCGCGCCAGCATGGGTTTGAGCAAATTGCCTGCATCCATCGCTCCTTGTTGGCTGGAACCAGTGCCGACGACGGTGTGCAGTTCATCAATAAACAGCACAATTTGACCATTCGATTCTGTGACTTCTTTGAGGACAGATTTCAAGCGGTCTTCAAATTCGCCCCGGTATTTTGCCCCAGCAATCAAGCTGCCGATATCCAAAGCCATGAGCTGGCGATTTTTCAAAGATTCTGGAACATCGCCATTGATAATACGCTGTGCCAATGCCTCGGCGATCGCCGTCTTACCTACCCCAGGTTCACCAATCAGTACAGGGTTATTCTTGCTGCGCCGCGACAATACTTGTATGACTCGGCGAATTTCGTCATCTCTTCCGATAACGGGGTCTAGCTTACCAGCTTTTGCCTGTTCTGTCAAGTCTCTGCCAAACTTTTGCAAAGCTTCATAACGAGATTCTGGGTTTTGGTCTGTCACCTTTTGGCTACCGCGAACCGTTTTAATACTAGCTTCTAGCTTTGCGGTGTCTAGGTTAACGCTTTTGAATATCCGCAGTCCGATGCGTTCATCCTCAACAAAAGCTAAGAGTAAGTGTTCAATAGATATGTAGGAATCTTTCATTCTAGACCGAGCTTCTTCAGCTCGGTCTAGCAATGTGTCTAAACTACGACCGAGGTAAAGTTGATCGGCTTTACCTACTTTGGGCTGACGTTGGGTAAATGCTTCTAGTTGCTGTTGCAAGCGCAAGGCGTCAACTTCGCAACGACCGAGGATGCGTGTTGCTAGCCCAGTAGGTTCTTCTAATAAAGCAATCAGTAAATGTTCGACATCGAGTTGCTGTTGCTGATACGCTCGGACAATATCCTGTGATTTGACAATTGCTTCCCAGGCTTTATCAGTAAATTTATTTGGATCTGTAGGCTGCATCTTTACAATTTTGGATTTTAGATTTTGAATTTTAAACTATGGATGTAGGTATTTCTTTGAACGCACTCCAACGAAATTAAGGATGGTACTATTGTTTCAAAAGAGAAATTGTTAGATTCCTCAAGGTTTCCAGAGTTACTGGCGTTCTCAGTGCGCCCTTAGTAATTTTGCTAACAAACACTTTAGAAATACTTTTATCTGCTAACTGCAGATAGTATCAATATCTTAGTTTTTGAGTTCGTTCTTTTGTGACCCACGGTTTCGACCTCAACCTTAACTACACTAAAATGTTACTTCGCTTTTCTAGACTGATTCACTCACCCTACCTAAATCAAAGATTATAAATAAGGACTGCACTCAACAACTTTGTTCAAATTAATATCCAACCATCATTGGAGTGCATTTGCTTGTATCTGCGGTTGCAATTTGGCGAAAGTTTGTAGTAAGGGCTTAAGCCCTTACTACAAACCTACTCTAATTTAAAATGAAATCACTGTTCTGAAGGTGCCTTGCCAAATAGTGTTGTTGGAGCTATCGTTATCTGCATTTGTTACCACCGAAAGCGTGGGGGTAATACTAACATTGTCGCTTAGCTCCAGATTATAGAATGCCTCATAATTTATCTGAGTGGCATTTCCCAGACCATCAGTGATGAAAGGTTGACCAACGGCGATACCCCCAACAGTACCAGGAAGCAGGAGGTTACGAATACCAAATCCTACCGCCCAACTAAAGGGTTGTAAATCTAAATCCTGGTTAATGGCGTTGTTGAACCCTTGGTAACTACCAAATCCCACGCGAGTAAAAATCCCTATGTTCCGATTAAGGGCATATTCGGCATTAACCCCAAAGGCGTTAATGTCGGTGTTGTTGATTTCAGCTTTAGTATATTGTAGTCTTAATGCAAACTGATTGCTGAGTGAGTATTCCAGTTCTGCACTCGCTTGATATCTATCTTTAAATAAGCCACCGGTGGCGTTTGAGTTGACTTGATTGGCATCAGCGGCGATGTAAAGAGAACGCAAAGTCAATTGACCACCGCCTGGATTCCAAGCTAGCGCCACTCCTGCACCGCCATTCCGGTCAATTTGGTTTTGGACAATCAGAGGGTTATTCAGAAAAAAGCTGGAACTAAAATCAACCGCCTCGTTGTTAGCATATCTGTTACGGTCAATAAAATCGCGTGGAGACATTTTTGCCCCAACAGTTACAGCCAAATCTGACACAGGACGAAACGAGTAGTACAAGCGTCTGAGTTTGAAACGGTTCTCAACTTCCACATAATCAAGTCCGCCACCATTGGCAATTAAACCAGTCGTTCCCAACAGGTTAAGGTTCTTGTTTTGTACCCGAGCGATCGCATCATCCCCATTGTTACCAGCTTCTAGCTGAGTCAGGAGTAAATCTTTGCTGTCGAAGCTTGTTAAAAGATTTAATCGTTGGCGGGCGACGATGGTAGTGTTTGCATGACTACCCTGTGTTAAAGCAATAATAGCTTGACCTTGGAGTTTTGTTGTGGTAGAAAATTCATTTGCTTCGAGTTGAGGGACGCGATCGCCAATTCTGTTGACACTCTGCTGCAATTCATCCAAGGCAGAACGATATTCTCTTTGTAACCGTCGTAAAGTCATCAAGTCTTGTTGAATAAACTCATCTCCAAGACGATTAGCAATCAAGCTATCGACTTTATCTAAGGTAGCCGCCAAGCCAGCAGCAAATTCATAACGAGACACAGGGCGGTTACCACGAAAGGTGCCATCCTGATAACCAGAGAGGACACCATAACGTTCCATGAGCGATCGCAATGCCTGATAAGCCCAGTCTGTCGGTTGAACATCAGACAATTCAGAAACCGCAGGCTGCTGAGGTGATGTCTCAGCATTCGGAGTAACATTACCAGACTCGTTTACCGAAGGCTGCTGTTGTGATGTCTCAGCATTCGGAGCAACATTACCAGACTCGTTTACAGATGGGGACTTTGTATCAGAAGTCGTGAATTCTGCTTGGGATGTAACGAATAGTTTATCTGTTACTCCTGTCATTTCATCTTTTGCCACATCCGTCACCACAGATGCCTCTGGAAATTCTGCTGGTACCGTTGAGCCAGTAAACTGTTCTAATTTATCTAGTATCTTGCAATCAGCGGGGTCATCCTCGGCATGAGAAATTGCAATAGCAGTTTCTGGCTGCTGTGGAGAAGGCAAAGAATTCGCTGCTTTTGGGAAGCAGATAACTTGGCTGAGAATTCCACAAATGAGTAAATTCCTAGCCAACAATTTTCGAGAACGAATTCTTTGCCGTAGGCATTGCTTTAGGCTGAACTCCATCACACCCATGTTTTTAGTTAGATTTACTGAGCAATCATTTGCTGTTCAGTTTCTTGTTTAACACTAGAACTGTGAGTACTCAGTTGAATAAGTTCTACCTTATATCCATTTGGGTCTTCCACAAAAGCAATGACCGTAGAACCGTGTTTCATTGGTCCTGGTTCCCGCACAACTTTACCACCAAGTTTTTTGATGTTCTCACAGGTGGTGTAAATATCATCAACACCAATGGCGATATGACCGTAAGCATCGCCCAAGTCATACTTTTCCACACCCCAGTTGTAGGTAAGTTCTAGGACCGTATTTTCACTTTCGTCACCGTAGCCAATAAAAGCCAGAGTAAACTCTCCCCCTGGGTAATCTTTTTGACGCAGTAGCTTCATTCCCAAGAGATCACAGTAGAACTTCAGAGATTCCTCAAGGTTACCTACCCGTAGCATCGTGTGCAGGAGTCGCATAATTATCTCCTTTGGCTTAATTTTTTGTGGTTCCGCTCAATATTGTAATCTGGCAACTGGTTCCATATTGGGAAAGTGGGGGGATGAGGGGGATGAGGAACAGACTCCTAATGCCTGAATTTTGAATTGATTTCTCCCTTATTCCTCCGACAACTCCAACCCCCCTCGGTAGCCAGTGATCAGACGGCTACCATCTTTGAAAATATGAACCTCTATTTGGTCGCTTGCCCAGGTAATCTTGTCTTCTAAGGCGGGATTAAAGACGTGAACCCTTTGATTGCTGGACGAAACAGGAGAATCAGGTGAGTTAATTCCCAGCGACTGGATGTAAGGACCATCAATCAGGATGTCCAACTGCTCCAATAAGTCTTGAGCGCCAGCTGGCGGATACTGGGATTGTAACTGTTCCAAAGTAAAACCAGAAAAAGACATCACATTCAACCCACCGGCTTTTACCTTGCGTGCAAGAGCAGCCAATGCAGGGGCTTGCCAAAAGGGTTCCCCTCCAGAAAATGTCACTCCTTGATTGCGAGGATTGCTGAGAATTTTTTCCGCAAGGTTGTCAACGGATATCAGTTGATTCATTTCAAATGACCAGGACTCAGTATTAAAACAACCTGGGCACTCCCGCAAACATCCCTGCACCCAAACAACAGCACGACATCCAGGACCATTCACCTCGGATTCATCGATATAGCCCATAATGTTGAGGTATCCGGCGGGAATTTCCATCAAAGCTGGGTAAGGGTTAGTTTTCTTTTGGGTCATTGTTTTTCTCTCTCTGTGTTAGGGAAGGATTTACTTGGAGCCTAGAGGGAAAATTTGAGGAACTTTTGAGGGACTAAAGTAGAATCGGCATTCCTTACCAAGCAAGGTGTAGATATAGTAGGCACTGCCAAGCCTAGGAAAATTTCATTCGACTGGTCGCAAAAATCCGGGTTTAGTATTTGGAACCACAGAAGCACACAGATGGACACAGATAATTTATCGGTGTTCATGTGTGTCTATCTGTGGTTTGATAGACAAAAATCTGCTTTTCCAAGAGGGGTTCTGCGTCACAAGTCCATATTTTTTCTGTCAATCTCCTGTTGAGCATAAACTTGGATAAACCATATCGCTGGAAATCTTCGTTAATGTCAGCCTATAGAGTCACTTAAACGCCCTATGCTAGATTCTCGGGTTAACCATTGGACTATTAACCATTTGTCATTATTCCTTAACAAAAGACTAATGACAAAGGACGAAGAACAAAGAACTCATGACAAAGGACGAAGAACAAATGTTTGACACTGCCATAGAAGCTATTGTCGCCCGCGAAATTCTTGACTCTCGGGGCAGACCAACAGTTGAAGCAGAAGTGCATTTGGTCAACGGTGTTGTAGGATTGGCGCAGGTTCCCAGTGGTGCGTCTACTGGCACTTTTGAAGCGCACGAACTGCGGGATCAGGATAAGGCACGTTACGGGGGTAAGGGCGTACTCAAGGCGGTGCAAAACGTTAAAGAAGCACTTGCCCCAAAGTTGATAGACTTGGATGCCCTCAACCAGGAATTGCTCGATCGCACGATGATTGCCTTGGATGGTTCTCCTAACAAATCCCAGCTTGGCGCTAATGCGATTTTAGCGGTTTCCCTGGCAGCAGCCAAAGCCGGTGCTGAGTCCTTGGGAATTCCCCTCTATCGCTACTTAGGCGGTCCATTAGCGAATTTGTTACCTGTACCGCTGATGAATTTGATTAATGGTGGCGCGCACGCAGCTAATAACGTGGATTTTCAAGAGTTTATGATTGTCCCCGTTGGCGCACCTTCTTTCCGGGAAGCATTGCGTTGGGGTGCGGAGGTGTTTGCCACCCTCAGCAAAGTGTTAGATGAAAAAGGGTTATTGACTGGGGTGGGGGATGAAGGCGGTTTTGCCCCCAACTTGGAGTCAAATCAGGTGGCTTTGGAGTTGCTGGTGGCGGCGATTGAGAAGGCTGGGTACAAACCAGGGGAACAAGTGGCTTTGGCGTTGGATGTTGCGGCAAGTGAGTTTTACAAAGATGGGCAGTATGTCTACGACGGCAAACCTCACTCTCCGGTTGAGTTTGTTGACTACCTCGGGCAACTTGTTGACCAATACCCGATTGTGTCGATTGAGGATGGCTTGCATGAGGAAGATTGGCAAAATTGGCAGTTACTGACTCAGAAGTTGGGTTCTCGGGTGCAGTTGGTCGGGGATGACTTGTTTGTAACTAACGTCACGCGCTTGCAAAAAGGAATTGAAAGCAAAGCTGGTAACGCGATTTTGATTAAACTTAATCAAATTGGTTCGCTGACAGAAACGCTGCAAACAATTGACTTGGCAACTCGCAACGGCTTCCGGTCAATCATCAGCCATCGTTCTGGAGAAACAGAAGACACAACTATTGCTGATTTAGCAGTCGCAACTCGTGCCGGTCAAATTAAAACGGGTTCCCTCTGTCGCAGCGAACGGGTAGCAAAATACAACCGTTTGCTACGAATTGAAGATGAACTAGGCGATCGCGCTGTTTATGCTGGTGCTGCGGGATTAGGACCGAATTGACCTTTTTAATCAGTGGTGGTTCAAGCCCCCACTGATTGCCTTAATTTTTGCAAAATTTTGTGAATCTTTTTTGGAAATATTTTTTGACATTTTATCCAAAAAAGGGTAAAATATAACAACTATTTTCGATTATCTTTTGTAGTAGAAATAAAAAAAGATGAAAACCATAAATATTAAAAACCACGACGCGGAAACAAAATTACGAGTCGGTGTGTGGGCGGTTTGTCGGCGGGTTTGTCTCGTGGCGGGTTTGTCTGTGGCGGTTGTTGTTGGCGCTTTGGGGGCGGATTTTTCGGCGGCGGCGGGGGCTTTTGGGTCTAGCGAAGAGAGCAGTTTAGGGGAGACCCCGACCCATAAGACCCAGACCCTAGGAGCGACCGAGACCCAGACCCAGTATACGGTCGTGGGACCCAGCGTAACCATCGTTCGCATGTCGGAGGAAGCAGCCGCAAGGAGGCGAGGGACAGGGGGAAACCCACGCAAGGGGCGCAATGGCTTCACGCCAAATCCTTGAATCCAATCAACTAGTTTATACCTCATTAATGCAACTTCCGTCAAACGCTCTATTAGCTGGGACAAACTTCTTTACCACTTCTGCCACTTGCGGGCATTCCAATACCTCGAACTGCTCCCAAAGTGTCAACTGACCGGGAGAGGATTTGTGCTTACCTTTATTCCGGCTAATTTTATGACCAGCCAGCAGCTTACTTCCCCAGTTTGACTTGCAGGCTGGTTTTGGTTTTGGTTTATGTCGTTGACAAAAGCCCCGGTACTTTTTAGCACATTCATCCAATGTTTTACCCAGTCCTAGAAAAGCCGGATGCCATTGAGTCAGTCCGTCAAAAGTCAATTGGTCATAAGTGCCGTAGTTGCTGAAATCGTAGAAAAAACTGCGTCGCATTTGGGCGGCTCTGGGATTACCGTGGATATAGCGTAGAGTATTTAATGCTCGTTGTGTATCGGTGGGTAACCGGAAAACCCATCACAAAAATACCGCTACAGAAACTAATCCTTTACCGTTTACTAACACGACTAGCCTTCAATCAGCCACTTCTGGTAATCGCAGCGAATTAATTTCTGTTTAACGCTATTGAGAACTTGTTCGATCTCGGATGAAAGAGGAAGAGTCCCGACTGCTCCAACTCGATATATATCGTTGAGGACGGCATGATACTCTCGAGCTGTAAACTCAGCAATCACTTGAGCTAAACCTCGATCAGACATTTGCTCATAGAGAATCGACAATAGGGGAATGTATTCTTGCTCTTCGATGCCCTGGGGAAAAGCACATTGAAGCAACTGATAGGTACTGACAAGATGGGCTGGAATTGTTTTTTGCATGATTCAGCTACCTGTCAATGGGTAGGGAGGGTGAAGATAGACGTTAAAATCAACGCCTTGGGCACTGGCAGCACGAACCGCCTTTGCATCAGCTGTCATGGTAACAATTCCCATCTGATCGCCCATGCCTAAAATGATTATATCGTTAGGGTCTAAACTCCGTGTTGGCTTTAAGGCTTGGGCTGCAATTGAGGGACTATCAAGCACAACCGTAACTCGCTCTAGGAACCGATTTGCCCTTTCCTGCTCCAAAGTTCCCCCTGAATACTTCACAATATTCGTAAATTCATCAAAAGCAGTTTGTGCCATCATCAATTGCTGGTCCTGAACGAACGCCCGTAGCTGATGACGAACGGTAGAACCTTCAGCAATGAATGCGATCGCGGTATTGGTGTCGAGATTAATCACACTTTACCAGCAAAAAAAGTTGTGTTTTACGAACTACACAACTATACAACGGCAATCGCATAAAGAATCATGCGTATCGCCTACAAGCAACGAAAACATTTATGCTAACTAAACACAACTTGTAAATCTAAAACAAACCCAGGTAAAACATCTTCTCCTGATAAACTTGTTGGATTATCCAACACTTCCACTGGCTGTAAAGCGCGATAAATTTCTACTTTTTGATTTTTTGTATCAATTAACCAACCCAGACGCAATCCATTATCGATGTATTCCTGCATCTTTTTGCGTAGCGGTTCCATCTTGTCACTTATGTAACCCAAGTTGCTAGTTATTTGAGAAGGCGATCGCAAAGATAATAAAATCCCCTCCAGTAAGAAAAACGGAGGGGAATTATGTTAAATGAAACAATTGCTGTCTATGCTATCATTGACGACTTGC
>JAESFT010000238.1_pt1 | contig 50614 bp, 31 predicted proteins | sample 9269451 | NCBI WGS metagenome assembly JAESFT01 (sample SAMN14502557, study PRJNA617106) | algae metagenome | isolation source: Scytonema hyalinum WJT4-NPBG1 and co-occurring heterotrophs from well... | place: USA: Mojave Desert, Joshua Tree National Park, California | collected 2006-05-25
TCGCTGCGGCCTTGTTCTTGAGCTGCTCGTAGCGGCGCCGGTGCATGCCCCGGGGGCGGGGCGGGAAGGGCATGTAGATCGACGGATCTCCGCCCAGGGCAGCGCGGATCCCCTGCGCCTGCCGAACACCGCGCCAGAAGGCGTTCTCCGACTGGCTGCGGTAGCTCAGGCCATAGACCTCACGACAGGCGAACTCTGTCTTGCCGGGCGGCAGGTACAGGCACCGCACTCGGCGGCCCGTGACGGGGCACATGAGCCAGTAGCGTCGCCCGCCGTAGCGGGGTCTCGTCACGTCGAGCGAGACCACCTGCTCCTGCAACCGTCCCCCTGCCGCGAAGGCGAGTGTCAGGTGAGGGTTCGTCCTGTTGAGGTTCGGGGTGACAAGGAGGGGGAGGCTGTCGCCCGTTGCGCGCATCATCAGCGTCATGCGCACGGACGCGCTCTGCTCGTGAAGATCGTGGAGGCTCCCGATGTGCGCGATATCGAGCACGAACGACCTCTCGACGAGGTCACGCCCCGGGCGCCGCCACGCGTGGTACCCTAATCCCATACCGCCCATGGGTGACGGACCTCCATTCTCGCGAAATGAACAGCCATTCTCGAAATCAACAGCGTTCGGGAGTTGACGGAGGGGTTGACGGCAGGTTGACGAGCAGGGCCCGCCACCTCCGCACAGTGTGACGAGTCGGCGAACGTCCCCGATTTCGCGAGTCGCTCCGCCAGAACCGGCCTGCGTACTTTCGATCAACAATGGAACTCGCCTGCCGTCGGTCCCACTTGGCCGTCAGTTCTCCTAGGAAAGCTGCTGCTGGGTATGGCTCGCCTACCTGCTCTTGAGCCAAGAGCGCCACATTGCATCGTTTCGGTCGGTGTCGTCTGCGAAATCTGCGAACATTGCGAAGGTTCAACCAAGGACCTTCGCAGCTTTCGCGACCTTCGCAGAACAGCTTGCACTCATAGGTCTACCCGGTGGGCGAGCGAGCGAACCGAGCGAGGCCGAGTGCCAGTCTCCTCCACCCATCTGTGCTCTACCAAGATACGAATTGCCGCTTCCGCTTGTTTCTTTATCCGCGTCGCAGCAGGCCCAAACCGCAGGATGTCCGAGAACGTTGTCTCTGCCTCGTCACGGCTGTTGAGCCAGTCCAACAGTTTTTGCGCCCGTACGAGACCCGCATCGCAGCAGCCGGTGCTCTGAATTCGGACCGCCTCATCAAGATACCAGCGGGCCAAGATCGACGCGCAATGCATGCACTTGTCATCGATCTCAATGGCATCAAGTTTGTGGACAAGGGTAAGCACCCCTGCGATCCGTGCGGCGTGCTCCGGGATCTTTGCTGCAAGGTCCCGAACGGTGCAGTAGCGCCCTTCCGGTCCGCATTTCCTCTCCACCTCCTCGTATAAACGTCGCCAGAGCTGGGACGCGGCTGAACTGAGAGAGAGTTGCCTCGGTTGCAGGCCTTGGGCGCGGTCGGCCGTTGTCGGCCAAGGCGCCTCCAATATCGCAAGGATTCTCAAGCCGTAGCTACGAATTGCTGCCTCGTCCTCAGCGCTTGGTTCGTAATAACGACGGGACCCAGCAAGGCTTTCGGGTGCTGCGACAAGGATGCGCGACAGAAGACCCTGGTCGCGCAGCACCGGATCAGCCAGAAACGGCATCGCAGCTTGCGGCTGTACCATCAGGTGCATGCTCAGGCGCCGTCCGTGGAGGATGGAGACGCCGTCCAAAGCTCGAAGACGCTTTATCGCTTGCCCATCCCAAAGGGCAGAAAAGCCGGCCGCTGTCCGCAATCGGCTCTCTTTGTTCATGCCGTGCCCCCCAATGAACTGCCCACCCTCCGCCGAGAAGATACCAAGAGAAGGCGGCGCGTTGACCCAAGCCTTGGTGAGGCCCTCGATGGTTGGGTCAGGCGCGACCAAAAACGGATGAAGCGGACGCTTGGGTTGCATTCCAAGCTCAGCAAGGGCCTGCCGGCGCGCTTCACGCGTGAGCTTGCGGTTGGCAACGATCTGACGCTTTTGCCCCTCCCAAGTTGCCATATCGACGGTGTAACTCGCCAAATCGTCATCATGGATCCCTTGCAGTGCTTGTTCCCGTTGCCGGATTGGCGAAGTGGCTTCGTGATCGCAGGTCGTTTTGCGATCACCCGAGTCTGCGATGGTGGCGAAGAACGAGGACAGAGGGCGGCTTTGCCCGAATGGGAGCTGCACATCCGCCTGGGCTTGGGCCGCCAGACCGGCGACGCTAAGGACGGATTGGCCAGCCATCGCGAACGGAACCTGCACTTTCTGCGCAATGGCCCGCGCGGCGGGTCCGAGATCTGGCCCAAGTTCATCGATCGGGTAAGGCTCGGACGCCGGCCGAACTGGGAAGAGAGGCAAGCGTTCCGCATCGGCTTCTAGAGAGGGGCTGGGAAAAGGAACGACGGTGTTATCGAACATCGTGCGAAGGCCTTCAGTTCCTCTGGCGATATGAATGCCATTGGGATCGAGCGGTTTCATGCTGCAAATCCTTGTCGTTGCTCGTGCTGAGGAGGCAAGATCTCGACGAAGAAACCGCGATTGCGCAGAGCGACGGCCAGAAGCGAAGCATTCGTTCGGCCGGCTGGATCAGCGTCCATGACTACTGTGATCGCGCCAGCGTACGAGGGTATCGCGGGTGCCAGCGCGGGCATTCGGGACGCTGAACCAGCTGCCCACGCCCCAAGGCCAGTTGCTTCGTGCAGGCTCAGGGCATCCTCGATGCCTTCGGTGACGAGTAGACCGAGAAGATCATTTGGCGGGGCGAGTACAAGGGGCGACCCTCCGCTCTTGCCCACCATGATCTTATTGGGACTGATGTCGGCTTTTTCAGACCCGTCTGGCCGGAGAAGGGTGAGATGTACCCCTGCAATGTCATGGGCCCAAATCTCGTCGAGCATGCCGGGCGTGCTCTCGCTCGGGATGCCGAACGCCGCGATCATGGCCGGGTGGTGCTCGGCTTTATGCGGCGAAACGAAATGCAGGGTCGACGGGATTGGACCACGGTAGTGCCGGCATTCGCGGAGGTACTGCTCCACGATCGATCCAGCGGCCGGGTGGCTTTTGCTCCAGAGCCAACGCGCTTTGTCCAACTGCTTGGCCGATTCCGCGTGTTCCCGCCTCTCGGCTTCGCAACGCAGGTGCTGAACAGCCTCACGTTCGGAAGACGAAAGCTGACCCTTGCAGCGGACGCCGTCGTGAGCCCAGCCCTTCGTACCACATCGGATACAGTGATATCGAATGAAGCGAGGTATGTCGCACCAGACCCGCAGAACCTTGCGAAGGGGATTGTGGAATGGCGAGCAAAGCGGGCAGGGTACGTCGATCACCGGCCGTCGCCCGTCGTTGAGCTCGATCAACTCATCATAGGTAAGCGCGCTCATCGCTAAACCTCAATGTTGCAGGGACCGGTGACTTTGTTCGACGGTTCAGCGTAGGAGGTCTGCGAACCGATAACGAGAGGGCGTCGGTGTTCGTGGCCAGGAACAGCCATGGCATTCGCCGGCTCGACAACTTGGCGCGGGTTGACCTCGACCAAACGGGAACACGCGCGAGCACCGAGCCTGCTTATGGCACGCTCCTGTGGTGTTCAATGCGTTCACGGTCGTTCTGCCCCGAGCAAAACAATCACGCAAGCGACCGGGGATCAGAAGCTCGAGGGCGGCTGTCCTTGGACACCGCCACAACTTGAACTGTTATCTTCCGTGGTTTTGGCGTGCTGCCGCTCATCCCAGGCATCGAGTTCATTCTCGTCCCAGTACTTGCGGCCATTTATGTAAGTGGGTTGCGGGAAGTTGAGCCCTGGATCCTTAACCCACCGGTAGATCGTCATCGGCGACTTGCCGTAGCGGGCCTTGACCTTGTTTGAGTCCGCCCAGCGTTTGATTGAGAGCACGTGATCGCTCCTGTCTTAACAAGCGATCTAGGCTTACGGTATTATTCGATGCAGCGCATTTGACAAATAGCTGGTAGGCCGGATCGTAACTACCGCCATCCCTTCATAACTAATGTCGTTGTTGGATGAGACACTTGCAGATGCTTAAGCCATTTGCACAGGTCGTCCACCGAGCTTCCGTGCCAACGGCTTTTCTCCAACTTAAAATGCAATTCAGAAGGCCGCTCCTTTTCAAGGTTCGCTCTGAAAGCCTGCCATATTCTCTCAACGCGTCTCACCGCACCCTCGAATGTTGCGGCTGGTACGGTTTGATCAGCCGCGACTTTCGCAAATGCCGACCGCTTGCTCGTGCCTAACTCAAGCAGTTCAGAAACTTTCGCCGCTATAATCTGCTGTTGAGCTGACGAAACGAAAGTATGCTTAGAGCCTCCGGACGGGCGACGCCAGTTACTGCACCCGTCAATCAGGTTGTTGTCACGCAATGCCCTAGTAGCTTCTGAGAACCGCAGGTCGTCAGTTGTCGAGGACAAGTGTCGCAATTCTTTGATGAACTTTGGGCCTGATACCGCATGTAGGCTTCGGACCGGGGTTTCGTGTCTGCCACTCTGCGTGTTCGCTGCCCAGATTTTTCTATAGTCCTCGAAGGTAGGCACCTTCCCCTCCAAACGTTCTACGCGCCGAGATAGAGGCCGTCGAACAGCAATCAACAGACACTCGGCTAGCGAGCGCCCTGCTTCGCAATCAAGAGCCAATCACTCCATTGCGTCAGTGCTGCGCGACGTTCCAAACTATACAGCGCGCGGTTATAAACGCCGGCGACCCCGCGCTTCGCCGCTCCACTCACATGGTTCACCACGGCTTCAACGACGTGGGGGGCAATCCCGAGTTCCTCGTTCATCACCGTCACCATCGTCCGTCTGAGGTCGTGCAACGTCCAAGGGGAAAGCGGAAGCAAGTCGGCTCTGCTGCGGATAACGGAAATTTCGTCGTCCACCTGACGTTTTGCCTTGCTGAAGCCGGAGAAGGCGGACGTGATACGACCCTGAAACACGAAAGGACCGGTTCGGGGCAGTCCGTTCAGGATCTCGCAAACTGCGTTTGGCAGCGGCACCATGTGTGGCTGCCCGTTTTTCGTGCGATCACCGGGCAACTCCCAAATGGCACGAGTGGTGCCAAGTTCACGAACCTCGTTCCACTGCATGCCCGCCACCTCGCCTCGGCGCTGTCCTGTGAGTAGCAACACCTTGATCATGGGCGCGAAAGGGCCAGGCATGTTCCCCAACGCACGCCATAGCCATACCAATTCCTCACGCGACAGCACCCTCTCACGTGAGCGGGGCTGGCTTATGGCTCGTACGCGCTCCGCAGGGCTGGCCGCGACATGTTCCGCGTCGACACACCACGCAAAGAACTTCGAAAGGTACGCAAGCGCTCTATTAGATGCTGCTGGTGCTCCTCTGCTGTCGATTCGGTGCAGGACGTCGAGCACGTCGTTTTTCTTGATCCGAGAGATTGGCCAGTCCTGCCACGCTATCGTGTCGGGGCCTAGCAAGATGCGTCGGTACTCCCGGGCCGTGTTGGGCCGCAGGTTACGGTCAACATGGCGCTCCAGAAACAGAGCAGCGCAATGCGCGAAGGTGGTCTGTCGAACCCTGGCCTGCTGCCTGCGGCGCTCCGCCTCGACCTGGCGCGGATCGCCACCTGATCTCGCGTTCTCAATTGCTGAGCGCGCTTTGTCCCGGGCTGCGGCCAAGCATAAGGCAGGATGACGACCTAGCGTGAGCCGGGTGAGTTTGCCCCCAACCCTCGTCATCACGAACCAAGCTTTCGTGCCCGAGTAGGAAATGCGCAGGCCAAAGGCGGGCAGGTGTGTGTCGTAGTAGTCGACCTGGCCCTTCGACGGGGGCTGGAACCGCTCAACAGCGGCTGCGGTGAGGCGGAGCTTCGGCATCGGCTTCAGGTTACGCCTAGGTTACAGAATGGGGCGTTATGACCTGAGAGGGTATGTGAGGCTGTGTGATGCCGAAACCGGGAGAAAGCTTGTTTCCACAGGCAGATGAGCGACGCCCATGAGGTGTTGTGTTCGGGTTTGAGAGCTCTATTCCGCTTACTCTTAATCAGCGGGTCCAAGGTTCGAACCCTTGCACACCCACCATTCTTTCCAGTGATCGAGGTTGTATCGGTCGCGCCTGATCGAAGGCGTGAATGCCGTGCGACGGGCTTATCGTAAGCCGACCGATCCCTGGCTGGTCTAGATCCTCGATCGGGCCATCGCGCCACCTGCAGGTTCAGCACACCGGCCAGTCGGACGGCTCAGAGAGCGGACCTGAACGTCAACGATCAACCGAGCTGACGCCGAGTCATCGAGATCGGCATCGCTCCGATGTTCAATGGAACGTGGCCGTGTGGCGGGTCGAGGCTTGCTCGTTCCCGCCCCTCGGCAGCGACGGGGCTCAGAACTGGCGGCGAACGCCCACCGTGAACAGGTTCTTGGTCACGTCGGTTTCCGAGGTCGTGCCGTCCCGGGCCGTGAACTCGAGATCCTGAACTTGCAGGTGGCGATAGCCGAGCTCGAGCGTGGTCCGGTCGAAGAGCGCGTTGCCGAAACCGAGGCCGGAGAGGCTAATGCCGACACCGGCCGACAGGTGGTAGGCGACCTGCGCGTCCTCGTCGTCGATCACGACGCCCGTTGCTGAAATGCCCTGCTTGCGCAGCTCGACCTGTGCAAACCCGATGCCGCCGCCCACGAACGGCGTGATCGCCGACAGGCCGCTGCCGAACAGGGTTCCGAGGTTGAAGTCGAGATAGGCGCTGCCGAAGGCGCCCAGGCTTCTCAGATCGCCGAAGGAGTCGATGGAGGGCACCTGCGTGCCGTTGACAGTGTGGGTGTCGATCGAGAACGTCCCGTACATTCCCTCGACCTCGACGCGAGGGGTGAGGCCGCCGAGCACCGGGCCGAAGCTGTAGCCGAGAGCGACGAAGCTGGTCGTGCCGGCCTCGTACTCGTTCCTCACGCCGACGGAACCGCCGCCGAGCGCGAAACTCGTGTCGTCGACCGAACCGATGCCGGTCCGCGACATAAAGTAGAGGCCGCCGACGGGCTGCGGAGCCAGAAGGGGTGCGGCGGGCGCTTGCCGCGGCGGCAGATCGGCGGCGGAGGCCGGCGCAGCGGCAGCGATCAGAGTGGCGACAAGGGCCACGCCGGTTCTGGATAGCATCGTCGTCTCCAATAGCGTGATCGGATAGCCGCGAACCGGCTAGGGCCAATTCCTTCGACAAGCTGAACTGTGGGCGTGCGGGCGGTGGAATGCGAGAGAGAGCGGATCACGAGCCGGTGAGGTCTGTGCTCAAAAGTCCCTGCATGTGACCGCCCGAGCACACTTTGCCTCTTTGGTTGGCAGCAGCAGGAGCGGTGGACGAGGATCGGCTTCGATGTTCGGCGTGCTGTCATGCGGGACGTGGTCACCCGAACGGTCGAGCGCCGTCGAGTCGCCGGCGCCGGGTCGGAGGCAGCCTCTTCCGCACTGGCCTCGTCGAGCGCGGTGCCTGGCCGACGATCAAACAGGGTGGTCATGATCCGCTATGGCTTGGACCACGCTCGCGTCTCAGTGCGAGGTTCAACGTCTTGATGCGGGTGACGACTTCGCAGGGACTCCGCAAGGGGTTATGAAACGGCTCGCGGCCCGTGACCCTCAGAGACGATTGTCGCCAGGACCCGCGCTAGACCTGAAAACGGCTGAAAACGCCGTCGCCCGGCTGTCACGCAAGGCTCCTAGGGTCCTGGAAACGTTTCCACTGACCCTCCATGCCGCCCGTCACCATCCATCACGTCGCCCGGAAGGCCCGCTGCTCGGTCGCGAGCGTGAGCCGGGTCGTCAACCGCACCGGGCCGGCGAGCGCGGCCATGCGGGCGCGCGTGGAAGCTGCCGTCGCGGAGCTTGGGTTTCAGCCGAGCGAGGTCGGGCGCAGCCTTGCCCGGCAAAGTCGCCGCACCCTCGGCGTGATCGTGCCGAGCGTCGCGAATCCCATCTTCGCCGCCTCGCTCGCCGGCATTCAGGACCGTGCCCGGGCGGCGGGTCTCTCGGTCCTCATCGCCCAGTCGGATTACGACCCCGAACGCGAGGCCGAGGCGCTGCAAGCTCTCATGGCCGAGCGTCCGGTCGGCCTCGTTCTCACGGTCTGCGATCCTCATCGAAGCCGGGCGCTCGATCTTGCCGAGGAGCGCGGCATGCCGGCGGTTCTCCTCTACAACGATCCGGGGGAGCGAGCGCTCGCCGCGGTGACGGTGGACAATCGCGGCGCCACCCGAGCGCTCGTCCAGCGAATGATCGCGCTCGGCCACCGGCGCATCGTCTTCGTCGCCGGGCGCTTTGCGGCCTCCGACCGATCGCGTCTGCGTTACGAGGGGTACCGGGACGCTCTCCAGCATGCGGGCCTGACGGTCTATGCGCCGGAGGAGGTCGACTTCATCGCCGGGGCCGACGACGTCGACCTCACCGAAATCGTCGCGCGGGAAGGCCCGACGGCGTTTCTCGCCTCCAACGATCTTCTCGCCCTCAGCGTCGTCGCGTCCTTGAGGCGGCTCGGGCTCGACGTGCCGAAAGCCGTTTCCGTCGCCGGGTTCGACGGCATCGCGCTCGGGCGGTTGATCGAGCCGACGCTCGCGACGGTTGAGCAGCCCGCGGCTTCCATGGGCGTCTCGGCAGTCTCCCTTCTTCTGGATCAGATCGCAGGCGATGCGCGACCTCGCCGTATCGTGATCGCCCACACCCTTCGGCTCGGCGGAACGCTGAGGCAGCCGGGGCAAGACCGCCGGCCGAAGGCGCCCGCCCGCTCGCCCAAGAACCTTCAAGCAGGAGAGTAGACATGACCATTCGCACGATGCTTCTCGGCGCCGTCACCCTTGCGGCTTCCGTCGTCGCGCTGCCCGCACGGGCGGCCGACGCCATCTGCTACAATTGCCCGCCGCAATGGGCGGACTGGGCCTCGGCTCTCAAGGCCGTCGAGGCGGATCTCGGCCTCAAGATGCCGCACGACAACAAGAATTCGGGCCAGGCGCTCTCGCAGGTGCTGGCGGAGCGGGCCAACCCCGTCGCCGACATGGCCTATTACGGCATCACGTTCGGCATCAAGGCGAAAGCGGAGGGCGTCACGCAGGCCTACAAGCCGGCGCGCTTCGACGAGATCCCGGCCGGCCTCAAGGATCCGGAAGGACATTGGTGGACCGTGCATCAGGGCACGCTCGGCCTGTTCGTCAACAAGGACGCCCTGAAGGGCAAGCCCGTGCCGGCCTGCTGGCGCGATCTCCTCAAGCCCGAGTATCGCGGGCTCGTCGGCTACCTCGATCCGAGCTCCGCCGCCGTGGGTTATGTCGGCGCCGTCGCGGTGAACGAGGCGCTCGGCGGAACCCTCGACAACATGAGCCCGGCGCTGGACTACTTCAAGCAGCTCGCCAAGAACGAACCGATCGTTCCGAAGCAGACATCCTATGCGCGCGTCGTCTCGGGCGAGTTGCCGATCCTGTTCGACTACGACTTCAACGCCTACCGCGCGAAGTACACCGAGAAGGGCGCTTTCGAGTTCGTCATCCCCTGCGAGGGCACCGTGTCGTTTCCTTACGTGATGACCCTGGTGAAGGGCGCGCCGCGGGCCGAGAATGCCAAGAAGATCATGGACTACCTTCTCTCCGACAAGGGACAGGCGATCTGGACCAATGCCTACCTGCGGCCCGCTCGCCCGATCGAGCTTCCCGCTGCGGTGAAGGCCCGCTTCCTGCCCGACGCCGAATACGCCCGCGCGAAGGCGGACGATTGGGGCAAGGCCGAATCCGTGCAGAAAGCGTTCTCGGACCGCTACCTCGCGGAAGTTCGCTGATCGACACCAAGTCCAGGGCGGCGCGACCTCGCTGCGCCGCCCCACACACGAATACCCCATGGCCCGCACCCGCTTCGACATCCTTCTCCTGGCGCCGCTGGCTGCCTTTGCGGCAGCCTTCCTCCTCCTGCCGCTCGCCCACCTCGTTCTGGTGGCCGGAGGAGGGCGCGGCGGCCTGTCCGCCTACGCCGCGGTCGTGACGGAGCCGCGCTACCTGCGCAGCCTCATCGCAACCTTGGCGCTCGCGGCCGCCACCACGTGCTCGACGCTCCTGATCGCGACCGTCGCCGCGCAGTTCCTGGCCGGCCGGCGCTTCCCCGGGCGCAATGTGCTCGTCGCGATGCTGACCTTCCCGCTGCCCTTCCCGGGCGTCGTCGTCGGGTTCATGGTGATCCTTCTCGGCGGGCGTCTCGGCCTGATCGGCGCGTTGAGCGAGGCCCTCACGGGCGAGCGCATCGTATTCGCCTATTCGATGGCGGGCCTGTTCATCGGTTACCTTTACTTCTCGATCCCGCGCGTGATCCTCACGGTCATCGCCGCCGTCGAGAAGCTCGATCCCGCTCTCGTCGAGGCGGCGCGGTCGCTCGGCGCTGGGCCGGTCGCGATCCAGCGCGACGTGATTCTGCCGGCCCTGGCGCCGGCGCTCTTCGCGGCCGGCGCCCTATGCTTTGCCACCGCCATGGGCGCTTTCGGCACCGCCTTCACCCTCGCGACGCGCATCGATGTGCTTCCCATGGTGATCTATACCGAATTCACCCTCGCAGCGAACGTCGCGACCGCGGCGGCGCTGTCCCTCGTTCTCGGCCTTCTGACCTGGATCGTGCTCGCCGTCGCACGGAACCTGTCGGGCGGCGCAGTGGCGGCGGCTGGATGACCATGCGCGCAACCACCCTCTCGGCCGGGTTCGTCACCGTTCTCGTCGCCGCTTTCCTCGTCACGCCCGCACTCGTGTCGATCCTCGCGGGGCTGAGCGAGAGCTATGCGCGAGGGCCCCTCGAGGGCCTCACGCTCGCTTGGGTGGCCGAAGTCTGGGGCCTTTACGCGGATACCGTTCTGCGCTCCATCGTCGTGTCGCTGGTCACACTCGCGGTCACGATCGCCATCGGCGTTCCTGCGGCTTACGCGCTGGTCCGACGGGGAGGGCGGGGCGCGCGTCTCATCGAGGAGTTCGTCACGCTGCCGGTCGCGATCCCCGGTCTCGCCCTCGCGCTGGCGCTCATCATCGCTTATGGCGGCGTGCGCGACTTTCGCGGGTCCACGGCCTTCATCGTCGTGGGCCACGTCCTCTACACGCTCCCCTTCATGCTGCGGGCGGTGATGGCCGTCCTCGCCTCCATCAATTGGCGGGCACTCGACGAGGGAGCCGCAAGCCTTGGTGCCTCGCCGTGGCGGCGATTCATCGACGTGATCGTGCCCAACGCCCGCCCCGGCATCCTCGCCGGGTCCCTCACCGTGGTCACGCTCTCCATCGGCGAGTTCAATCTCACCTGGATGCTGCACACCCCGCTCACCAAGACGCTGCCCGTGGGGCTCGCGGATTCCTATGCCTCCATGCGCCTCGAGATTGCGTCGGCCTATACCTTGGTCTTCCTCCTGATGATCGTACCCCTGCTCGTCGCCATGCAAATCGTCGCCAACGCCGCCGACCGGAAGGCCGCGGCATGAGCCCCGCCATCCCAGAGGCGCGCGGCGTCACCGTCGACATCGCCGCCGTCGGCAAGACGTTCGCCGGCGGGGTGCCGGCCCTGCTGCCGACGGACCTCACGATCCCGGCTGGCGAAATACTGGTCCTGCTCGGCCCGTCGGGCTGCGGCAAGACTACGTTGCTGCGCCTCATCGCCGGCCTCGAGCGTCCCGACGCGGGCGGCCGCATGCGGTTCGACGGCGAGGACGTGACGGACACCCTGATCGAGCGCCGGCAGGTGGGCATGGTGTTCCAGTCCTATGCCCTGTTCCCCAACATGAGCGTCGCCGAGAATGTCGGCTATGGGCTGAAGGTCCGCCGCGTGCCGGAAACTCAGCGTCGGAGTGAAGTGGCCCGGCTCCTCGACATGGTTGGTCTCGCCGAGCTGGCGGACCGCCGGGTCGACCGCATCTCGGGGGGGCAGAGGCAGCGCGTCGCGCTCGCACGAGCGCTTGCCATCCGGCCGCGCGTCCTCCTCCTCGACGAGCCCCTCGCGGCCCTCGATGCCGCATTGAGGGAGCATCTGCGGGTCGAGATCGCAGCGCTCCTGCGCGTGTTCGGCATCACGGCCGTTTACGTCACGCACGATCAGGCCGAAGCGATGGCGATCGGCGACCGGATCGCTGTCATGAGCCGCGGTCGCATCGTCCAGATCGGCACGCCGGAAACCGTGTACCGCCGGCCGGCGACCCGCTTTGCCGCCCAGTTCGTCGGGGTGATGAACAGGCTCGACGGGCATGTGCGCGGCGGGACTCTCACGGTGCCCGGAGGCGTTCTCCCGGTCGGCGGATCCGACCGCGAGACCACGATCTGGTTCAGGCCGGAGAGCGTGCGGGTGGCCGACGCGGCGAAGGCGTCTCTGCGCGGCCGGGTCGTCGGTTCGACGTTCTTCGGTGCGATGCGCCGGCTCAGCGTCGACGTCGGAGCGCAGATGCCGGTTCTGATCGACACGTCTTCCAATCTTGCCGTTCCGTTGGGCGAAACCATCGGGCTCTCCATCGAGTCGGATGCGGTGCTCGAGATCCCAGACGACGCTGCCGCCCAAATCCTCGAGGATCCCTCATGCTGATCGCCCAGATCTCCGATCTCCACATCCGCCCGTCGGGCCAGCTGGCCTATGGGGTCGCCGAGACCAACCTGATGGCCGAACGGGCGATCAACGCTCTGCTGAGGCTCCGCCCCCGGCCCGACCTCGTCGTCCTCACGGGCGACGCGACGGATTGTGGTCTCGAAGAGGAGTTCGCTATCCTGCGGGGCTTGCTCGACCGCCTGCCGATGCCCGTCTACGCGGTTCCCGGCAATCACGACCGCCGGGAAGTCATGCGGACGGCTCTGGGAGGGGGAGGGTACCTGCCCCGGCAAGGCCATCTGAACTACACGGTCGAGAGCCGGCCCGTCCGCATCGTCGGCCTCGACAGTCTCGTCCCGGGAGCAAGCCATGGGGCCCTCGCCCCGGAAACGCTCGCTTTCCTCGACAGCGCCCTGGCGACCGAGCCTCGAGTCCCGACCCTGGTCTGCCTCCATCACCCGCCGATCCTGTGCGGGATCGCGCACATGGACGCGATCCGGTTGATGGACGGCAGGGACGCGTTCGCCGAGATCATCGCCCGGCATCCCCAGGTCGAGCGCATCCTCACGGGACACCACCACCGCCCCATCGTGTCCCGCTTCGCCGGCACCCTGTGCCAGGTCGCGCCTTCGGTGGCGCATCAGGTCGTGCTGGACCTCGACCCCGCCGGCCCCTCCGCCTTCGTTCTGGAGCCGCCCGCCTTCCTGCTCCACCGTTGGACGGGGGAGGCCGGTCTCGTCACGCACACGGCCTATGTCGACCGCGCACCCGGCCCGTTCCCTTTCGTGTTGCCGGCGGAGTATCCGGGGCAGGGTTCGGCCTGAGCCTCGCCTTCGCGCTCGCGCCGGTCAAAGAGGAGCAGCAGGCGGAAAATTGCTAAGATTGCGTTTTTTTTGAGCACCGTCGCCGTGTCAGAAGGAATAGGATAGGCTCTCGCTGCTTCGGGCTTTTCGACAGATGGTTTCATGAACCCTTTGCGGAGGTTTAATTTTCAGTCCAACGACGGCATGCCTGCGGCTCCGGTGCGCGGCGAGCGCCGGCAGGTGACAGCTCTCTTCTACGACATCGTCAACTCCACATCGCTCCTCAACGTGCTCGATGCTGAGGAATTTGCCGTAGCACAGCGTGCCATTCACGCGCACGCCAAGGCCAGCATCGATCGTCACGGCGGATATCTGGACCGGATTCTCGGCGACGGAGGCTGCGCCTATTTCGGGTATCCCGTGGCCACGGAAGATGCTGCCCAGGCTGCGGTCGCAGCGGCGCTCAGCATCGCCGAGAGCAGTTCGGAAGCCGCACATGGCATTCACCTGCGCGTCCGCGTAGGAGTCGCAACCGGCATGGTGGTTTTGAGCAATGCCGAGGGCACCGGCCTTCCCACGCACGACGAGATCGTAGGGATAGCGCCTGCCCTGGCGGCTCGGATCCAGGCGGAAGCAAGCCCCGGCACCGCATTGGTGTCAGAGACCACGTACGCTGTCACGAAGTCCGCATTCTTGTTTGAACCCAAGGGACATGCGGTGTTGAAGGGCTTTTCCGAACCGCACAGCCTCTACAGAGCCGTGGCCCGCCGGCCGACCCCGGACCGATTCTCGGCTCGGCGCATGCCGGATCAACCGCTGGTGGCGCGGGAGGAGGAGCTTGAGCTCTGCTATCGGCGCTGGCTCCGGGCGAAGAGCGGAGCCGGACAAGTGGCGGTGGTGACGGGAGAGCCTGGGATCGGGAAGTCACGCCTCGTCGCCGAGTTGCGCCGGCAAGTCGAAGGGGAAGGCGGTGACGTCCGTGTCCTGCAGTGCCAGCCTCGCGGTGAATTGCAGCTCCTCCATCCCTTCTTGAGTGCCGTCAGGCAACACCTCGATCTCCTCGAAACCTCGGTCACCGGGCAAGAAGCGGTTAAAGATCTCGTTGAGAAGGCCCTTCCGGAGGCCGGGAGCTACGCTCCTCTTCTGGCGTTCCTGCTGGCCAGCCATGAACCGACGGCCGCCCAGCCCGCCATCATCGCCGATCTCAATCCGGATGAGGCGCAGGCGATGGTTCTCGATGCCTCCTTGTGCGTGCTCAAGGCTTGGGCGCGAGGGAAGGATCAGCTCCTCGTCATCGAAGATTTCCACTGGGCGGACAGCATGACGCGCGCGCTTCTTGCCGCGCTGGTCGAAGAGGTCGGAGAGCTGCGCCGATTCATCATCGTCACGAGCCGCCTCCCCGCACCCGCGATGATCACCGGAGAGCCGCATGTCCTCACGATCGCTCTGTCGCGCTTGGATGAAACGGCTGTCGACCAGATCGTCGAAGCCGTCTGGAGCCCCCGAATCCCTCCCCGGGATGTCACCTTGTTCATTCGCGCCCGCAGCGATGGGGTTCCGCTGTTCGTCGAGGAGGTTGCCCAACATCTGAAGGAGCGCATCCGCGAGGAAGAGCAGCCATCCACTTGGCAGCAGGCCCTGAAGGATGAGGGTATCGTCAGCCTGCGGGATTTCATCGCCGCACGCCTTGCAGGTCTGGGCGCTGCACGACGAACGGCTCAGGTTGCGAGCGTATTCGGGCGAGAGTTCACGCGTGAACAGTTGGGAGCTCTTCTTCAGATCGCTGATGACCGTCTCGACGGGGATCTTGAAACTCTCGTCGAAGCCGGCCTCATCCGCAACCGCGACCACCTTGGCTCATCAGGGTTTCGATTTCGTCATCTGCTGATTCAGGAGGCTGCGTACCTGAGCCTCTTGCGTTCGGAGCGTCGCGAGCTTCACGCCAAGATCATCGACCTCGCCGCAACGGGACGAGTATCGAAATTGTCGGATGCAGCTCTCGCTTCGCACTGTGAGGGAGCTGGCCGTTGGATAGACGCCACGCGGTTCGCCCTGCGCGCGGCCGAGGCCTGTGCGATCCGCTGCGCGCCGCGGGAGGCTATCGGCCTCCTCGATCTCGCCGACGTGAGCTTGGAGAGGGCCTCCGACGATCCGCAGGCCACTGAGTTGACCCTTCAAGCGTTGGCGACCCGCGGGTCCGTGACGATGGTGCTCCACGGAAAGGGCTCACCCGAAGCGAGAGCCGTCTATTCAAGGGGTATTCAACTCGCTGAGACGCTCCCGCCCGGAGAGCGGAATGATTGGTTCGCCCTGTATTGGGGCTGGTGGATCACCGCGCCCGACACGGCTACCCAACTCGATCGCTCCCAAACGCTCATTCGCAATGCGGCTTCGGCCGGAGATGCCGAGGTGCGACTTCAGAGTTTTCACTGCGGATGGGCCACGGCGTTCGACGCCGGCGAGCACTCGCAGTGCCTTCACTGTATCGAACAGGGTCTGGCTCTCTACGATGCCCAAAGAGCAGTGGCCAGCCGTGCCATCTATGGAGGGCACGATGCGAGGGTCTGCGGACTCGGTGAGCGCGCACTCTCCCTTTGGTTCACCGGCCGGACAGCTGATATCGGCGCAAACCTCGACGATGCGATCGCCTGGGCGGAGGCGGTTGATCATCCAGGCAGCATCTGCCACGCGCTCGAGTACCAGGCACTTTATCACTGGCTTCAGGGTGAGCCCGAACCGGTCGCCGACGTGGCGCTGCGCATAGCGACGATCGCCGAACGCCATGACCTCGCCTTGATGCAGGCAAAGAGCCAAGTCTATCGCGGATGGGCTCTGGCTCACCTGTCCGGCCTGGACGCCGGAATGGCTCAATTCTTCGAGGCTTTGGAAAAGCTCAGGCGGATCGATACGGAGGAGAGCGCGTCCCTCTACGCCGACATGAAGGCGGATCTCCTAGGTCGGTCCGGGGAGACTGACCGAGCGATTGCCGTCCTCGATCAGGTCATTGGGCATCAGACCACCATGGGCCAGCGCTTCTGGTTGCCTGAACTCTACCGCCGCCGCGCAATGTTTCGGCATCGGCGAGGGGAGGGACGTGGGACTGCGATCGGTGATCTGAGCACTGCGCTTTCCATCGCTCACGAACAAGGCGCACTGAGACTCGCTGCAAGGGTCAGTGTGGACCTAGAGGCGATCATGCGTGATGGGGCAGTCGACGGTGGCGAATAGCCTGACCGCTGAAGATGTGCAGCGGCGGCTTCGCCCGTCACGGGCCGGACGATCGGTCGACCAGAAAGAACTGCTTGATCGTCTCATCCGCGAACGGTTTTCGTATGGGATCACCCGCATCGGGTGCGTGACGCGCCTCGATCGGGTCGGGGTTCCCGTCATTCAGGTGGTCCGGCCAGAAGCCCTGTCGAATGCTGTCGTGCAGGGCAAGGGATTAACTCTCGAACAAGCGGCGGCATCGGCCTTGATGGAGTGTCTCGAAACCTGGGCTGGCGAGCAGCCGCCGGGGGCGGTGGAGATTGCCTCAGCAGAGAACATCGGGGCCGAAATCGCTCAGCTCTACAGCAACGCGACCGTAGCCGATTGCCCAGGTGACTGGTCGAAGCAGCCGATTGGATGGCTCTTTGGCTGGGATCTCGTTCAGAAGCGCGCCGTGCCGGTGCCACGGGCCTTGGTCGACACGATCTACACGGAACCCTCGCCTCACTTGCGGTTCTTTGCTCGCACGACGGCCGGCCTCGGAGCGGGCTGGTCGATGAAACAAGCGGTGCTTCAGGGCATCCTCGAGATCCTCGAACGGCATGCCGTCGCTGCAGCCAAACGCCTGCCGCGATTCTTCGACAATTATCAGGTCGATCCAGGGCGCGTCGCGGGCCCGCGAGCCATGCCTGTCCTGGAACGCCTAGACGCGGCCGGTCTGGCGGTGGGCGCTTGGCTGGTACCCGCTGCTCACGGCCTGCCGATCTACTGGTGTCAGGTGATGGAGAACAATCCTCCGGTGGAGATACTGGCGCTTCCGGCCGAAGGCTACGGTTGCGATTTCACCCATGATGGAGCCCTTGCCAAGGCTCTCACTGAGGCTTGCCAGGGACGCGTGACCGCCATCTCCGGCGCACGGGAGGACCTTATTCGCGACCTCTACTTGCAGCGCGTCGATCGGAAAGAACTCGCCATTTGGCAGGCGTCCCTGACTTGTCCGCCGCGATATCTCGAGCCTGCAAGTCCCCATTCGAACTGCCTCGCCATCGTCGCCGGGGCTGTCGAGGCGGCCCGACATGCTGGAGCAGAGGCCGTGATCGTCGTTCCGCTCCTCGCCGACGACGACGCACACCGATACGTCGTGCGCGTCGTTGCGCCTTGCCTTGCGGCAGGCAGGTTCGAGCGATGAAGCCGGTCGTCTTTCTCGGACCGAGCCTGCCCCTCGTCAAAGCGCAGGCCGTGCTCGACGCCCAGTACAGGCCACCGGTCGAACAGGGGCAGATCTACGATGCCGTGAAAGATGAGCAGCCGAACCTCATCATCATCATCGATGGAGCGTTCGGGGGTGTCCCGGCGGTTCGGCACAAGGAGATCCTGTATGCCGTATCCCGTGGCGTTGAGGTGATTGGTGCCGCCAGCCTCGGCGCCTTGAGGGCGGCCGAACTGCAGGGTCGCGGCATGGTCGGCCACGGCTTCATCTACCGTTGGTACCGTCGGACCGTCCTCGCGGACGATGATGAGGTCGCCGTCGCAATGGCGCCCGCCGAACTGGGGTCCGGAGCGCTGAGCGAAGCTTTGATCAACATGAGGGTGACCCTGCGACGGGCGGAACGCGACGGGGTGCTCGGCTGGGAGTTGAGGCAGCGCCTGATCGAGATCGCCCGCCAGATCTACTTCCTTGACCGCTCCTATCAAGCATTGCTCCTTCGCTCACGGGAAGTGCTGCCTCGTGGGTTGTCGGCGGGCCTCGATCAACTCGAAGCTTGGCTTCCGGGCCGCAGCGTCGATCAGAAAGGAGAAGATGCTCGATCCGTTCTGAGCTTAGCTGCCTCCTGGAAGCCTGGACCGCGAAAAGGGAACGCGCCAGAGAACTTCGTCTGGACCGAAGCCTTCGTCCGCGACCTTGAGGCGTTTACCCGCCATGGGGCCAAAGCTGGAGCTGTCAAGAGGCAGCGTTAACCAAGACTCTCGCCCGAAGCTGTGCCATAAAAGAACCAGCAGGAGCTCGACTGTCATGGTTGCTGCCCTCAGTGGTCCGGATTATCAGGTGACGCACGCGCCGCTTGGGACTCGGTTTCGCGTCTTTCCGCAGCCGCCGTTTGTCCCAGGATACGAGCGTCCCGAGACGATCTGGATTGCGTCGCCGCCGGGGCTGATCGGCTCCGGCCCTGCTGACGACCGCATGTACGTCGTCGACCCGATTGAGCCGAAGGCGCCCTACGCTTACCCGGTTCTGCCGCCTTATAGCGGCAACGTCTACGAGCCCGCACACCCCAACGCCGATGGGCATTTCGATGAGATCCCCATCAACTCGCGCAGCTTTCTGTCTGCGCACCTTTACGCCTGCGTGCGCCGCGTGTGGGATGTTTGCCAAGGGTATCTGGGAGAGCCGATCGACTGGTACTTCGAGGACACTCACCCCCGTCTCGAGCTTGTACCGTTGGTGCCTTGGGACAATGCACATACAGGCTATGGCTTCATCGAGATGGGAGAGGATGGCGTACAAGGCCAACCCTTTCCTCTCGCGCTGAGCTTCGATGCGATCGCGCACGAAACGGCCCATCTTGCGTTGCACGGGGTCATGGGCATCCCGGACGACTTGCGCACGCTCGCGGACTATCAAGCCTACCATGAGTCCATGGCGGACATCATCTCCGTCCTGTCCCTTCTGAGTTTCGAGAGCGTGCGCGACCGCGTACTCTTCAAGACGAAAGGCAATCTGTTCCTCGTCAACGAACTAGATCGCTTCGCGGAACTCAGCGACGAGAGGCAGATCCGGGTTCTCAGCCATTCCTTGAAGCAATCCGACGTGGGCCATGAGGTTCACGACCGATCGAAGCCCCTGTCGGGTGCGCTCTTCGATACCCTGATCGAGATGTTTCACTTGCTGCTGTTCGAGCGCGGCCTCAGCGGCTTCGACATCAGCGGCATCATGGATCTCCGCGTGCAGTTGAGCGACTCTGAGATTCAGGCGCAGCTTGCCACATCGCGCCGCGATTTCGAGCTGCGTCAGCGACCGATGAGTGCAGCTCTTGCCGAGGCCCGGGATCTTCTTGGCGAGGCGATCCTGCGTTCCTGGACGATGCTGTCTCCCAACGATGTTTCACTGCCGAAGGCTGCCGAGGTCCTTGTGGTTGCAGCCGAGCAGGGGCGTGCCCGGCGTTTCGCGGACCGGCTCGCCTACAACCTCCATTGGCGCGGCCTTCTGATGATCTGACGAGGCCTGCACGATGACGATCGACGCGCCGAAACGAAATCTCACCGTTCCGACGATGGCGGATGCAGGACCGGACAGTGAGACGAGTGTGGGCAATCGCCCGCCACCGAGCCCCAGGAGAGCACCCATGTCGTCAAACGATCTCCCAGCACCGCCGCCTTCCGCAGAGTATTACCCCGACGAAGTCATCCTCTACGGGGCGAAGCTCAACAGCGGGGCGCAGGGTGACATCCGATATACCAGTTCGGCGAGAACCTTCATCCTCCACCTCGAGCTGCGGGACGGAGGTGGCGCACCCCTCACGACCGGAGCCGTGGCCATGGCTCTCGTCTACGGGTACTCCGTCGATGGGCATTGCTACCGTGTGGACCGTCCAAGGCTGCTCCTCTTCACCGACGTTGCCGAAGCTCCCGCCCTCGGCTGCGGCTTCGGAGATGGCGAGCCATCGGGCGGCTCCGGGTACCACATGTGGCGTGTCCGCCGGAGTACCGAGGTCTATGAACTCGGCGGATTGACGGGCCGTATCGACGACCTGCTCCTGCAGAGCAACAGCCCGGGGCGTCGCTCGCCGGCGAGCTACTCGGTTCACGCGCAACTCGCCCACCGCACCAGTCGCCTGCCGTCTGGCGAGGGCGGGCATTGACGCGGAGGGAGGCCCTTGATGAGGCTGCTCCGAAGTGGCGTAGGAGCACCTCGCGGCTTGGTGACTGATCTGCCGCCAGCTCGGAGACGTGCGGCGGACGCATGAATGTTGTACGCGGAACGGGTGGAGATTGGCGCACCGTTGCCCGACACGGCACCCGTCCGGCGGGTTGCTGCTCCGTCGACATTCAAGCGGTCACATTTCCTGACGACTGAACAAAAGCGGCGCTCGGGGAGTTCTTCTTGACGCTGTTCCAGTCGTCGGAGGAAACAATGAAGAAGATTTTCATTTTGGCTGCTCTCTGCCTCGGAGCAGCCGGTTGCGCATCCCCGCAGCAGGCGACCGGCACTGCCGTCGGTGCGACCGCGGGGGCCGTCGTTGCCGGGCCGGTCGGCGCCGTGGTGGGTGCCGGTGTCGGTGCCGTCGCGACCGCACCTGCGACCCGGGCGCCCGCGCCGCGCAGGCGCTGATCGCCTGAGTTTGAGCCAGGGTGGCAGGGGCGCCTCATGCCCCTCCATCTTAGGCTTGCCAAGGCCGACCCGCCATAAAGGGCCGAGTGTCCGGCCTCAATCCTTGCGACCGGGTCTGTCAACTCGGCACCGGAACACGCCGTCCTCGGAAGAGCTCAAAACCCCGGGCTCCAAGCCGGCCGGCTGAGGTTTATTCCTCGAATCGGCCTTCGTTCCCATGTCGTGCCGCGCGCGTTTTCGGGCGGCACCTTCGTGCAAGCTCAGCGTTGTCGGTGCGAGGTCCGCCAGCCTCACGGACCTGAGGCACGCTGATGAATTTCGAACCCCGCAAACCGATCGCCGCTAAAGCTCGCCCCTCCGTCTTCCGCCCGATCACCCGCTCCCGTGTCCGCGAGGGCCGTCCCAACCCTCTCGGCGCCACCTGGGATGGGCTCGGCGTCAACTTCGCCCTGTTCTCGGCCCATGCCACGAAGGTGGAGCTGTGCCTGTTCGACCAGAACGGCGAGCGCGAGATCGAGCGCATCGAGCTCCCCGAATACACGGACGAGGTCTGGCACGGCTACCTGCCCGACGCCCGCCCCGGCACCATCTACGGCTATCGGGTGCACGGCCCCTACGAGCCGACGGCCGGACACCGGTTCAATCCCAATAAGCTGCTGCTCGACCCTTATGCCAAGCAGATCGTCGGCCAGCTCACGTGGAACCCGGCCCTGTTCGGCTACCAGATGGAGAGCACGAACGACCTGACCTTCGACGAGCGCGACAGCGCCCCGTACATGTTCAAGGCCCGGGTTATCGATCCGGCGTTCACCTGGGGGCGCGAGCAGCGGCCGCAGACCTCTTGGGAGCGGACCGTCATCTACGAGACGCACCTGCGCGGCTTCACCATGAAGCACCCGATGGTGCCGCCGAATTTCCGCGGCACCTATGCGGGGTTCGCCACCAAGGAGGTCGTGGACTACATCGCGTCGCTCGGCGTCACCGCCGTCGAGCTCCTGCCGGTCCACACCTTCGTGGACGACTCATACCTCACCGAGAAGGGGCTGAAGAACTACTGGGGCTACAATTCCATCGGCTTCTTCGCGCCGGCGCGGCGCTACGCGGCCAATGCCGATTTCGCCTTCGCCGAGTTCAAGGAGATGGTGGCCCATCTCCACGATGCGGATATCGAGCTCATCCTCGACGTGGTCTACAATCACACGGCCGAAGGCAACGAACTCGGGCCGACGCTCTCGTTCAAGGGCATCGACAACGCCTCCTACTACCGGCTTGCGCCCGACCGGCGCTACTACATCAACGACACGGGCACCGGGAATACGGTGAACCTCAGCCATTCCCGCGTGCTGCAGATGGTGATGGACTCCCTGCGCTACTGGGCGCGGGAGATGCACGTGGACGGCTTCCGGTTCGATCTCGCCACGATCCTCGGGCGGGAGCCGCACGGGTTCGAGGAGGACGGGCGCTTCCTCGATGCCTGCCGGCAGGACCCTGTGCTGAGCCAGGTGAAGCTGATCGCGGAGCCCTGGGATACGGGACCGGGCGGATATCAGGTCGGGCGCTTCTCCCCGGGCTGGGCGGAGTGGAACGACCGCTACCGCGACACGGTCCGGGCGTTCTGGCGCGGGGACGAGGGCAAGCTGCCCGAACTCGCAACCCGCCTCACGGCGTCGGCCGATCTGTTCAACAAGCGCGGTCGCCGGCCCTGGGCCTCGGTCAACTTCATCACGGCCCATGACGGCTTCACGCTGGCCGACCTCGTCTCCTACAACGAGAAGCACAACGAGGCGAACGGGGAGGAGAACCGGGACGGGCACTCGCATAACCTGTCGAGCAACTACGGGGTCGAGGGCCCGACCGACGATCCCGAGATCCGCACCATCCGCCTGCGCCAGATGCGCAACCTGCTCGCCACGCTGCTCCTCTCCCGAGGAACGCCCTTGCTCCTCGCGGGCGACGAGTTCGCCCGGACGCAGAAGGGCAACAACAACGCCTATTGCCAGGACAACGAGATCTCCTGGGTCGATTGGCAGGGCATCGGCGCGGACGAGCGAATGCTGGCGGATTTCGTGCGCAAGCTGATCGTGGTCCGCGACGCCCTGCCGATGCTCCGGCGCGGCCGATTCCTCACGGGCGAGTACGACGAGGAACTGGGCGTCAAAGATGTCACCTGGCTCACGACCTCCGGCGACGAGATGACGCCCGAGCACTGGACCGATCCGAACGGGCGGTGCTTCGGCGTGCTTCTCGACGGCCGCGCCCAGGAGACCGGCATCCGCCGCGTCGGGTCGGACTCGACCCTTCTCCTCGTGCTCAATGCTCACGACGACGTGGTGCCCTTTCACCTGCCGGAAGCCGTCGGCGGGAGCCAATGGGTCCGCCTCATCGACACCAATCTCGCCGACAAGGAGGAGGTGGAGAAGTTCGCGTTCGGGCAGGACTATGCCGTTACGGGCCGGTCGCTCCTCCTCTTCATCCTCGAGCCCACGCACACGCGCGGACAATCAACGGATGCGGAGCGGTCCTACCAGCATGTCCTGCAGGCGTTCGAGGATGCGTCGACCGAGCCCTTGCGGTTCCCCTTGGAACTCGATGGCATCTAGCGAGCGCTCGACCGGCGACGGCGGGGCGGGCGCGCCGCCTCGTCGTCCCGCTCATGCACAGCATCCGCCAGTTCGCCGAGGAAGGTTTCGAGCGCATGCTCGGCCGGAACGGCTTCGTTGGCGATCACCTTGATGCCCCACTGCTCCAGCACCGCGGATTCGATGGGGTTCGGGCGCATCATGAACACATAGGATTGCGGCCGGTCGCGTTCGAAGCCGGACGCTCTCCAGGTCTTCCAGAGGCGGTGAAGCAGGAAGCGGATGTTGAGATCGGACAGCGAGTAGCCGATGAACAGGATCGTCTTGCCCAGGGCGTCAGACCGGAACTTGATGTCGAGCGGCGACTCGAAGGACAGCCGGTCGAGATAGTCGGTTTCGGCGATCACGATGGATTGATCGTCGTCGAAATCGCCGTGAAACTTGACGATCTGCGTGACCCCGTCGCGCACCCTTGCGACATCCTTGGCGTTGACGATCTTCACGAAGTCACGCCCATGCACCTGAAGCGCCGTCTCGAGATTGCGGTCGAAATTCGTCGTGTAGATGATCGGAAAATCCAGCTCGCAGATGAGTTGATGCACGCGGGACTGCCGCAAGGCCTCCTCGTCGATGCTCCAGTTCCGGTCCATCCAGCTCCGCAGCGATCCGATGCTGCCCTGCCGGATCCGGTAGAACTCCGCCAGCGTGAGGTAGTTGAGCTCGGGCGAGGACACCGTCTCGGGATCGAGGTTCATCTCGTCCGCGATGTGCTGGATGAGGGTGCGCCAGGAGGGCAGGCCGACGGTCATCGAGACGCCGGCACCCGCAAAGAGGATCGCCTGACGGCTTCGAATGGCATTCACCAAGGCCTTGTCCACGATCGCTCTCCTTCCGCCCTCACCGAGGGAACAACGCTCCGGAAAGCGATAGGATCGAAAACCGTCGGCAAGCCGATCCAATGCCGCCCGGCTGCGTTACCTCGCAGGAGCAGCCGCAAGGAGGCGAGGAGCTTTGCCAAGTCCGCAGATCACGGGGGTGACCACGCTTCACAAGGGTTGGAGCAGCTTTCTCAAGCTGACGATCCGGACGGCCTCCGGGCACACGCTTCAGCGCGAGGTCGAGGATCACGGCTCCGCCGCCGCCGTGCTGCCTTTCGACGCGGAGCGGCGCACGGGGATCATGGTCCGGCAGTTCCGCCCGCCGGTGCTTCATGCGGGCGGGCCGCCGCAGCTGCTGGAGGCCGTGGCAGGCATTCTGGACGAGGACGATGCTGCGGCTTGCGCCAAGCGGGAGGCGAGCGAGGAGGTCGGCTTGAAGCTGCGCTCCGTCGAGCCCGTTGGCACGTTCTGGTCGTCCCCCGGGGTCTCGACCGAGCGGATCCACCTGTTTCTGGCACCCTACGAGCCGTCGGACCGCGTCTCGGAGGGCGGCGGGTTGGCGAGTGAACACGAGGAGATCGAGGTGGTCGAGCGATCACTGTCGGACCTCTGGGCTGCCTTCGGCGCGGGCGAAATCGCGGATCTCAAAAGCTTTGCGCTCCTGCAGGCGCTTCGCCTGCGGCACCCCGACCTGTTCTCGTGAGGGGCGGCGATCGCCCGCGGGCGGCGCTCACCCGGCGTTCATCGGGCGCCTCTTAACGCGGTCCACAGGCGGCTCGGGGCTGCCCTTACGCCAGCGGTGAGAAGGCGCATGGATTTTTGGCGAAGCTTAGGCAAGCTTGAGGGTAAGCGGCGGTACGAGCCCGACGGCTTCGAGACCCTCGCAGCAACGAAGGGGGCAACGCATGTTCGATCTCGAGCAAAGGGACAAAGGCCGGCCTCAGGTCGCCGGCGCGACCGCCACGCCTGGTGCGCCGGCGCGCAACCGCAGGTCTAGCTGGGCCAAGCCCCCCGTCGACGCCAAGGTGATGCGGGACGCCATTCTCGACAAACTCGCCCGCCAGGTCGGGCAGGATCCGGAGACGGCGACGGATCGGGACTGGTTCCTGGCCACCGCTCTCGCCGTCCGCGACCAGATCGTCGACATCTGGAACCCTGCCGATGCGGTCGGGGAGGGGACGAAGAAGGTCGGCTATCTCTCGATGGAATTCCTCGTCGGCCGCCTTCTGTCGGAAGCGCTCGGCAATCTCGGCCTCACACCCGTGGTGCAGGAGGCGCTCTCCGGCCTCGGCGTCGACCTCGATGCGGTGCGGGGGGCCGAAACGGATCCCGCCCTCGGCAATGGCGGCCTTGGCCGTCTGGCGGCCTGCTTCATGGAAAGCATGGCCAGCACCGACATCCGGGCGGTCGGCTACGGCATCCGCTACGATTACGGCCTCTTCAAGCAGAGCTTCCGCTCCGGCTGGCAGCAGGAGTCCCCCGACGACTGGAAGGCGGGCGGGAACCCGTGGGAGTTCGAGCGCTCGCGCCACGTCTATCCGGTCCGCTTCGGCGGGTCGGTCGAGGATCGCATTGGCGAGGACGGCTCGCGAGAGTCGGTCTGGCGGGCCGAGGAGACCGTGCTTGCCGTCGCCTACGACACGCCCGTTGTGGGATGGCGGGGCAAGCGGGTGAACACGCTGCGCCTGTGGGCGGCTCGGTCGCCCGAACCGCTGAAGCTCGACGCGTTCAACGGCGGCGATCATGTGGGTGCCCAGGCCAGCCAGTCGCGGGCGGAGGCGATCTCGCGGGTGCTGTACCCGAGCGACGCCACGCCGGAAGGTCATGAGCTGCGCCTGCGCCAGGAGTTCTTCTTCACCTCTGCATCCTTGCAGGACCTCCTGCAGGCGCACCTCATCGAGCATGGCAGCCTCGTCTCCCTGCCCGAGCATGCCGCCATCCAGCTCAACGACACGCACCCGGCGATCGCCGTCGTGGAGCTCATGCGCCTCCTCGTCGACGAGCACGGCCTGCCCTGGGGCGAGGCCTGGCGGATCACCACCGGCACCTTGAACTACACGAACCATACGCTTCTGCCCGAAGCGCTCGAGACCTGGCCGGTGTCGCTGATGGAGCGCCTCCTGCCGCGGCACATGCAACTCATCTACCTGATCAACTGGCTCCACCTTCAGGAGCACACCTTCGACGGCGGGCCGTCCATGGCGAGCCTGTCTATCATCGACGAAACTCATGGGCGGCGGGTGCGCATGGGGCATCTCGCCTTCATCGGCTCGCACAAGGTCAACGGGGTCTCGGCTCTCCACACCGACCTGATGCGTCAGACCGTGTTCCGGGACCTGAATGCGGTCTATCCCGGCAAGATCACCAACAAGACAAACGGCATCACGGTCCGACGCTGGTTCCATCAGGCCAATCCGGGCCTGCGCGAGCTTGCGGTTTCGGCGGTCGGCGAGCGGGTGCTCGACGACATCAACGCCTTGCGTCATCTCGAGCCCCTGGCGGGCGACCGCTCCTTCCAGGAGCGTTTCGCCGCTGTCAGGCGGCAGAATAAGCAGAAGCTCGCCCGGCTGATCCGCGAGCGGCTGGACCTCGTGGTCGACCCCACGGCGCTCTTCGACATCCAGGTAAAGCGCATCCACGAGTACAAGCGGCAGCTCCTCAACATCCTGGAGACCGTGGCGCTCTATCAGGCGATCCGCGCCGAGCCCGACGCGCCCTGGGTGCCGCGGGTGAAGGTGCTCGCCGGCAAGGCTGCGCCGAGCTACGTCAAGGCGAAGCTCATCATCAAGCTGGCCAACGACGTGGCTGAGGTGGTCAATGCCGACCCGGTCGTAGGCGACCGGCTGAAAGTGGCCTTCCTGCCCAACTACAATGTGAGCCTGGCCGAGGCGATCATTCCGGCAGCGGACCTCTCGGAGCAGATTTCGACCGCCGGCCTCGAAGCTTCGGGAACCGGCAACATGAAGTTTGCGCTCAACGGTGCGCTGACCATCGGCACCCTCGATGGTGCGAATGTCGAAATCAGCGAGCAGGTCGGCCTCGACAACATCTTCATCTTCGGGCTCACGGCCCCGGAGGTCGAGGTGCGGCGCCAGGAGGGCTCCCAGGGCTGGCAGGCGCTGGACCGGTGTCCCCGTCTTGCGGCGGTGCTGGACGCCGTCGCTTCTGGTGCCTTCTCCCCGGACGACCCCGGCCGGTTCGCCAGCCTCGTGGAGGGCGTGCGGGGCTTCGACCCCTACATGCTCGCGGCGGATTTCGAGGCGTACTGGTCCGCCCAGCGCGCGGTCGACCGCCTCTGGTGCGACCCTGCGGCATGGTGGCAGAAAAGCATCCTGAATACCTCCCGGATGGGTTGGTTTTCCTCGGATCGGACCATTCTGGAATATGCGGAGCAGGTCTGGCGCGTGCCGTAGGAGGACCCGGCTCCTTCTGCGTCACTCAGGCCGATATCTTTTTTGCTGCAGTGCGGAACAATCCTCGTGCGTCTGCGTTAAGACGCGCGACCTGTTCAATGAGCGCAGCAGGTTCGAGTTGGGGGCGCGCTCTCAAACGTAGCGGATCATGCTGCAGGCAGCAGACGGGACATCCGGGCCCTTCCAGCCGGACGGCGCTTCCCGCTTGGCAGGGAGCACGTCGGGTGTCGATGGAGCTTGGCCGCGCTCCGGCGGCCGGCGGCATGAATCGATCCTTTACGTCACATCGGAAATCGCGGACTTCGTGAAGGCCGGCGGCCTTGGCGAGGTCTCGTCCGCCTTGCCGCGGGCCCTGCGGGAACTCTACGACGTTCGCGTCCTGGTCCCGGGCTACCGGGCGGTTCTGGCGAGCGCCGGTCCGATCGAGCCGGTCGGGCGGCTGCCCGGCATCTGCGGGATCCCGGCCTGCGATCTCGGGCGCGTCGAGACGAAGGACGGGCTCACCATTTACATCCTGCTGAGCCCGGAACTTTATGACCGCGAAGGTACGCCCTATGGCGACGCCAACGGGGTCGACTGGGCCGACAACGACATCCGCTTTGCGCGGCTCGGCTTGGCCGCCGCCGACATTGCCTGCGGCTTCGGCGATCCCCTCTGGCGACCGGACCTGCTCCATCTCAACGATTGGCCGTCGAGCCTCGCCGCCGCCTATCTCAGCTGGCGCGAGCAGCACGTCCCGAGCATCCTGACGATCCACAATCTGGCCTATCAAGGGCTGTTCGCCCGCGACCGGCTCCCGCAGCTCGGCATTCCGGACCGGGCCTTCCAGGTGGACGGGGTCGAGTTCTACGGGAAGCTCTCGTTCCTCAAGGCCGGCATATTCTATGCCGACCACATCACCACCGTGAGCTCGACCTATGCGGAGGAGATCACGACCCCTCAGTTCGGCTGCGGCCTCGACGGCCTCCTTAAGGTGCGCGCCGCCGAAGGGAGGCTCGTCGGCATCCTCAACGGGATCGACGAAAGCTGGGATCCGAGCACGGACCCGAACCTCGCCAAACCCTTCGCGCCGGACGACTGGCAGGGCAAGACCGCCAACGCGGACGAGGTGCGCAAGACCTTCGACCTTGCGGTCTCCCGCGGCCCGCTCTTTGCCGTCGTGTCCCGGCTCGTTCACCAGAAGGGCGTCGACCTTGCCATCGCGGCCTCCGAGGAGATCGTTTCGCGCGGCGGTCAGATCGTGGTGACGGGGCGGGGAGAGGCCCGATTCGAGAAGGCCATGCAGGCCATGGCGGCCCGGCATCCGGGATCGGTGGGTGTGCGGATCGGGTTTAACGAGACAGAGGCGCGCCGCATGTATGCGGGCAGCGACTTCCTGCTCATGCCCTCGCGCTTCGAGCCCTGCGGCCTGAGCCAGATGTACGCGCAGCGCTTCGGCTCGCTTCCCATCGCGCACCGGACCGGCGGCCTTGCCGACACCATCGAGGATGGGGTGAACGGCTTCCTCTTCCGCGACCTGTCGCTGAACGGGTTCATGGGAGCGATCAAGCGCGGCTTCGAGGCGTTCGGCTCGCAAAAGCGGCTCACGGCCATGCGCAAGGCCGCGATGACCCGCCCGCAGGGATGGGTTTTCGCGGCAGGCAAGTACCAGGACCTCTACCGGCGGGCGATGCAGGTACCCGCAGGCTGATGCTGCACCTGCACAGCAACTCCAGTGTGAGTTGCTGCGATTGCACAGTATTCGGCTAGGCTGCCACTCCGACACTGACGAACCGGCAACTAGACGGCATCGCTGTCTTGGCGAATACTCAGGCTTAACAAGAACTGTCTGCCTGGGGGTCGAAATGCTGACGAGAAGCGAGTTGCCGGAAAACCCGGTCGTGCTGGCCGTTCGGGACCCGGACGGTTGCCTTCACACGATTACGACGGAGCGGGTGCGCGGAGGCAAGATCCGCATGATCTGCACTTGCGATGCAAACCGTGCGAGCGGCTGGTGCGAGCACGCGATTCAACTGCTCTGCACCCGCTATGATTCGGTCGTCGACCCGTCCGACGATCTCGAATTCCGCTTCGAGGACGTGGTCATGGGCACTCCGCTCGCCGACATGGCGGACGAAGTGGATGTGGCGCTCGCCGACTTCCATGCTGCGCTGCGGGACATGGACGCCAAGCGTCCTTCAGGCCTCGACCGAGACCAGCTCCGCCGGATCGCCGAACTCGCTACGGATCTCGCCGACACCGCGTCGCACCTCGACGCGACGCTCACCCGCTTCAAGAAGAAGCTCGCGGCCGGGCTTGGGTCGTAGGGCGGGATCTCCATCCGCACCCTCATCCCGAGAAGCCGCGCAGCGGCGTCCCGATGGAGGGTTCAGAATACGCGGGAGCCGCGACCTGCGCTCCTCCCCTTTGAGGGGAGGAGTTGGAGGTGGGGGTGAACCTCGACATCTCTAGATAGATCTCAGCCGCCACCCCCACCCCTTAGCCCTCCCCTCAAGGGGGAGGGGGGACGATCAGCGTCGCGCTCTCTTGGAAGCCTAAGCTTCACCAGTCGACAGCCCCAAGAACCTCACCCCACCACCAGCATCACCGTCGCGAGCGGCGGCAGGGTCAGGGAGATCGAGTGCGGGAGCCCGTGACTTTCCGTATCTTCCGCGGTGACCCCGCCGAGATTGCCCACGTTGCTGCCGCCATACATGGCGGCATCCGTGTTGATCGCCTCCCGGTAGAAGCCGGGCAGGGGCACGCCGATGCGGTAGCCCTCGCGCGGCACGGGGGTAAAGTTCGAGACCACGACCACAACTTGGCCGTCGCTCTCGCCCCGGCGCGCCCAGGCGATCACGCTGTTCTCCGCGTCGTCCTGCACGAGCCATTGGAAGCCCGCGGCTTCAGCATCCCGCTGATGGAGAGCCGGCAGATCGCGGTACACCCGGTTGAGGTCGCGGATGAGCGCCTGCACGCCCTTGTGGTAGGGGTCGTCGAGCAGGTGCCAATCGAGGCCGACATCGTGGTTCCACTCCCGCTCCTGCGCGATCTCTCCGCCCATGAAGAGGAGCTTCTTGCCCGGGTGCCCCCACATGAAGCCGTAATAGGCGCGAAGATTGGCAAAGCGCTGCCAGCGGTCGCCCGGCATCTTGCCCAGCATGGATCCTTTGCCGTGCACCACCTCGTCGTGGCTCAGCGGCAGGATGAAGTTCTCCGTGAAGGCGTAGAGGAGGCCGAAGGTGAGGTCGTGGTGATGGTAGCGACGGTGCACCGGCTCCTTGGAGATGAAGCGCAGGGTGTCGTGCATCCAGCCCATGTTCCATTTGAAGCCGAAGCCGAGGCCGCCCGTATAGGTCGGGTGCGAGACCCCCGGCCAGGCGGTGGATTCCTCCGCAATCGTGATCGCGCCCGGAGCGTTCGCGTAGACCGTCTCGTTCATGCGCCGGAGAAAATCGATGGCTTCGATGTTCTCGTTGCCGCCGTAGCGGTTCGGCACCCACTCGCCCTGCTTGCGCGAGTAGTCGAGGTAGAGCATGGAGGCGACCGCATCGACGCGCAGCCCATCGAGATGATAACGCTCCAGCCAGAAGCGCGCATTGGCCACGAGGAAGGCGCTCACCTCCTGCCGGCCGTAATTGTAGATGTAGGTTCCCCAGTCCTGGTGATAGCCCTGGCGGGGGTCGGCATGCTCGTAGAGGTGCGTGCCGTCGAAATAGCCGAGGCCGTGGGCGTCGTTCGGGAAGTGCCCCGGCACCCAATCGAGGATGATGCCGATGCCCGCCTGGTGCGCCGCTTCCACGAAGGCGACGAAGTCCTCGGGCGTGCCGAAGCGGCTCGTCGGGGCGAAGAGCGAGACCGGCTGATAGCCCCAGGACCCGTCGAAGGGGTATTCGGTGATCGGCAGGAGCTCGATATGCGTAAAGCCGAGGTCCTTCACGTAAGGGATGAGCCGCTCGGCCAACTCGCGGTAGGTGAGATACCGGTTTCCCTCCTCAGGGACCCGCGCCCAGGAGCCGAGATGGCACTCGTACACCGACATGGCGGCCTTGCGCGGATCGCCTTTCTGCCGGGAGGCCATCCAATCCGCGTCGTTCCACATGAACGCAGGGGAGCTCTGAAGAACCGATGCCGTGGCCGGGGGCTGCTCGCTCGCGAAGGCGACTGGGTCGGCCTTGTTGGGGAGAAGGTTGCCGCCCGGACCCTTGATCTCGAACTTGTAGCGCAAGCCCGGCTTCAGCTCGGGAATGAAGAGCTCCCAGACGCCAGAAGGATGGCGTAGGCGCAGGGGGTGCGCGCGCCCGTCCCAACCGTTGAAATCGCCGACGACCGCGGCCCGCTGCGCCGTCGGCGCCCACACGGCGAAGAGGAAGCCCTCGACCTCGCCGATCCGCGTCTGGTGGGCGCCGAGGATCAGGTAGGTGGCGTCGCTGCCCACGTCCCGCAGGCGCGCGAGATCCTGATTGCTGAGGGTCGGCCCATACGAGTAGGGATCGACCCGCACCGCCGGTCCCGCCGGCCCATCGACCCGCAGCCGATAACCCGGGCGGCCCTCCGACTGGAGCGCGCCGACGAAGAACCCCGCCTCGTGACGGCGCTCCATCGACGCGAGCACCGTGCCGCCATCCCAGGACATCACCTCGACCCCGAGCGCCCCCGGGATCATCGCCCTGACCTCCCATTGGCCGGGTCCGGTCTCATGTGGGCCGAGCACCGCGAAGGGATCCGCGTGGCGGGCGTTCACGATGGCATCGATCGTCTCGGCTCCGACCCGCGGAGCCTTGGCGCGCTTGGGCTCCGGCATCGCGACCGCCGTCTTCGCAGCCACTTCGATTTCCGTCGTCACAGCTGATCTCCCGACTGGTCGAGGATCGCGAGCACGCCGCGAACGGGCGTCTCGATCCAATCCGGCCGGTTCCCGGCCTCGTAGTTGATCTCGTAAAGGGCCTTCGCGATCAGATGCAGGCGCAGCAGGTTGGCCCGGGTGGTCTTGTCCGACACCCACAAAGCCGTGCCGTCCGTCACCTCGTCGTAGGCCTGGAGGAACGCCGCCTCGACGAAGCGGCGGCTGTCCTCGGCGAGCAGCGCAACCCTCGGCTTCGCCTCATCGGTCACGCGCTGCTCCACGCCGCGCGCAGCGGTGTCGGCCGCATAAGCGAAGGAGCGCAGCATGCCGGCCACGTCCCGCAGGGGCGAGCTCTTGGCGCGGCGCTCGTCGGCCGACCGCGAGGGCTCGCCCTCGAAGTCGACGATCATTACGTCGTCTTGCACCACCAGCACCTGGCCGAGATGGTAGTCCCCGTGGACCCGCGTCTTCACGGCGCCCTGGGGCGGAGTGGCAAGGCGGTCGATGAGCGCCCGGCAGGCCTCCCGGCGCGCAAGGAGCGCCTCCAAGGCAGGGCGGCTCCCCTCGGAGGCGCGGGGCATCAGGCGCTCGAGGGCAGCAAAGGCCTGATCGCCCTGGCGCCGCGCGTCATCCGCGGCCGCCCGCACATCGTCCTCCGTGAGCGCTTCGGCCGCAAAGGCTGGGTCGTCCGTGGCGGCGGCGAGCGCCAGGTGCATCTCGGCCGTCCGCCGGCCGAGGGTGCGGACCGTCTGCAGGTAGCTCGCCAAGCCGTCCTCCAGCGTCGCTTCGTTCACCTCGGTGACGAGGGCCGCCGTGTCGAGGTGCCGGCCGAGCGCATCGATGGACCATGACCAGGCATCGCCCTGGTTGCGCACGAAACGCTGCAGCACCGCGAGCGCCGTCGCGGTCCCGTCCTCCGCCACGTGCTCGACCGAGCCCAGAAGCGCCGGCGTGTGCTCGAACCCGGCGGTTTCGGTGAGGAAGCGACCGACCTCCACCTCCGGGTGGATGCCGGGCTGCAGCCGCCGATAGAGCTTCAGGATCATGTCGCTGCCGACCGACACGGAGGTGTTGCTCTGCTCCGCCGAAAGGCGCCGGACGTTGTCGGGCTCGACGTCGGCATAGTCGCCGAGGGCTGCGGAACCGTTGAAGCGCAGGTGACCGCCGCCGCTCGTCGGCACCACGTCGCCGCGCCGGAGCGCATCGAGCAGGGACACGGCGAAATTGGGTGACGAGGCCGCACCGTAAAGGAGGCCGACGCGAGGCCCGCGACGGATGCGGGCGACTGCGTAAGGGAGCAGGTGCTCCTCCTCCTTGCCCTCTTCGAGCGCGAGGGGCATCGAATAGAGCTGCCGGTCCCCGTCGCCCACGGTCACGGAGACCACGGGCCAGAGGATGTCGTCCCGGCCCGCGCGGCTACGCATCGCGGCAAAGTCCACGAGCTTCGTTTCCTTGACGGTGCGCCCCTTGCCGGCAAACCAGCGCCGGGTCGCAACGAGCCTCGGGATGATGGTGCCTTCGAAGGCCTTGAGCTCGCGCCCCTTGAAGATGGTCTCGGGGCCGCCGGTGAGGACGAGGGTGAAGAGCTCCGGCGCCGGCGCCGGCGGCTGCTGGCGGTCGGCTGAGGCGCTGGTGAACTGGAACCAGTAGAAGCCGTAGGCCGGAAGGGTGAGGAGGTAGGGCAGCTCGCCGATGGGCGGGAAGGGCGTGCCGCCGGTCAGCTCCACGGGCGTGCAGCCCTTGTGGTCCGAGAGGTCGAGCTCCACCGCCTGCGGGGAGCGCGAGACGTTGACGACGCACAGGATCGTCTCGTCCTCGAACTCACGGATATAGGCGAGCACCTTGCGGTTCGCGGGATAAAGGAAACGCAGGGCGCCGCGTCCGAAGGCGCGGTGGTTGCGCCGGATGGCGATGAGGCGGCGCGTCCAGTTGAGCAGGCTCGCGGGGCTGCGCAGTTGCGCCTCCACGTTCACCGCATCGAAGCCGTAGATCGGGTCCTGGATTGCCGGCAGGAAGAGCTTTGCCGGGTCCGAACGGCTGAAGCCGCCGTTGCGGTCGGGGGTCCACTGCATCGGCGTGCGCACGCCGTCGCGGTCACCGAGATAGATGTTGTCCCCCATGCCGATCTCGTCGCCGTAATAGAGCACGGGCGTCCCCGGCATCGAGAGCAGGAGCGAGTTCAGCAGTTCGATCTTGCGCCGGTCGTTCTCCAGCAGCGGCGCGAGGCGGCGGCGGATTCCCATGTTGATGCGGGCGCGGCGCTCGTTGGCGTAGAACGACCAGAGGTAATCGCGCTCCTTGTCGGTCACCATCTCGAGGGTGAGCTCGTCGTGGTTGCGCAGGAAGATCGCCCACTGGCAGCCCTCCGGAATCTCCGGGGTCTGGCGCATGATGTCGGTGATCGGGTGACGGTCCTCCTGCGCCAGCGCCATGTACATGCGCGGCATGAGCGGGAAGTGGAACGCCATGTGGCACTCATCCGAGTCGCCGAAATACGGCGCCGTTTCCTCGGGCCACTGATTGGCTTCGGCCAGCAGCATGCGGTCGGAATAGCTCTCGTCGAGGGCTGCGCGGATCTTCTTGATGACGTCGTGGGTCTCCGGAAGGTTCTCGCAGTTCGTCCCCTCGCGCTCGATCAGGTACGGGATGGCGTCGAGGCGCAAGCCGTCGACGCCCATGTCGAGCCAGTACCGCATGGTGTCGAGCACGGCTTCGAGCACCTTCGGATTGTCGAAGTTGAGATCCGGCTGGTGGGCGTAGAAGCGGTGCCAGTAATAGGCCTTGGCGACCGGATCCCAGCTCCAGTTCGACGCTTCCGTATCGAGGAAGATGATGCGGGTGTCCTCGTATTTCTGGTCCGTGTCCGACCAGACGTAGAAGTCCCGCGCCGAGGAGCCGGGTTTCGCGGTTCGAGCTTTCTGGAACCAGGGATGCTGGTCCGAGGTGTGGTTGATGACGAGCTCGGTGATGACCCGCAGCCCACGGTCGTGCGCCTCCTTCACGAAGCGGCGGAAGTCGCGCATCGTGCCATAGCCGGGATTGATGCCGCGGTAATCCGCGATGTCGTAGCCGTCATCCTTCAGAGGCGAGGGGTAGAAGGGCATGACCCAGATCGCCGAGACGCCGAGATCCTTGATGTAGTCGAGCTTGCGGGTGACCCCCTCGAAGTCGCCGACACCGTCGTCGTTCGAGTCGAAGAACGATTTCACGTGCAATTGGTAGATGATGGCGTCCCGGTACCACTCGGAGTCGCTGCGATCGATCATGGCTCACTTCTTGGACAGGGGAACTCGTGCCGGCCGCGCGGGCCGGAACCACTAGCTAGGGCGGCTGCCGGGCGGGATAAGGCGCCAGATGACGACCGGCCGTTCCGCCGGATCGAGGGCGATGCGGTGGCTCTTGCCGTGCAGCCAGAAGCGGCCGCCCCGAAGAAGGTCCTCCACCTCGATCGATCCGTGGTCCGGGATGCCGAATTCCCAGAGCGGCACCTCATAGGTGCATTCCTGCCGGTTCTTCGGGTCGAGATTGACGAGGATGAAGACCGCGTTGTCCTTCTCCGGGGTCGTCCGGAGGTAGGCCAGGATGTTGTCGTTCCAGGCGTTAAGGAAGGCGATGTTGCGGAAGTCCCAGAGCGCCGGGTTCGCGCGGCGGATCTTGTTGAGCAGGCGGATGTGCTCGTTGATGTTGCCCGGCCGGTCGTAGTCCCAGACCTTCAGCTCGTACTTCTCCGAGTCGATATATTCCTCCTTGCCGGGCACCGGACGGCCTTCGCAGAGCTCGAAGCCGTTGTAGATGCCGTAGACGCTGGACAGCGTCGCCGCGAGCGTGCCGCGGGTGATGAAGCCCGGGCGGCCGCTCGTCTGGAGAAAGTATGGGTTGATGTCCGGCGTATTGGCGAAGAAGTTCGGCCGGTAGTACTCGCCCATGGGGGAGTGGGCGAGCTCCGTCATGTACTCGATGAGTTCCTGCTTCGTGTTGCGCCACGTGAAGTAGGTATAGGATTGCTGGAAGCCGACCTTCGCGAGCTTCCTCATCATCTTCGGCCGCGTGAAGGCTTCCGCGAGGAAGATGACGTCCGGGTGGCGCGCGTTCACCTCGCCGATCATCCACTCCCAGAACGGGATCGGCTTCGTGTGCGGATTGTCGACCCGGAAGATCTTCACCCCCTGCTCGACCCAGAACAGCACCACGTCGCGAAGCTCGAGCCACAGCGAGGGGAGGGCCTCGCCGTAGAAGTGGACGTTGACGATGTCCTCGTACTTCTTCGGTGGATTCTCGGCGAACCGGATCGAGCCGTCGGGCCGCCACTCGAACCACTCGGGATGTTCCTTGATCCAGGGGTGATCGGGCGAGCACTGGATCGCGAAGTCGAGGGCGATCTCGAGGCCATGGTCGTGGGCCGCTTCGAGGAGAGTGCGGAAATCCTCCAGCGTCCCGAGTTCCGGATGCACCGCCTTGTGCCCGCCCGCCTCGGAGCCGATGGCGTAGACGCTGCCCGGATCGTCCGGGCCGGGGGTCAGGGTGTTGTTGCGGCCCTTCCGGTTCGTTTTGCCGATGGGGTGGATGGGCGTGAAGTAGAGAACGTCGAAGCCGAGATCCTTCACGCGGGGTAGCTGCGGGATCACGTCGAGGAACGTGCCGTGCACGTCGGCATCGCCCGATTGCGAGCGCGGGAAGAGTTCGTACCAGGCGGAGAAGCGCGCCGCGAGGCGATCCGCGATCACCTCGAGCGGGGGCTCGTGACGGGAGACGTTCTGGCGTTCCGCGTTGCGGTCGATGAGGTCGCGGTGACCGGGATCCAGCAACAGGCCGAGCTGCGCCTCCGACCCGTCCTCCTCCGATCGGAGCCGCTTCAGGAGATCCGCGAGGCTTGCCGCATCGGGGGCTTGGGCCAGGCCGGCCGCCTTTTCGACGATCCGCACGCCCTCGATCGTCTCGAGACGGACGTTGACGCCCGCGGCGCGCTTCTTCTCCACCTCGTTGAGCCAGGTCGCGAAGGGGTCGCGCCAGCCCTCGACAGTGTACTGGTAGCGGGCGTTCCGCTCCACGGGAAAGCGTCCCGCCCAGCGGTCGTTGTCGACGAAGCGCATGGGCGCGCGGCGCCAATCGCTGTCGCCGGCGGCCCGGTAGACGATCGCGGCCGCGTACTTATCGTGGCCGTCCGTGAAGATGTCGGCCTCGACCTCGATCACGTCGCCGGCCACTCGCTTGATCGGGGTCCGCCCCCCGTCGATCTGCGGGGTGATCGCCTCGATGATGACCCGCCCCTCGCCGGTCGGCCCTTTCGCTGTCTTCGGCTGGACGGAGGTCTGAGCGCGCCGGGCGGAGAGGATGCGCACTATGCCCGGCTCGATCACGACGGGAGAGCCCGGCGCGAAGGCGAGGGGCGGGGCTCCCGGCGTCCGGTCCTCGAAAAGATCGAGCACGCCGCCCGACCGGGCCACGAGCGTCGCGGGGTCGACGGTCTGAGCCTCTGAGGTCCGGTTGACGAGCAGGAGCGTCGCGGTTTTGGCGGAGGCGGGATGCCCGCTGTCGAAGCGCAGGAGCGCCGTCACGGGGCTGTCCGGCCCGCTCAGGTTCCATTGCGCTCCCTCCCGGTTGGCGGCGGGCAGTTCGGTGCGCAGGCGGTTCACCGCGGCGATGAACTCGGAGATGTCGACGCCCGTCATCTCCCGGTCGCCGGGCGTCGTCTCGACCACGTGGAGCGGACGGCGGTAGCCCCACTCGTAGCCGATCGGCATGAGGACACCGGAAGAGAAGAAGGCCGCGAGCGCGTAGCGGGCGCTCAGGTGCCGTGCGATCTCGGCCGGATCGTCGCCGGCCTGAGCCGCGAGGCGGGCCATGTCGTGATTTTCCGGAAACGCGATCGACGGGGCGACGGTGCGCAGAGCCTCGTACTGCTCGAGGGCCCAGGGCGCCCGGCAATCCCACCACGCGAAGCTGTTGAACAGGAAGTCGAACCCGGCGCCCGCCGTTGCCTTCGTCTCGTCGAGGGTGCAGCCCAGCGTTTCGGCGGCAAGAAGGCAGTCCGGGTCGCGTTCCTTGGCGGCGCCGATGAGATCGCGCCACACCGCCGGCGGGACCTTGTAGGCCGCATCGCAGCGAAAGCCTCGGACGCCGAGCCCCTGCATATGGGCGATGTAGCGGTCCCAGTAATCCGTGAGCGTGCGACGGGCCTCCGGTTTGTGGTAGTCGAGTTCCGCGAGGTCGCCCCAAACGGTGCGTTTCGCCGGGTCGTCGGGGTCCACCGCGAAAGGACTCGCCAAGGCGCCGGTCTCGTCGCGCACGAAAAGGTCGGGCTGCTCCTCGGCGAGGCGTCCGTCCTTCGCCGTGTGGTTGATGACAAGGTCCGTCATCACCTTGAGACCGACCGCGGACGCCTCCTCCACGAAACGACGGATCGAACCGTCGTCGTCGCCCTCCCGGTCCCTGAAGCGCGCGTCGAGGCGGTAGGGGTCGCGCACGGCGTAGAGGCTGCGGGAGCCGCCGGTCTCGTGGAACGGGTTCACGTAGACCCAGTCGAATCCCATCCGGGCGATCCGCGGCAGCTCCGCCGCCCAGGCGGAGACCGGGCCGACGAGGAGCGGGAACAGGTTGTAGATGCGCGGCCCGAGTTCCATGGACGCGGAGGTCTCGTCCGCCGTATGGGTTCGCTTCGGTTCCAACATGTTCATGCGCCGGCCCTCAGCACCGAAAGCGGAAGATCGTTCAGGAGTTCCGCGACTGACGTATGGTCACCCTGGGCCTCAGACATAGCGCCCGTGATGATGTTGCGCCACCGGCCGCTGGGAAGGGGGATAACGGTCTCTTTCCAGACCGCCTCCCCGAGAGGCCAATCCTCGGGCCCCGCAAGGCTCGCTACGAGCCGCGGCACCACGACGATCAGGCGCTCGCTCCCCAGGCTCCGGCTGAAGGCGAGGACGTGGCGGCTCCGGGGGCCACGCACCCGGAGCGGCTGGTAATCCCCGGCCGCATAGAGCTGAGGCCTCTCCGCCCGGTCCCGGAGCAGGGCGGAGAGGACCCGCTGCTTGATCCGCCCGTCCGGCCAACTCGCCAGAAGGCTCGGGAGCGGCTCGTCGCCGTCGAGCGCTGCCATCCTGAGGTCGTAGTCGACCGGCCGGCGGTTGTCCGGGTCGACGAGGGAGAGGTCCCACATCTCGGTGCCCTGGTACACGTCCGGGATCCCCGGCAGCGTCACCTTCAGGACGGTTCGCGACAGGCTCGTCAGCATGCCGGCATGGGCGAGGCGCCGGGCGAGAGGCCGGAACTCGTCAAGGAAGGGCGAGCCCGCATCGAGCATGCCTCGGACGAGGCCCAGGGCTGCGGCCTCGTAGGCCTCGTTGACATGCACCCAGCTCGTATGGCGCTTGGCCTCCCGTAACGCCTTGGTGACGAAGCCTTCGATACGCTCGCGGAAGCCCTCGACGAGGGCAGCGTCGACCTTCCCTTCAAGGAGTTCCACCGGCCAGGCGCCCAGGATCGCCTGCAGGATCAGGTAGCCGTCATTGGCGTCGGGCGCAGGCTCGCCGTCGCCCCCCAGATGCTCGGCCGAAAGATTAGTCCAGCGGCGCACGGCCGAACTCCACTCGTCCGGCATCTCCGAGAGAGCGTGCAGCCGGGCGCGCGCATCTTCGCCGCGCTTGGTGTCGTGGGTCGCGCTCGCGATCATGGCGTGAGGCCAGGCGCGGGCGCGCTCCTGATTCTGGCGGTGGAAATCCTCCCGGCGCACGCCGAAATGGTGCGGGTCGCCGCCCACCTCGTTGAGCGAGAGCAGCCTCACGTACCGGTAGAAGAGGGTGTCCTCCAGGCTCTTCGCCATCACCGGGCCGGTCAGCTGCTGGAACCGACGCCGGAACCGGCGCACGAGATCGAGGTCCGGCCGGGCCGCATCGGCGGCAGGGTCGGAGAGCAGGAAGCCGGCGATAAAATCGTGGACGGACCGGTCGGGGAGGGCGCTCCACCGCTTGGCCGCCTCGATGGTTCCCTCGAGCAACGCCCGGTCCTCCGGCACCGGCTCGGCGTCGCCGAGATAGGTGCGGTAGACCGGGAAGCGCGCGATGATCTCGACGAGGGCCCGGCGGATGGCGAAGAACGTGTAGTCCCGGGTGCGCCGGTCGGCATCGGCAAGGCGCTTCAGGTCGGAGCCGAGCACCTCCAGTTCGCTGGCAAAGCTCGTCTCCAGGATCTCCGTCTTCGCGGCGCGAAGAAGCGTGCCGTACCGACCCTCGATCCCGGTCGCCTCGCGGTAGATCGCCTCGAAGCGGTCCGCGTTGTCGGGCTCGACGAACACGCCGTCGATGAGGTTGAGAACGTCATAGCCGGTGGTGCCGGCGATGGGCCAGGGGCGGAGCGGCTCCCCAGGCTCCAGGATCTTCTCGACGACGACGTAGAAGCCCGGGCCGACCGCGGCCTGCAGGGCGCGGGCATAGCCTTCGGGATCGGCAAGACCGTCGATGTGATCGATGCGAAGGCCCTGGATGCGGCCCTCCCGAACGAGGCGGAACACCATCTCGTGGCTGCGCTCGAACACCTCCGGATCCTCGACCCTCAGCCCAGCAAGGCCGTTGATGTCGAAGAAGCGGCGGTAGTTGATGTCGCTCGCCGCAACGCGCCAATAGGCGAGGCGGTAGGCCTGCGCCTCCAGGATCCGGTGCAGGGTGCCGAAGCTTTCCGGGGTCCCCGGCGCACCGTTGACGAGCGCCACCGCCCGGTCGATGCCGGCCCGCAGGTCCGGCGAGGCGGAGATCGCGGCGGCGAGGCGCGCCTTCAGCTCCTCGCATTCGGCCGGGAAGCCGGCGCGCCGGTCGGCGGGCTCCTCGTTCATGACCCGCAGGCGTTCGCTGACGGCGAGCATCTCCGAACGGCCCGGGATGTCGCCTTCGGGCAGGGCTGCGAGGGCGCGGTCGAGGACGATCGGGTAGGCGAGGGGGCAGACCGGAAAGCGGTGCTCCCAGTGCCAGACGCTGAAGCTCCCCTCGTCCGCATGGTAGGCGAGCTTGAGGTCGCCTTTGTCCAGCGCGTCGCCGTAGCGGTCCCCCAGGAAGGGAATGATGAGCTTGTGGTTCGCCCCCAGGCGCTCCCAGTCGATGTCGAACGCGCGCCCGTATGGGGAGAGTTCGCCCCATTCGAGCACCGACAGCCACCAGCCGTTATCGGCCCCGCCGACTCCCATATGGTTCGGGACAATGTCCAGGATCAGCCCGAGGCCGTGCTCCTTCAGGGCATCCGTGAGGCGGACGAAGCCCTCCTCGCCGCCGAGCTCGGGGTTGATCCGGGCGTGGTCGACGATGTCGTAGCCGTGCACCGATCCCGGCCGGGCAGTGTGGATCGGCGACGAATACAGATGGCTGATCCCGAGGCGGGCGAGGTAGGGGACGATCCTCACCCCATCGTCGAAGGTGAAATCCTTGTGGAACTGGATGCGGTAGGTGGCGCGGGGCGGCGGTGCAGCCAGCGCGCTCGCGCGAGGCTCGACCCCGCGGCCCTCGTCCGCCATGGCGGCGGCGAGCTTCGCCAATCCGCTCCCGGGGGCCACGACGGCATCGAGATCGGTACTGAGGCGGCGCTTCCAGTTCGGGTGACCCCCGTCCTGGCCCGGCATGTTCGCCTGGTTGAGCTCGCCGGAGGCATCCTCGATCTGGATGCCGACCAGGGACGAGGGCGTCCGCGCCAGGTAGCGCATCGTCGCCTCGAGCGGCGGCTCCTCCGGCATGTCGGGGCTGGGCAGGAGCCCCTCCGCCGCCAAGGCTTCGCTGAACTGGCGAACCTCCTGTTGCCGCGAGGTGCGGTCCCGGTCGGCGGTTTCGTTGTCGTAGACGCCAAGGGTCTGGCGCAGGTCGATGTCGAGGCCGCGCCACCAGCCGCGGAAGGTGGGCAGGTCGTGGGTGGTGAACACGGCGAGCGCCGAACGGGGATAGGTCGCCGGACGCTTGAACGCGCCGTCGTTCTCACGCTCGAACCAGAGCACCCGGTAGCTCAGAAGGCCCGCCTCCATAATAGCATCCGAGAAACCCTCGGGCCCGTTGCCGAGGTCTTCCGCGATCACGAGGCTGCGGGCTCGGTTGCTCTCAAGGCGCAGCACCGCGAGCATGGCCTCGAACGGGTAGGCCACGTAGGCGCCCTGCGCCGCGCTCATGCCCTGGGGTATGAGGAACAGGCGCTGGAGCTGGAAGGCGTGGTCGATGCGGATCGCGCCTGCATGGCGCATATTCGACGCCACCAGGGCGCGGAACGCCGCGAGGCCCTGTTCTTCCAGGGTGATCGGATTGAAGGGCGGCAGACCCCAGTTCTGGCCGAGCGGCCCGAACGGGTCGGGGGGCGCGCCGACCGACAGGCCGGGAGCGAAGCGCTCCGGATTGGCCCAAATCTCCGACCCGCCCGCATCGGCACCGACGGCAAGGTCGCGATAAAGGCCGATGCCCATACCGGACGAGCGGGCCCGGGCGGCTGCCTCGCCGAGCTGGAGATCGGCGACCCATTGCAGCCAGGCATGGAACGCCACCCGTTCGGGATTGTCGCGCACGAAGGTGCGGACCTCGCTCGACCGTGCGCTGCGGAACCCCTCGGGCCAGTCTCCGAGCCACCACCGGCCCTCGTTCCGGAAGTGCTCGGAGAGAGCCTCGAAGACGGCGTGGGCCTGGAGCGCGTCGCCGCCCCGGCGCCGGAAGGTTTCGAGGGCCGCCTGATCGCCTCCGGCCCGAAAATCCTGCCAGAGCGCATCGAGAACCGGCCGCTTCAGCTCCCAGACTGCCGCGTGGTCGATGAGGGCAGCATCCCGTAGGCCGGCGATGCGCTCGCGGTAGGCGGTGTCGTCGAGGATCGCCGCAGCCTTCCCCTCGGCGAACCCGTCCAACGCCGTGGGGTCGATGAACAGGGTTTCGAGGAAGAGCCGGGAGGAGGGCGAGTACGGCGAGATCTTGGTGCGGTCCGCCGAAAACAGGGCGTGGACGGGGCTGAGCCCGAGAAAGGAGGCCCCGAACTCGGCCGTCCCGGCGGCGAGGTCCGCCACGTCCGTATAGTCGCCGATCCCGAGATTGCGGCCCGAGCGCAACGAGTAGATCTGCGCCGTGGTCCCCCAGAGGCGCGCGCCCTCGCGCATGAGCCGGGGCTCGTAGCACCGCCGCGGCGCGGCAATCAGGGTCGACTGGCCCGACCGGCCGCCCGCCTCGACGTGAAGGCGGTGGTATCCCGCCGAGAGGGGCGGCAGGGTGATGGCGGCGCCGTCGCCTGCCACCGTCGCCCGGCCCTCCTGAGAGACGCCGCTTTCCTCCTGGATGCGCCAAGTCGCCGTCCCGTCCCGCACGCCCCGCAGCGGGACGGTGAGGGGCCGTCCGGATTCCGCAGGCAGCACCAGGGGCACGAGGCCGTTCTTCAGCGCTTCGACCTGCTCTAGGGCGTCTCGCGCCTCCGCCTCGGTTCCGACGGCGAGGCCGAGGCCCGACAGGATCGCCGCCTTTGTCTCCCGGCTCGTCTCGACGGTCTCGCCGCGCTGGTCGCGGTAGCGGTCTGTGATGCCGACGAGGGCTGCGATCCGCCCGATCGTCTCGTCGTGTCCGCTCATCGGCCGGCGCCCCGGGCAAACAGGCCCTGCCAGGGATCGAGGCGCACCCGCCCTCCGTCGGGCCGAACGCCGGCGCTCGACCAGAGCGGCGCGCCGTCGAGATCCGCGTCCACCGCCGCGTCGCCGAAATTGGCGAGGAAGCGCAGGGAGCCGCCTTCGAAGCGCCAGACCACGTCGAGGAGGCCGGCCTGGGGCTGCGTGCTCCCCGCTCCGACGAACCCGCTCTTCATGAGCGGCACGATTTCGGCTTGCCGGAGCTGCAGGAGGCTGCGGGTTTCCTCCAGCACCTGCGCATGCGGCGGGCGGCTGCGCTCGGACCAATCGAGCCGGGACCGGGCGAAGGTCTCTTCCAGCGTCGGATCGGGGATCTCGTCCTCGCGGCCGGCGAAAGCCTTGAAGGCGCCGAACTCGCGGCGGCGCCCCTCCCGGACAGCGTTCGACAGGGCTTCGTCCTCCGCAAAGTCGACGAAGTAGAGGAAGGGCGTCGAGGCGGCCCATTCCTCGCCCATGTAGAGGAGCGGGATCTGCGGCGAGAGCAGCAGGCCGGCCCGGGCGAGCTGCAGCTTCTCGGGCGGGCTGAGGTCGCTGATCCGTTCGCCGAAGGCCCTGTTTCCGATCTGATCGTGGTTCTGAAGAAAGCCCACGAAGGCGGTCGGCGGGAGATGGGCCGACGGCTCGCCCCGCACCTCGCCCTCCCGGTGCGCGGAGGGCTCGCCCTGGTAGGCGAATCCTTCCGCGAGGCACCGGCCCAGGCGCTCCACCGGCTTGTCGGCGTAGTCCACGTAGTAGCCGTCCGCCTCGCCCGTCAGCAGGGTGTGCCAGCAATGATGGAGGTCGTCGCTCCACTGCGCCGTGTGGAGGCGGGGGCGCCCACCCTCGTGCGGCAGCCAGCGGGCCTCGTTCGCGTCGTTCTCGAGGACGAGGTGCACCTCGCGGCCCGGGAGGGCCGTGCGGGCCCGCTCCGCGATCTCGGCCAGGATGTGCCGGTCGCTGTCGTCCAGGATGGCGTGGACGGCATCGAAGCGCAGACCGTCCACGTGGTATTCCTCAAGCCAGTAGATCGCGTTGTGCACGAAGAAGTCGCGCACCGGCCCGCCGCTCTTGCCGTCGTAGTTGATGCCGGCGCCCCAGGGGGTCTGATGGCGTTCGGTGAAGAACGACTTGGCGTAGGCGTGAAGGTAGTTCCCCGCGGGTCCGAAGTGATTGTAGACCACGTCGATGAACACCATCAGCCCAAGCGCATGCGCCCGGTCGACGAGACGCTTCAGGTCGTCCGGGCTCCCGTAGGCGAAATCCGGCGCGAACGGCAGGACGCCGTCGTAGCCCCAGCCGCGGCGGCCCGGGAAGTCGGCGAGGGGCAGGAGTTCGACAGCCGTGATGCCGGAATCGCGCAGGTCTTCGAGCTTGCTCATCAAGCCCGCATAGGTGCCCTCCGGCGTCGCCGTGCCGACATGCAGTTCGTAGAGGACCGTCTCCTCCCAGGGTCGGCCTCGCCAATCGCCGTCTGTCCAGTCGAAGGCGGCGGGGTCCACGACGAGGCTCGCGCCGTGAACGTCGTCCGGCTGAAAGCGCGAGGCGGGATCCGGCACGGTGAGGCCGCCGTCGACGCGGAAGGCGTAGCGGCTTCCGGCCCGCGCTTCCGGCACGGTGAGGCGCCGCCAGCCCCCGTCTTCGACCGGCATGGGGCGCTCCGCGCCGTCGAGCACCAGCGCGACCTCCTGGGCGGTCGGGGCCCAGAGGGCGAAGCGCACGCCCTCGCCGGTGATTTCGGCCCCGAAAGGCATCCCGTGAACCCGCCGCATCCTGATGTCCCGATGATTTAGCCGTGCTGAAACAGAACGAGGGACCTCGGCTCCATCCTGAAGGTTCCGCCGGCCTGGAGGATGGCCGCTTCACCCCGCACGAGGCCCTCGCTGAGCGTCGTGTCGAAGAGCTGAACCCATCGTCCGTCTGGAAGAGCCTCTGGAAGGGCGAAGTCCACCGGCTCGGCCGATCCGTTGACGAGCAGAAGGAGTCGCTGCCCGTCGGGCGCATCGTTCCCGAGTTGCATCCCGAACGACCGCCGCTGAGGATCGTTCCAATCCTCCCCCGACATTTCCCGCCCCTCCGGCGCCAGCCAATGCACATCGCGCAAGCCACCGGCCGAAACCGGTGCGCCGGTGAGGAACGTCCGGCGGCGGAACGCATCGAAGCGCCGCCTCAGGCGGATCAGGGTCTTGACGAAGCCATGGAGGCCCGGATCGGCCGCCAGGCCCTCGTCCCAGTCGAGCCAGGTCGTCTCGTTGTCCTGCGCATAGGCGTTGTTGTTGCCGGCCTGGCTGCGGGAGAACTCGTCGCCCATGAGCAGCATGGGCACGCCTTGAGAGAAGAACACGGAGGCGAGCAGGTTGCGCTTCGTCCGCGCCCGGACGCTCAGGATGTCCGGGTCGTCGGTCGGACCCTCGACGCCCCAGTTGGAGGACAGGTTGTGACCGTGCCCGTCCCGGTTGTCCTCGCCGTTCGCGTGGTTGTGGCGCTCGTTGTAGCTCACGAGATCCTGGAGGGTGAAACCGTCGTGGGAACACACGTAGTTCACCGATGCCCATGGTCCACGGCCCGACCATTCGTAGATCTCCCGCGATCCCGTCATGGCGCGGGTGAGCTTCGGCAACTGGCCCGCATCGCCGCGCCAGAACCCTCGGACGGTGTCCCGGAACTGGTCGTTCCATTCGCTCCAGCCCGGCGGAAATCCGCCGACCCGGTAGCCGCCTTCGCCGAGGTCCCAGGGCTCCGCGATGAGCTTGACCCCGCTTAAGGCAGGATCCTGCCCGATCGCTCTCAGAAAACCCGCCCGGTGGGAGAAGTCGTAGGGTTCGCGGGCGAGGCTCGGGGCGAGGTCGAAGCGGAACCCGTCGATGTGGTACGCCTCCACCCAGTGGCGCAGGGAATCGAGCACCATCCGCAGCACCTGCGGATGATCGAGGTTGAGCGTATTGCCGGTGCCGGTGCTATCCCAATAGAAGCGCGGGTTGTCGGGAGCGAGCTTGTAGTAGCTCGCATTGTCGATGCCGCGGAACGAGAGAGTCGGCCCGAGGTGGTTGCCCTCGGCGGTGTGGTTGTAGACCACGTCGAGGATCACCTCGATCCCGGCCTCGTGCAGGGCACGGACCGCGCTCTTGAGCCCGAGGATCCCGGCCTCGCCGAGGTAGAGCGGCTCCGGCGCGAAGAAGGCGAGGGTCTGGTAGCCCCAGTAGTTGCGCAGGCCCTTCTCGACGAGAAAGCGGTCGTCCACAAAGCCGTGGACCGGCATCAGCTCGACCGCCGTGATGCCGAGCCGCACGAGATGGTCGATGATGGCCGGGTGGCCGAGCGCCGCGAAGGAGCCGCGCATGGCACCGGGGATCCCCGGGTGGAGAGCGGTGAGGCCCTTCACGTGAGCCTCATAGATCACCGTGTCGCTCCACGGGCGCCGGGGAGGGCGGTCGTCCCCCCAGGGATAGGCCGGGTCCTCCACGACGCCCTTCGGCATCATGGGGGCGCTGTCGCGGCGATCCGGGGTGAGATCGCTGCGCGACCGGCCATGGCGGTAGCCGTAGAGCGCGTCGTGCCAGCGCACGCGGCCGTGGAGCTGGCGGGCATAGGGGTCGAGCAGAAGCTTGTGCGGGTTGAAGCGGTGGCCCTGCCGAGGCTCGTAAGGGCCATGTACCCGGTAGCCGTAGAGCTGCCCTGGACGGAGGCCCCGGACGTAGCCGTGCCACACGCCCTCCGTGCGCACCTGCAGCGGGATGCGGTCCGTCTCGCGCCGGCCGCTCGGCTCGAAGAGGCAAAGCTCCACCGCCGTCGCATGATCCGAGAAGAGGGAGAAGTTGACTCCCCGTCCGTCCCAAACGGCCCCGAGCGGCAGCGGGGAGCCGTCGTCAACCTGCAGCATGCACGATCCGGCTGCGGGACGGCCGGCGGCCGCTCCTTGGTCCCGTCGTCTCGTCCTCGCGCAGGGCGGCAAGGAAGCTCTGGCACCAATGCCCGATGCTGTTCGCCCTCAGCTTCCCCATGAGGCTCTGCCACCGCTCGCGCCGCTCCTCGAAGGACATGGTGAGGGCCGTGGCGATGGCCGCCGACATGGTTTCGGTGTCGTAGGGGTTCACGAGGAGCGCCGCGTCGAGCTCGTACATGGCGCCGGCGAAGCGGGACAGGATCAGGACGCCCGGATCCTCAGGGTTCTGGGACGCCACGAACTCCTTGGCGACGAGGTTCATGCCGTCCCGGAGGGGCGTGACGAGACCGACCCGGGCCATCCGGTAGAGCCCTGCCAGCGCCACGTGGCCGTAGGTCTTGTTCACGTAGCGGATGGGCGTCCAGTCCACCTCGCCAAGGTTGCCGTTCGTCCAGCCGGCCTGCTCGGCGATCTCGTGCTGCATGCGCTTGTATTCGGGCACGTCCGAACGGGACTTCGGCGTCACCTGCAGGTAGGTGACCCGGTTGCGGAAGCTCGGATTCGAGCGGATGAAGCACGAGAAGGCCTCGATCCTCTCCTTGATGCCTTTCGAATAATCGAGCCGGTCGACGCCGATAATGAGGGCCCGGTCGCCCATGCTGGCCTTCATGCGGCGCACGAGGGGGCTGCGCATGGCGCTGGCGGCCGTCTGGGTGAAGTTGTCGGTGTCGATGCCGACCGGAAAGACGCCGATCTTGAAGCGGTGCGCGTCCACCTGGTAGTCGCCGTTGGCGAGCGGGAAGCCGATCCGCTCCCGGACGAGGCAGTGCCGGAAGTTCTCGGCGTCCTGAGGGGTGTGGAACCCGACGACATCGTAAGCCGTGAGCCCGTTCAGGAGGCGCATATAGGCGGGCAGGGCGCTCGCCACGTCCGCCGGCGGCCATGGGATATGGAGGAAGAAGCCGATCCGGTTGCGGCAGCCGAGGCGCCTCAGCTCCGCCGCGAGCGGGATGAAGTGGTAGTCGTGCACCCACAGGGTGTCTTCGGGCCTGAGCAGAGGCGCGAGCGCCTCCGCGAAGGTGCCGTTGACCCGGAAGTAACCCTCCGTCTGCTGGCGGTCGATCTGCAGAAGATCGAGCCGGTAGTGGCAGATGGGCCAGAGCGCCTGGTTCGCGAAGCCCGCGTAGAAGAGATCGAAGTCCTTCTTCAGGACGTCCAGGACCGCGAAGGTGATGTTGCCGGCCTGGTGAATGGTCGGGATGCTGCCTGGCCGGTCGACGGTCTTTCCGGACCAGCCGAACCAGAGGCCGCCCTTCTGCTTCAGCGCGCCCTCCAGGGCGACGGCGAGGCCGCCGGCGCTCGATGTCCCGTCCTTGGTCGGCAGGGGAACCCGGTTCGAGACCACGACGAGGCGACCCGGCGGCTTTGCCGGGGCCAGTTCCAGGCTGTCGGATTCGGAGTCGGGGTCCGGCCGGCCCTTCATGGGTTCGGTCCGGTGATGGGAGGCGATACCGAAGGGCTCAAGCCGGTTTCCCATGCGTGCAACCAGAAGAATGGTCCAGGTACAACAAACGTGCGGGTTCCCTGTTCCTCAGCATGACCCTTCCCATGCGGTAAGTCGAGAGCATACGCTGGGGGGGCGGCGAAGCCGGCTATGCTTCGCCGGTGCGGACGATTGGCCACATCTCCTTGAGAAACAACGAGCTTGACGGGAATCGGTGCCGCTTGCCCGATTGACAGGCTGGCCGAAGCAGATTCAGACGCAGGTCGCTTCAGCCGTTTCATGTGCGTGCCGAACGCCACCAAGGCCTGAGACAGGCCGTTTTCTTACGGGGACATGACGATGATTGATCTTGAGCAGAACATTCGCGAGCGGGCCTACCAGATCTGGGAACAGGAAGGCTGCGTTCACGGCCGCGACAAGGAGCATTGGCACGCCGCGAAGCTCGAACTGACGAGCGCAGTCGAGGAGCAGGCGGTGGCCATCGAGGCGCCGGCCGTCGCTGCCGAGCCGGCAAAGAAGAAGGGCCGCCGTTCGTCGAAGGAGGCCGTGCCGGCCGTTCCGACGGCTCCGGTCGTAGCCGCTGCCGCCCCGCGCCGCCGCCGCGCCACCCCGACCCTGCAGTAATCTGCCGAGGGCTCGCGCCTCCCCCTCCCGGACCCGTCCCGGAGCGCCGGCGCGAGCCTTTCCCTGCCTCTCCGATCCGGTCGGTGCACCATTGCGCGGCCGGCTTCCTCTGCCCACATCCGCCGTAGCTGGAGCCGTCCCCCAGGCCAGCCTTGAGGTTCAGGGCGAACCCTGCGTAAGGGCTAGACCGGCTCCCGCCGGGGCGGCGCCAGGGCTGCAATGCAACAAACTCTTGCGGAATTCGGCGAAGAGCCCTAATCGGGCGGCGGATTTGCCGTCAGGCACAACAGAGCCGCCGAGGATAACAGGACATGGCGAAGGAAAAGTTTGCTCGCACGAAGCCGCACTGCAACATTGGGACGATTGGCCATGTTGATCATGGCAAGACGTCGTTGACGGCGGCGATCACGAAGGTTCTGGCGGAGACGGGCGGGGCGA
>JAESFT010000239.1_pt1 | contig 50444 bp, 53 predicted proteins | sample 9269451 | NCBI WGS metagenome assembly JAESFT01 (sample SAMN14502557, study PRJNA617106) | algae metagenome | isolation source: Scytonema hyalinum WJT4-NPBG1 and co-occurring heterotrophs from well... | place: USA: Mojave Desert, Joshua Tree National Park, California | collected 2006-05-25
AGACTCTTCATTGGAACTAACTCTGAGTGACGGTTGCGCTCTGCGCAACCGCTAAATTGGCATTGGCGATCGCATTAATCTCAGACTGCGAAGCGCTCGAACTCAGATAACCCGCAACTTGGGTTAAGTAAGGAAAGAATCTTTTCCATAAATAAATTTAGGGGCTTCTGACTAACACTCTCCACTCTGGTTGTACAAAACTCATGCTGATATTTAACAACAGAGTTTTTAATTCCTAAGCTGAATTCTGGCAATGCTCGTTCTAAGTTCTTTCTTGGTGAAGAAGACTAAAGACTCAAGAATCTCAGATACCTTCAGTAACGTATTCTTATTCCTTTGGATAGATTTATTTAGCCCTCAATAGTATTATGACCTGATCCAATATATGTTGCATAGGAGTGCGGTCAACTTAAGGCTTGCAATCATCCTTAGCTATTCAAATTGAGTTAGTAGCACTATCTCTTTAGTATTACTTTGGAAAACAAGCTTGAATTCTCCACGAGTTTTCCACTATTGAGGCTTATCTTCAAATTGTATACAGTTCCTCAGTCCTTAAATTAGATTGACACGCTTAATATTTTCTTATTTTTTTAAATTTATCATCTAAATATTTTGCAGTAACAATAAAAAAATAAAGAATTATTTGAGATCTAAAATCCAATTTTGATCAATTAGAAAAAATGCTTATATAAAAATAAGTTGTATTCCTATCTATAAAGCATAAAAAAATAATATTTTTTAAGACAGTAGTTATGGAATTGACCGAAAGTATTATTTTAGCATTTATTGGTTATAATTTATCTTTTTTTTGATAAAAGGTGAAAGCTAAAAAATTTAGTCAAAGAATGACAAGGAGATAAGAACAATGGCTATTTCTAAACAATTGATTTCTGTGCTTTTTGTTGGAGCAATGTTAGCGCTTGCTGCTGGCTGTGAAGAACCTGAATATGAAGAAAACGATCGCCTGGGTATAGTCCCATAAAACAGCAACTTACTTGTAGCAAGAAGCGTGACACCTTCTAGATAAACATGATTGTTGCAACCATTGGCAATGCATTGCTGTGGATGCATTGAGTGAATCGCTCATGCCTTGGACTTTAGAAATTAGTCCTAAAAGCAAGCAAAAATGGCACAAAAATGAACGATAAAAATAATCACACTTCTTCAGTAGAAACATCTAACAAGCAGAGTGAGGGCAGCAATCAACAGATACCGCAGCCACCAAAGGGTTGGCAGCGCTTTCTGTGGTTGGGACCAAGTTTTTTGTGGATGCTCTCGGCAGCGGGTTCAGGAGAGTTGCTGTTTACACCTAGAATCGCGGCTCTCTACGGCTATTCTCTGCTGTGGGCGCTGCTTGCCGCTGTGATCCTCAAATGGTTTATTAACCGTGAAGTGGGTCGCTTTTCAGTTTGCACCGGCACAACGATACTTGAAGGCTTCAAGCAAATTCCCGGTCCGAAAAACTGGGCAGTCTGGCTGATTTTGCTGCCGCAGGTGTTTGTAGCAATCTCTACCGTTGCGGGACTCGCAGGTGCTGCCGCCACAGCACTGGTTTTAATGACAGGAGGAACTGTCCAGATGTGGACGGTAATTATCATCATTGTGACGGCGGCGATCGTCCTTTTAGGGCAATACTCTGTAGTTGAAAAGATTTCTTCCTATGTGGGTATCGCCCGTACACTGGCAGTAGTAGTTGCGGCAATTTTTGTCTTCCCCAACATTCAACAACTGGCAGGGGGTTTAGTCCCTCAAATTCCTAATAACGTGCAATATCAGGAAATTCTGCCTTGGCTGGGTTTTATGCTAGCAGGGGCAGCAGGATTGATGTGGTACTCCTATTGGATCGAAGCTAAAGGGTACGGCGCTGCTGGTATCAAGGGGCAAGAGGGGATCGACCCTAAGCAACTAAATCAGGAGCAAAGAAAAAAGCTGCTTGGCTGGATTTCTCTAATGACCTTTTCCAACACCTTAGCGGTGGTTGGTGCGCTATTGGCAGCACTATCTTTTCTGATTCTTGGTGGAGAGTTGCTGCGTCCAGAAGGGTTGGTGCCAAAAGAAAGTCAGGTTGCCGAAACTCTGGGTCGTTTACTGGGCGATTTGTGGGGACCCTTAGGCTTCTGGTTTATGGTGGCTATTGTTTTCATCACCTTCTGTAGCACCACGCTTTCAGTAGAAGATGGCTTTGGGCGGATGTTTGCCGATGGTACGCAGATTATTTTACAAGGGTTTGGGGTAAGGGGTCGCTGGACGAACGAAAAGTTCTTGCAGCGTTTCTACATAGTGGTGCTTCTGGCAGTGCTGCCCATTGCCATCTACCTGTTCTTTGGCGAACTTGTCGGCTTGCTGCAAACAGCAGGAGCAATTGAAGCTGCTCACATCCCCATTGTCACGGGACTGACCCTGTACCTGAACTACCGGATGTTGCCCAAGGAATTGAGCCCGTCAAAGTTTACGTTTGGTGCAACTGCTGTTGCCGGAATTTTCTTCGCTGTATTTGCGGTTATCTACCTTTACCAGCTACTCAGTCAGTAGTCAGTAGAAGCTCGCCCTACGTCGGCAGTTTCGAGTCAACTTGATAGGAGGTATGTTACCCGTGATCACCCTAACCACTGGGAGAACCGCAACTATCAAATTGCCGTTGTTGGTTAACTGTAACTGAAGCTTATTGTTATGACTCTAGCAACTAAATCACTTTCTAACCGCATTGCCGTAGTTTTCGACTTCGACGATACTCTTGTGCCGGATACTGTCGATAGTCTGCTCAACAGCTGCGGTATTGACGCTCTTCAATTTCGCGCCCGACGTATTCAACCACTGATTGACAGCGGTTGGGACAAGATACTTGCCCGATTCTACGCTTTGATTGAGGAATCGCAGCGACAAGGCAACAAAATTACACAGGAATATCTTGTCTGGTTTGGTCAACAGTTAGCTCCCTTTGATGGGGTGTCGAAAATGTTTGATCGCCTGCGACAGCTTGCTTATCAACTCAATCCAAAAGTGGAAGTTGAGTTTTACTTAATCACCTGCGGGATGGTAGAAATTGCCCGTCATAACTGCATTGCCCCTAACTTTAAAGCAATGTGGGGCTGCGAGTTTCACTATGGCAAAGAGGGGGGAATTGAGTTTCTCAAGAAGATTGTTACTCACACTGAGAAAACGCGCTATCTGTTCCAAATTGCCAAAGGTGTAGACTATGACAAGGACGATGGTCGGACATTTGTTTATCGGGATGTGCCACAAGAGGAACTGCACGTACCATTGACGCAGGTGATTTATGTTGGAGATGGAGCGTCTGATATTCCTTGCTTCTCACTACTGAATGAGGAACAGGGGATAGCGATCGGCGTTTACAAAAACCGCACACCCCAGGATTGGGGGCAAGAGTTAAGCATTACCCAAAGTCAGCGAGTAGTCAACCTAGCACCTGCTGACTATAGTGAAAATTCTGAACTGATGCAGTCACTGATGCTAGCCCTAGAGAGTGTATGCAAACAGATTTCTCTGCATCAATTGAGCGTGGGTGAATAGAGAAATTTTGCAAGCGCAAATTTGAACTCAGGAGATTCGATTATGAGTAACCCAATTGGACAAACAAGGTGGGCAATAGCTGAAGGTTACATCCCCGCTTATAGCCACGGACCTGAACTCCAGTTTACCAGCCATGAAACTGCCTGTCTGCTGAATACTTCAGACCAAGATGCCCATGTGAAAATCACAATTTAGTTCAGCAACTGCACCCCACCCCTTTATCCCCTCCCCGCAAGCGGGGAGGGGACGTGAAGCGTAGCTTTACGGGGGTGGGGTTGCTAGGGTAATGACAAGTATTCATCCGAACTTGATATCATTCTGCATAACGTTAACCCAGAGCAGCAGCAGTTCATTGAGGTATTTGGCGAAAAGATGTTGCCTATACTGACAAAAAACTAATTAGACAACAGAAAAATTAACGGAGCAATGTTTATGAATAAACTCACTCACCTGAGCCAAAAAAGTATTGAGCTAGTGGAAACAATTTGGGTGACATTTTGGGCGAGGCTACTGATTGTTCTTTTAGCCAGTCTTTTAACTGCATTGGCAAGTTCTGGCTCGGCGCTCAATCCCTGCTTTGGCTTTTTGTATGAAGAACCCTACAACCATAGAGTCTTGGCTCCTCAGACATACCCACCTAATGCTATGACTCAACAACTGCTTGTGCGAGCACAATTTCCCAATCAGCTCAAGGAATGCTGGTATGGCAACGGCTCGTCCTATTCAATCGCCTCTTTTAGAGAATCGAAGTGACGCGATCGCTTCCAGCGATCGCTTTGCGCCATCGCCCGGTAGCGTGCCCGTAGGGCATAGGGTTATGCAGCGCGTATGCCTGCGGTACGCTTTGCGCTTACGGCGGGAGATCCGCGCCTATGCTTTAACTTTAGAGCATAAGCAAATATTAAGCGCTGTCCCTCATTGAAGCATAAGGAATGCAGTTTAGATTTATTCCAGCAAAATGTAATAGTATATATCAGCAAAAAAATGGAGTTTACTAGTGCTAGATTCCTTGTTTGAAGTTTTGAATAGCGATGGCAGATTACAAATCGGCGCTCTAGGATTGACTTGGTTATTGGCTTTCATCAGTGGTGGCTTCTTTCTCCCTATACTGGGTTTACGTACTATGAGCTTTGTACAATCACTAATAACTCGTTTCATTTCTTTGAAAGAAAGAGTTGCTTATCAAAAAGTTGTCAAGCCTTATGAAAACTGGCTGGGCGTTGCATTTTGTCTTTTACTTGCTGATATATTCGCAATTTTACTCCCAGAATCGGATTGGTCTAGGCTGATAGAAATTCCCATCGGATTAGCTTTAACTATTACTGCCAGTTGGTTAGCCTCTCAACTATTCAAGCAATTTTTTGATTTCTATCTGTTAGATGCAGCTATCAAAAGTGGGCGAAAAGTTAACAGTGAATTACTACTTCTTACTAAGTTACTTGCAAATATAATTATTGTAGTTGTAGCAACTATTATCTTTGCCGAAACTCATCAAATCAACATTTTTGGACTGGTAGCGAGTTTAGGGGTTGGTGGTCTAGCAATAGCCTTTGCTGCCCAGAAGATATTGGAACAAGTATTAGGTGGTGTCGTTATTTATCTTGACCGTCCCTTTGTCATTGATGACTATATTGGCTTACCAGATGGAACTTTTGGTCGAGTTGAATCAATTGGCTTACGCTCTACCAAAATTCGCACCTCTGGTAAGGGTACGTTGATGATTGTACCTAACAGTTCACTCACCCAGGTTAACATTGAAAACTTTACTGGCGCTAAGAAGGTGATGGCAGTTACTTATTTAAACTTCTATCGCGCCATTGAAAATGAAGAACGAGCTTTTATTCGCCAGATTATCCTTGAAAGTACCGTCGATATTTTTGGAATTGATACGCGCAGCACCGATGTTATTTTTAGAGATTTGCCAGAGCAAGTAGGGCAGTCTTCTAAGGTAGAAACAGCAGAGCGAACGCAAGCACAAATTACCTTTTTTATTTTAGGTTCTAGTGAAGTTTCAATGGGACTGCGACGTCAACTCCTTGACCTTGCTAATCAAAGTATTACCCAGCGTTTAAAGGGATATGGTATCGCTTTTGATATTGACGAGCCAACTATCTATGTTGATTCTCCTATTACAATTTAAAAGTCATTTATGAATTTTTCACAAATTATTCAAAATCTTATACACTTTGAAGAAGTAGCTAAATCTGTATTAATTAATTTTGGAATATTTCTACTATTTATACTGTTGTCTTTCCTACTAGGAAGATATACACCTTTGCTTGTCAGGTTGCTTCTCAGGCAATTTTTTCCACAGCAACTGACTACAATTTATGAAAAATTAATCTACCCAATTAGGAGCTTATTTAAAATTGCTGGTACCTTAATCTTAATTTCTTTATCTTTAAATTGGATTAAGGAGTATCAACCAGTCTATAACTTTATAGATCCTTTTATTGATTTGGCAGTCATTATTAGCGTTGCCTGCCTACTCTCGCGTTTATTTCGTCAATTTCTCCTCGTTTATGGAATAGATTTACTCCGCAAGTTTGGTCGGGAAGTTGATGAACTACTACTAGTATTTGAGACTTTAGCAAATGTGATTATTGGCTTTTTTGCTGTACTAGCTTTTGCCAAGAACCGATTTGATTTAATTGGTTTAGTAACGGGTTTAGGAATTGCGGGTGTGGCCGTTGCTTTTGCTGCTCAGAAGACTTTAGAGCAATTATTGGGAACTATCGTGTTGTATTTAGATCGCCCCTTTGTTCCTGGAGAATATATTCGTTTACAACGTTCTCAACAAATTCCAGAAGGTTTATTTGGTCGAGTGGAGTCGATTGGTTTACGCTCTACCAAGATTCGTACAGCGGCAAAAAGTACACTTTTTATTGTGCCAAATTCCATATTGGCAAATTTAGAAATTGAAAATATTACTAGAGGCAAGAAGGTGATGGTCTTGCTGTACATCGACTTTTTGAAGTTTCTGGAAGAGCGAGAGCAAGCACTGGTGCAGCAAGTCATTGCTAATAGTACTAACTCATTATTTGGAATTGACCCAGGCAGTACCAATATTACCTTTACAGACGGATCTGAAAATCAAACAACCCATGCTAGAGTGACATTTTTTATATTAGGTTCGAGTGAAAATTCAATTCAACTAAGAAAGCGGTTATTGGAGTTAGCAAACGAGAAAATTTCTAAGCATCTTCACAATTATGGAATTGAATTTAAAATGCAAGAACCGACTATCTACGTAGAATCACCTATTACGATTTGAAGCGACAATTAATAATAATTATAAGAACACGCCCCAACTGACATCCTTTATGCCGATTTGATTAAGACAAGCCATGAACGAAGTTCTGTTTCCCGGTTCATTAATTACCGAGAACAATTGTACAATCTTTTGCTTGAGTGCTGGTAATTTACGGTAGTCGTTGGCGAGCAGTTCTCGAAGCCTTGCCGTATCAGCAAGAGAATCGATCATGGTATTAATCAGGCATTTATCTATAGTGATTTTAAATGTCGGAGCAAAAATTATGCTATGAATTTTGAATAATACTGAGTTTTGTGCATCAATTTATCAACAGAGGTGCAACTATGATTACTCAATATTATGATTCAACACACGTTGAAAACCACCTGCTTCAACAAATCAAAATCAAAGAAAATCAGCTAAAAATTGCACAAGAATTTAATATGCTCTACGTAGCTCAAGCATTACAGAGTCAATTGTCAAAGTTACAGCATCAATTGTCAGAGTTGCAAGACCCTGAATTTCAAGCATTGATGAGTTTGTTGGACGATTGAAATTTGTGGCAGGACAAGTTGAGAAACTATTAACATATTCCCCGCCCCCTTATGTGCGGGGATTCTAGGCTCAAACAACGATAGCGGGCGATCGCCCGTCTTACATCGTCTAACCCAGCAGGTAAAATCCGGCGTTGCTCCGCTACATTTTATCCGTACAAAACCGAACAACCTTTGCTGCACTCATAGTGGACTTTTTATGGGTAAATTTGTGGACCAGAGTGCAATGCATGTCTAGATGGAATGAAACGGGTGTATGAGGCTTCAGTTCTGAGAGAAACAAGTCAAACAGTGTGATTGCGATTCGGGGCAGTGGCGGAGCCAATCGCGATTGCCGTGTTAGTCCTTGTTTTCGTGGAAGAGGACGCGCATTCCTCACTACAAACTTAGTAAGGTTATTTAATCGGACATGACATCAAACGATTTTTCATATTTTTTTTGACAGTCGTAATGAATTGAATACTGTGTTGCCAAAAGAATTCAAATAATTGCCGAGAAATTTAACCTCTGAGTTTCAGAGGTTAAATTTCTCGTGCTAAGACATCGGGGAACTGCGTTACCGATTTTACCCAATCATCCGGTGCTACAGTGACACTCCTACACCTCTGTTCTTTGTAGGTGTAGGCATAAGAGCGGATTACTCCTTCGGTGAAATTCGTTCTCCCAAGGGGAGACGCTGCGCGAACGTGGTACTCCAACTGTTTCCCACTACCGCAGTTTATAGTCAGGCACGTGCCCCTCCCGACTTGAATGATTAAAAAAAACCATTCCCCTACGTTCCTTGAAGATTTTACATACGGTCGGCAGTAGTCGGCTTTATTTCAAGCAGTTTAAGACCGCACTTCCCAGTAAAACCCCATATCTTCAGTTGTCTAGGTACAGATGGTTGACCAGTGTTTTAGACGAGCGTCAACACTTCTCTATGTTAACATAACGGGTAGATATCGACTACCCGTTATGAAAGAATCACGATGAAATTTAAGGATATCAACAAAGTAGATTAAACAAATTACGGTCATATGCCGCAAGCAAAGATAAGACGGTTACTCAAATTGTTGAAGACGCTTGTTGATAGGTTGCCCAACACGGAGATTGGCACTTCTTCGCACTGTCTCCACTCCTGAATCAAGCGACGGTTGATATTAGTCGGGGGACGTACCTTGAGCGCCCCGCCATTCATCCCACGTTGCCCTACGGGTCAGACGTGGGGCTTCTGTCGGTTCAAGCAAATTACAGCTATTTTCAGGTAAATAGACCACATTTGCCGTAGGGGCACAGCAATGCTGTGCCCTTACAGTGTGGTTCAAATACGTGAAAACTGCTGTAAACGCTTGCCGCCGATATCTACTGGTTTCGCCATTTGCTATTCTTCGCACCGTTAAGTCGTATACTCCGCGTTAATCTTCACGTAGTCGTAACTCAAATCACAGCCCCAAGCGATACCTGAACTAGAACCATTGCCAAGAGTCACGGAAATTACCACCGGATTGTCTACCCGTTGTTTTTTAACAGTACTGCGATCTACAGACAAATCATTGCTCATGTTAGTGGCGATCGCATCTTCTGCCATAGAAGCATCTGTTGCGGCTTTTTTCTTCATATATTCACTTGCGGCTTTGCGGTCAAATGGGAGTGGTTGACCATTTTCCATCAGCAAGAAATCCCCTAACTTTATTTTCAGGTTTTCTTGCTCAAAAGGAACTCCAGCCCGTCCCGCAGCAGCGGCGATGCGTCCCCAGTTGGGATCGCGTCCAAAAATGGCAGACTTGACAAGAGAAGAACCTGCAATGGTTTTGGCAACTTGACGGGCTGCTTGTTCATCCTGCGCCCCTGTGACTTGCACTTCTATCAAACAAGTTGCGCCTTCTCCGTCACGGGCGATCGCCTTCGCCAAGTGCTGGCAAACTGCTGTTAACATTGCCTCTAATTTTTCTGCTTCTGCGCCCATTTCGGTAATTGCTGGGGTGCGCGATTGACCGTTGGCAAGGGCGATTAAGCTGTCGTTGGTGCTTGTATCGCCATCAACGGTAATCGAATTGAAGCTTCTATCAGCTGCGCGACTCAGCATTTGTTGCCATAAGCTGGGAGACACCGCTGCATCACAGGTAACAAACGCAAGCATCGTTGCCATGTTGGGATGAATCATTCCAGAACCTTTGGCAATACCGCCAATCCGTACTGGGCGATCGCCTATCGTTGTTTCTAAGGCAATAGATTTTGTCACCAAGTCTGTGGTAATGATTGCCCTTGCTGCTGCATCTGATCCTGTTTCGGAAAGGGCGGCTACGAGTTTGGGAATTCCTGCTTTGAGTGCATCCATGCGAATTCGTTGCCCAATCACCCCAGTAGAAGCGAGTAGCACCGATTCTGAAGGGATACCTAGTGCTTGTCCTACCATCATGGCATTTTCTAAGGCATCTAACCAGCCTTGATTGCCGATAGCTGCGTTTGCTTGTCCGGCGTTGCAGAGGATAGCACGAGCGCTATGCTTTCCTTGCAAGCGTTGTCGGCAATAATCTACAGGGGCTGCTTTGACATGACTTGTCGTAAATACACCTGCGGCGATCGCCTCCACATCTGACACTATCAAAGCCAAATCCGGCAATCCCGAAGGTTTCAATCCTGCTGCAATCCCTGCTGCGCGATACCCCCTGGGTGCTGTGACACCACCAGTAATTTCCTGCCAGTCTGCCATTTATTTTCTCCCACAACTCTTAGTGGTTTGAGGAGCGATTATATCAAGCTTTTGTCCTTCGTCCGAGTGTTCACAACTTGCTCCTAAATAACTCTTGACAAATGACTCCTATTTAATGACTAATATCTATAAGTAAAGAAAAAAAAAGAGAGCCACTTGGGCAGCTCTCCAGATCATCAGGGTGCATCTTTCATATCATATTATCTCATTTTTGGGATGATTGGTTATACCCCTTATTTACATTTTTTAATATTTTTATGAAATTTCACGGAGGACAGCAAACACAAAACAAACACAACAAAAAGAAAAAAACAGAGAGCCACTTGGGTAGCTCTCCAGATCATCAGGGTGCATCTACTTAACACAGTATATCAGGTTTGCCATGAGGGGCAAGACCCCTCACCCCCTTTTTGATAAAATTTTTTGGTGACAAAATTTTCTGATGCCAAAAAAAATAGAGAGCCACTTGGGTAGCTCTCCAGATCATCAGGGTGCATCTACTTAACATAGTATATCAGGTTTGCCATGAGGGGCAAGACCCCTCACCCCCTTTTTGGTAAAATTCTTTGGTGAGAAAATTTTCTGATACCAAAAAAAAGAGAGCCACTTGGGTAGCTCTCCAGATCATCAGGGTGCATCTACTTAACACAGTATATCAGGTTTGCAGTGAGGGGCAAGACCCCTCACCCCGTTTTTGATAATTTTTTGGTGAGAAAATTTTCTGATGCCAAAAAAAAAGAGAGCCACTTGGGTAGCTCTCCAGATCATCAGGGTGCATCTACTTAACACAGTATATCAGGTTTGCCCTGAGGGGCAAGACCCCTCACCCCCTTTTTGGTAAAATTTTTTGGTGAGAAAATTTTCTGATGCCAAAAAAAAAGAGAGCCACTTGGGTAGCTCTCCAGATCATCAGGGTGCATCTACTTAACACAGTATATCAGGTTTGCCCTGAGGGGCAAGACCCCTCACCCCCTTTTTGGTAAAATTTTTCTTCAGATTCATCAGTATGACCAACGATTTGTGAACTACCTACGACAGAGGCGATAATTGAGGCTGTTGGTTTTGGTGCAAAGGGGAGCATATTTATGGAGTACGACTTTAAAGAGCTTGCTGAACTTTACAAAAACGCGCTCCTCAACAACGTACTCCCATTTTGGGAAAAACACTCAATTGACTGGGAGCAAGGCGGCTATTTCACTTGTCTTGAGCGCGAGGGTAAGGTTTATGACACAGATAAATTTGTCTGGCTGCAAAACCGCCAGGTGTGGACTTTTTCCATGCTTTACAACCAGTTAGAAAAACGCGAAAATTGGCTGAAAATTGCTAGTAATGGTGCTAATTTTCTTACCCAACATGGTCGAGATGCCGACGGGAACTGGTACTTTGCACTAACCCGTGAAGGGAAGCCACTGGTTCAGCCCTACAATATCTTTTCTGATTGCTTTGCAGCAATGGCATTTAGTCAATACGCACTCGCCTCTGGTGAAGACTGGGCAAAGGATGTGGCGATGCAAGCTTACAACAACGTTTTGCGCCGCCAGGACAACCCGAAGGGCAACTATAACAAGACTTATCCCGGTACGCGCCCGATGAAAGCCCTAGCAGTGCCGATGATTTTAGCCAACCTGACTCTGGAAATGGAATGGCTGCTACCCAAGGAAACCCTTGAAAACGTCCTGGCTGCTACTGTTCAGGAAGTGATGAGCGATTTTCTAGACCAAGAACGGGGGCTGATGTACGAAAACGTCGCCCCCGACGGTTCCCACATTGATTCTTTTGACGGACGATTGATAAATCCCGGTCACGGTATCGAAGCGATGTGGTTTATCATGGACATCGCCCGCCGTCGTAATGATACTAAAACGATTAACCAAGCCGTTGATGTGGTGCTAAATATCCTCAATTTTGCCTGGGACAGTGAGTACGGCGGATTATATTACTTTATGGATGCAGACGGTCATCCCCCACAGCAATTGGAATGGGATCAGAAACTGTGGTGGGTTCACTTAGAGTCTTTGGTTGCATTGGCAATGGGCGATCGCCTGACAGGACGTGAGGCGTGTTGGGAGTGGTATCAAAAGATGCACGATTACGCCTGGTCACACTTTGCTGATCCAGAATACGGTGAGTGGTTTGGCTACCTTAATCGGCGTGGGGAAGTGCTGTTAAATCTTAAAGGTGGCAAATGGAAGGGCTGCTTTCATGTCCCGCGTGCATTGTATCTTTGCTGGCAGCAGTTTGAGGCGTTGAGTTCAAAGTCAGCTTAATCTGTGCTGGCATAGAATTTAAATTTTAAAGTGGAAGCAGTTACATCTGATGGATGCCATGATTGCTACACCAAAGCGATTCACAATCGACGAATATCATCGACTGATTGAACTTGGATTTTTGACGGAGGGAGACACGATTGAATTGATTCGGGGAGAATTGATCCAAAAGACTGCAAAGGGAACAACGCATACATTTTGTACAACCCGACTTTGCCGTCAATTGAATCGGCTTTTGGGTGACCAAGCAGTTATCCGTGGGCAAGATCCCATCACCCTTCCCAATTATAGTGAGCCTGAGCCAGATGTCGTCATTGCACGGGGAAGAGATGAAGATTATCTTGCTCATCATCCCTATCCCGAAGATATTTTGCTTGTTATCGAAATTTCTGATTCCACATTGACTTATGACCAAACAACGAAACTAACGCTGTATGCAGAAGCCGGAATTTCCAATTATTGGATTGTCAACTTAAATGCTTACCAATTAGAGCGTTACAGTCAGCCTTATCAAAATATTCAAGGTGAGTTTAACTATCTCACCAAGCAGATTTCTCTGGCGAATCAGTCTGTGCCAATTCCTGGGTTTGAAGATGCCTTATTGGACTTGAGCCGGATTTTTCCAACGGGTGCGATCGCTGACTCGTAAGGTAGGTTAAACTGTAAGATTACTTATCAAAATGGGTATGTAGGTGTGTTTGGACTCAATGCAGATGGTAGCGCTTTAAGTACTGGACAACTCTCTGCACTGAGTGATTATCTTAACCGTAAAGCTGCAATGGCAACTATCACTGTCTGGACAATTGAAACTTTCACGGTAAATGTTGATGTGGTTGTTGGTATTCAATCAGGCGTGTTACCTGATGCGATCGCTTTATCTATTCAACAAAACGTCAGAGACTTTCTTTTTCCTGGCAAGTTACCAGCAGGAGAGAGTATTTATCCTAAAGCTCTGGAAGCGCGAATACAAGCAATTCCTGGGGTTGTTTTAGGGGTTATTGATGTTAAGCTCAATGGATTTGCTATGCCTCAACCTATGCCGCATCTTTGGACGGTAGGTGCTTTAGGAACGTTAAAAGTTACAGTTAATCTTAATGGTGGAAAGGGGCTATCTGTCAGCTTTAACTATTAAGACTGCTGCAATTACATCAGTCTTTAATTGTTGAAAAAGGGAGAGCGATCGCTTATCAACTAGTAGAAATTAGAACTTGAATTATAGTCTCTAACGTAATTTGGCAGTTGACATAATTTAGAACATGAAAACAGAAAATTTACAAATAAAATCAACCTGGCAAGGCTTGAAAAAAGCGATTTTAGGTTTAACAAACTTATTAGGTGAAGATATTTCAGAAAATACTATTCTGGAGAAGTTTCAAGTTTTAAAGCAGTATCTTGATTATCTACTAGAATCACTTTTTGAAGAACTAGACATATTAGATTATTGTTTGAGCTTTTTCAAAAATCAATTACTAGTCCTATATATAACTCTTCCTAGAAACTTTTCTTGGTTAATGCGAGCATATACTCGTAGACAAGCCTGTACCTCGCCTGGAATACCCCCAACCTTCAATGGCAAGTCATAACCCGAAGATAAATTGTGGATATCAGCATACACTCCTGATAATTCTTGAATTAGCACATCATGACGTTTTTCTCTTGCTTTTTTAGCTTTCTCAAAAAGTATGCGTCGTGATTTTTTCTGTAATTTGCCCCACCATGAATCAGAATCAGCAGCTGGCACGAACACAAGAGAGTTTATTGCCTCGTCTATGTTGATCCAAGCTGTTAAAACCGTTAGTGAATCTCCACTTTCCTCAGCTTTGACTGTACGTTGAAAGCGTTCTTTGAGAGCGTTAATATACTTGTTACGCTCGTCTGTATTTGAATGCAAAAACATGGTATCAAACTTATTTACAGTTTCCAAAGCATGGTACAAATCTGGTTCTATATCAATAGAATATATACAAATAGATACCAAGCAAGCAAGTAACTTCAGATCCTCAGACAAATCCTCATATTTATTTTCCTGTAAAACTTGCGAATCTAAAAATGCATCTTTAGATTCAGATAAGGATAAGCCCCTAACCTGAACAGATCCTTTAAGTCCAGGGTAAATATCTTGATTATTTTTGAAGCGAAGTTGCTCCCTATTTGATGTATCAATTTTAGCTTGAGCATCGTTAGCCAGTTCCAAAGCACGTTTTCTCCAAGACCTAGCCATTTCCTCTGGAAGCCGTAATAGTTTATGTTGAATTTCCTTCCATAAATCTGAATCTGTCTGACTACGAAGTTGGAAATGCCCCAAATATTTAATCAGGTTTTTGTCAGAATGAAAAGCATCCCGGAGAGGGCTTAATTTTAACTCATCAGATTTGATTGGCTGAGAATCTTTCAAACAAGAATCTTCTGTTGAGGTTGCGACTGTGTTCTGGCTTTGGTTAGTGGGGCTATCAGGAGAAGGTAGTTGCAAAAGGCTTTGGAGTTCTTGCAGCACCGCATCGCATATATTGGCTCCAGGGTCTTCTGGAAATCGTTTTGGAGTCTTCTTTAAAAAATCTTCTAGTCCGTACAAGGTAGACCGTAAAGACTGAGCTATCAGAGAATCATCCATTGCCAAAAGGTCGCGTAGGTGCTGCATAAATATCGCCTCCAGTTTTACCGTGCCAATTTTAGATTTTGGAAAATGGAATTGAGTTTTTTGGTACTCCTTCGGAGAAGCAAGCTACATGCCCCGCCGCTTGTCAGCAGCACAAATCTAAAAAGTGCTGGCGCACCGCTGCGAAGTCCGCAAATCTAAAATCGTAAATCCAAAATCGGTTGACCTTTGTTAATGTATACCGCAAAACGGGTCGCGCTCTTCATCAACTTTATTTGGTTGCAAATATAATGAAGTGCGGAAAACGCCTCCCTCTTCTAAAAGGCATTCTAGACGGTCTGATTCCCAATAGGGAACTTCACCAGCGTGCAATCGGAGCATACCTTTTTCATCGAGAGAAACGCGATATTGGCAAGGGAATTCTGGAATCACATCTAGTTTGCTCAATTCACCAATTCTCAGCCACTTTTTCTCATTTTTTACGGTATCTACATCACAGATATAAAACGTATGCTTGCCACTTTCCGGAAACTCAGGTAAAGGTTCACTAATTAAGCCGTTTAGTGGCGGTATATTCTTGTCGCTGCTATGGTGAAACTTTTTGAACTCAGTATTATCTTTGGTAGCTTCAAAGACTAAATGAGAGGCATTTGGCTGATTCACAGCGGTTGACTCTAACACATTAACAGCAATATCCCTATGATTCAATTTTTCTGAAGAAAATAGTGCTGGTATTTCTGCACTTGCGTTAGTTGCTGTTTTTACTTGTGTCACATCAATGCCATTACCATTATTATCATCAATTAAATAATGAGGTTGTTTTCGACAAATTAGAATGTGGATATTTAGCGTAGAATCAATTTCAAACTGAATTTTAATTGTGTCTTCAAATGTTTTTTCGTTCAGATCAGGTTGGGACTTCTTGAGTTCCTGCCACAGATTGTTACCATCAAAACTCCCCCAAAGTTGTAGTTTCGCCTCCTCGTAGTCTTCACGGTAAATAATGTTGTTCAACTGGATTCCTGACCAATCATTACGAACCTTTGCTACTGTATCATTGAGAGAGATTTGATAAAGTTCTTGTCCGGCTTTAAATATCTCTAAAGAATTAGAATTAGTTTGGGTTTTGCGCTTAAAGTTACAGGGCAGATAAAAAAACAAGTTTTTGACATCTATACGCAGCTGATTAGCTCCCTTTCGCAACAATGGTTTTGCGTCTTCCGGGCTAAATTTCAATTGTCTCATCTTTTCAGCGTAACAAGCTCCAGCAGAAGTAGCTAGCTTGGTAAATTCTCGATCAAAGATAATACGCTCTGGATTCCACACAAAGTAATTAGACTTGCTAAATTTTTCGTATATTTCGCGTTGAACTATGTAGAGATTGCAAGTTTGACCAGACAAAATCAACAAATCAACTTTTCCTTTTTCCGGTTCAGAATTCTGTTGGTTATCATTGTCGCTCTTCAAACGACTTTCCATCAGTCCTTTAGCAATGCCTATTGCTTCTGTAATCACTAAAAATGCCGCCCGTTCAAATTGCTCGCTGTTTAGGGTGACGGAAAAGTTATTAAAGTTTTGTTCACCTGGTATTCTGTAGTCAATTTTAGATTGGGTTAGTAACTCAGTAATTTTCTGTTCAGAGAGAGTAAAGGTTAAGCCAGAACTATTATTTGGTGGCTTTTCTCCTAGTTTGAGTTTGGCAGCTTCAGCATGATCCCAGAGAGTATAAAAGGTTTGCAAGCGTTGGGGATCATCTTTCCAACGGGTGGATAGCACTTGCTCTGCCATCTCTAGAGCATATTTGTAATCAGATTCAGGATCTGGCTCTTTTTTATCTATACATTTTAAAAGTGAACCTTGCTTGTATTCATTGTTTTCGAGAAATCTGGGGTTGAGATTAGAAATTAAATCCTGGAGTTTCTCACTTTCCAATTCACCTCTTTTGATCGCTGTCAACAGACAGTCAACTATTGCCACTTTCAGCAATCGAAACATTCGCAGAGTAATTAATTCCCCGCCTAATTGTAAATGACCAGAAGAGCCTAACAGTTTAGGAGTAATTTCATAATATCGTCCCCCAAGACCTCGGTCTTTATTATCCTTAAATGAGGGAGTTATATCTTCTAAAGTCAGTTTAATCAAGGCTAAGTCAGTTGTTCCGCCACCAATATCCAAAACGAGGACGTTTTGTGACCATTTGTGACCTTCTCGGCGACAACGCGTTTTAAAGGACTCAATGCCGATATTTAGATAGCCACCAAATTCGCGCCAGAGAAAAAACATGACTACAGCCACAGCTTCGTCGTAGGCGGTTTGCACATTCCTTATATCAAGGTCTTCTACAAGCTGCTTCACCTGCTTGCGAACAAGTGGTGGTGCTATTGTTGGGTAAGTTACTACCGCCATTTGGAACTCTCCTTTAGAAAAGCTACGACTTGGATGTTGGCGGTAGTTGTCGGTTAACTTGATTAGATGCCCCCAAGCAGCTTGGATCAAATCGTTGACTGTAATTTTTTTTTGTTCTTCATCTACAGAAACTAAGAATTCTCGTTCTTGACCAAGGTAGCGTTTGGGTGAGTGATGAAATCTGCTAATAATTTCTTCTAAGGGATCGCTTGTGTTTTGAGATATCTCTATGTTTTTCTTCCTCTTTGCTTCTGTACCCATCCTCACCTCTAGAGGAGTCTTCAGACTTGTAATTTCCAACTCGCTAGGAATTTCTATCTCACGTTTGTCAAGATCGAGAATAACCGGAATCAGATTTTGGGATTCTAGGGTTGGTACGCGGAACACCTCATGATATATCTCGTAAAGTTTTTTGCTGACGGCTCTACGAAACTGCTCAGTTCCACTTAAACACAGTTCGATTTGGCGAATAGCTTCTAAACATCGCTGTTGGCTTTCACCTTGAAAAACTTCATGCAGCCGATTTGGGGCTATTTCTAAACTTTTGCTAATGTCATCAATAAACTTTTCCCACTCCCTAGAGTCGATGACATTTGGTAAAGCATCAGTTGCAGATAAACTCAACCACTCTGCTAGGCGTTCGAGCAACCGCGTCTGTTGTTCTTTAGGTAGGAGTGCTACATTTGATACTTCAATTGGATCAAAGAGTGTCACAGTGGAATTAGATGTGCCAAAATCTACAGCTAACCAACCAGGATATGGTTCTTGCTGTCCATTGCTATTGTTTTGCTTTAATTTTTCAGGATTCATTTTATTTACCTCGGGTTGTTTTGATTGAGAAGGGGAGATGTTTAATTGAACTTTGAGCGCTAGTATTTCCTGCTCCACGGCGGATAGTTTCGCCTCTAAGTCAGAATCTATTGTAGGTACTGTTGGTTCTGTCGATTGAGGCGAGGATGGGTATAATTGAGGTTTGAGTGCTAATATTTGCTGCTCCAAAGCGGATAGTTTCGCTTTCAAGCCCAAGAACAAATCTGAATAAAGATAGCACTCTTTCTTAATATGCTTTGGTTCAGACAGCAGTGCATTCCCAGCATCGTCGGAATCAAAATACTTGACTACAACCTGCAAAGTACAATTGACTGGCTTTATCAAAGGTTGATTGAGCGTACAAGAGCCTTGTTCCAATCGAATTGGAAATTCCAGAAATTTTGGCTCTTTTTGTTCAAAGTCTTTGTAAGCTTTTTTAATCTCAGCTACTAGTTCTTCTGGTGTTCCCTCAACAGAATAGGTGACGCGAGAAATGTAAGGTATGTTGTTACCATTGGCAGCAAGTTCAATTACTGGCAGCACCAAAACAAGAGGGTTATTCTTTTCCGTTCGTAGCTGCAAACGAGTTAAAACCCGCATATCAACAGGCATTTCTACCTTCCTCATAGGCGGAGTTCAAGTTTTAAGAGTTGAAATTTCAGAATTTGTAGTTGTTAAACACTAACCATTACCCATTCCTCAACTAGCAATATCAGGAGTAGCAATTGAGGGAATTTGCGAGAGAATACGCGAGACAGAATCAGCTTCATTAATTTCCTGTTTTTCACCTGCGATATATCTTAGCAATGCTTCTTGTCTTAGCAGTGCATATAGTTCAGGAATCAAATCATCTAATATCTGCAAAATTGCCCGCTCAACTTTCTTATTGATTTGGCTTGCATACTCTATTGTGTGTAGACTTATGCTAGCAGTTATCTCATCACGCAGCCGTTGCACTAGAAGAATTTGATTAGGGGTTTGGTTTTGAATTGTGCTGTATTCTGGTGCCCAATCCAAGAATTGACCACTATCGTGTTTTTCGTCCTTATGTGCTAGGGGAAATACAGTTACTGTTTCAGTAGACTGCTCTTCTTGAGAGGTTTGCATGATATATTCTTGCCATTGATCAGGGTTATAACCTTGATACAACGCAAAAAATATATCAGCCTGTTCATCAGCAAATTTTTCCTTGATTTCTGTTTCCATATCTTCACGGAGTTTTGCCTTCAATTGGTCAATTTCTGGACTTAATTGATTGGATAAATTTTGCAATAAGTTATTAACTGCTTTTTTCATGCAATCCTCAGCAAAAAATTTTAACTCCTTAACAGTCTTTTCAAATACCTCGTAAAAGTCGTCGCTCTTCGTAGGGATGTTAACAGGCGTTCTTTTCAAAAATGGTTTTTTAGGTTCTGTTGTTGATGGTAGTGCGATTATGCCATTCTGCGCTCTATTGAACAGTAAATTCCACTGTTTCCATTCGTGTATTTTATAAGTTACTTCGTCTTTGATGACCTCGCTAATAGTATCTCCTGTTGCATTTTTGAGCGGCTCTTTTCCTAGATTATCTTTGAAGCGATTGTAGGTTCTATATATTTTCTCAATAGCGTCGCGCAACTCTTTCAAAGCTGGACTTTCTTCTGTTGCTATACCTAACTCTGATAATATCTGTTTCAGCTGATTTTGTTGTTTACGCAATTCCTCACCCTCCCTACGAGTGTCTTCATATAATTGCTTCAAACTGTGAGCAGCTACATGGTTTAAGATCAACTCCCGTAGTTTAAGGATACCGCCTTCTTGTGCAAAGTCACGAAGCTGTTTCCCAAGAGAACTGTGTGTGTCTGTTGCTAAGAGATGACCGCTTAAGCTTTGCCACTTCTCGCGCATCCGCTTAGACTGTTGTATAGAGCTATCATTTTGATCTTCCAATTTAGCTAAAAACTCTTGAGAGCCTACCTTTACTGTAGTGGAAACTTTCGCTAAATCTGCTAAACCTATCTGTTGGTCTAACAAAACGATGCGGTCTTTTTGATTTGTCAATGCTGAGGCTTGGTCAATGATAGTTTTGAGGGAGCTAAATTCTTGGAAAATTGTTGTTTCTATCAAGGGCTTGTTAGCAGCATTATCAATCAGTTGGTTAAGTTTTTGTTGTTCTATGCGAAGTTCATTAAATCGACCCACTCCTACTAGGATAAAATCCTTGAGGTTTTGTTTTGGTCTTTTTTGCTGAATCATGTTAAAGATTTTATTGGCGCGATCATTTCCTGGCGTTATCCCGTTAAGTAGGATGAGAATCGTCTGTACTTCCTCTAATTCTTGCAGTGACACAAAGGTATCTCTCACTCCCGAATCCGCTGCCCCCAATCCAGGAAAATCTAGGAGAATAAACTTTGCTGTATCTTGTGCTGTATCTTGTGTTGTTCCCAGATTCCAAATTTGTTCGGATATTTTGACATTAATATTTACGCGCCGGATGAGTGAAAAGCTGTTTTGCAATAACTCTGGTGAGGGTCGGTTTTTATCTACAGGTAGCTTGAGGACTTCAGGTATATCTTCAAATGTGATATCTTGATTTGCCGCCGATATAGGGGTTAGTTTTAAACCCTCACGAGCAGTAGTGTGAGTTATTGTGAAGCTTTTATCACACAAATCTGCTCCATAGGCAACATAAGCACGAATAAAAATGATCAACTCTAGCAGCAGATAACGTAGATCTAGGTTTTGAGTTTGATTCCATGCTTGCTTACACCAGTTTTCGTAACGATTTAGGGTATCTCTATCCAATGTTTCTGAATTCACTTGAGGTAAAACAAGAAGTTCAGATGCTTGTGCCCGTTTCTTTGCTTCCTCTAACATAAATTCCAGGCATTGTTTAACCTCTGCTGGAGAAAAATACTCTACGATAAAGTCATGAAATTCAGTAGTTTTGAAGTCTTCTTGCTGAAGTAAGTGGATAGCTGTGACGTTGCCTGTGGTGGGTATTTCGCTGATTGGTAAGGCATCCGCGTAGCCAATTAGATTACCAATTAGTAGAGTTTTACCACTACTAAATTCTCCCATGACGGCAATTTTCACAGGTGAGGATGCCAGTTTAACGGTGTTATTGGCGGCATCCTTGAGGCTTTTGAGACAGTCTTTAACTTTGAGGTTGTCTAAAATTTCATTTGCTGAGGACTGTTTTGATTCCAACGATTTTAGTACTCGGAGTACAGACTCGCCATACTCTTTGTATTTGTGCAGATTCTCCAACATTTTTTTTGATTCGGGATTTTCTAAACTTGGCTTTTTATTCGGAGCACCTGGCGATTTGGATTCATGAGTCTGTTGACTGTTTGATAAAGGGGTATTGTCAGTTCTTGAAGATGTTACAGGTTTAAGTTCTCTAGGTCTTTCAGCTACAATTTTTTTACGTCTTAGCTCTACAAAATCATCAACCTTTTTATCTATCTCGTCTTTGGAAAATTTCTCTATTTGATTTGCCAGTTGATTAACGTCTTTCTCTGTCTCGTTATTTGTTTCAGGAAGTCTTTTTTTAGCAGACGAAAATAAAAAAATCAAAAGCTGTTTCAATAGTATTTTAATTTCACTCAACACCTGCCGGAGTTGTTGAGCGGAGCCACTATCCTCATTATTCTCTTGTAAGAAATGTTGTAATAAATCTTGAATGGTCTTGGTGACAATATCCTGTTTTGTAATTTCATCGGCAAATTTTTCATATTCGATTTTTGTTAATTTTCTATCATCTTGCTGTTGATATAATAAAAATTTTTCTACTAAAAAATTGAGTAACCAATTGTTGAATAATCTTTTTATCGTATACTTTGCTATATTTAGTCCGAACATTTGAAATGCGGACGAAACGTCATTAGATGTAGGTACGCGTCCTGGCTTTTTATCTGAGTTTGAAAACTGTGTTGATCTTTCCCCAGTTATGGCCCACTCCAACAATTTCAACGCATGATCATCATCACTTGTCGAGAAACTTATCAATTGAAACTGTTGTAAAAAGAGTTCTTCTTCAGGCAGTTTACTAACACCAGGAAGCAGGACTGGAATCAGAGGGATATTCCTTTGGAGACATGATGTCATAAGCGCTCCTATCTCCAAATTTTGCCAGCGTCCTAATCCTTTTAAGCCACAAAATATAACAGCAGCTTTTACTAGTGGAATCACTTCTTGGATTTTTTCTCGGAATTGTTGTCCTGGTTGAATTTGCTCCTCGTCTAACCAAGGGTTTAAACCGCGACCCTTAAGTTCCCGGGCAATCTCCTTCACTTGAGCTTTATCCTGACTGTTGTGAGCTAGAAAAACATCGAATTGCTGTTGAGCGTTAGTCATATAAAAGCTTCTCCTGTCCTGTTATTTTTCTACACTAGCAATGACTGCCAACGCATTGGCATACTTTTCCAAATCTCTTCTCAACGATTCTAATTCATCACGCAATTTCGGTTCTTCTGACCAATTTTGCTCATGCTCTTTGGGACTTTTATGAGGTGGGCGCTGGGCTTCCCATGTTTGTAACAATGGATGCCATTTAGCAAGAAAGGGACGCAGACCTTTGTTGAGGACTGCTATAGCAATCCCTCCAACAGACTCACGAGATGCACCCACATTTGGTCCTGCCTGTTTAAGAATTTCACGAGTTATGCCAAACAAGCTATACAAAGAGTTCAAAGCCTCACGTACAAGTCCAGTGTCAACCTCCAATGGTTGCACAGCAATGCGTGTCATCAGTTCAACATAAAGTGACCATGCTGCTTTGCGTTCTGCGGGATCTGTTTCCCACTCAGCCGAACCAATTCCAAACGGAAGACTCACCGATACTTTCTTTAAGAAAGCAGAATCTTCTCTCAATCCTAATAGCTCTTTTAACGTTGACCACATAGTTATTTGCCAAAATTCTGATGGCACTAACGGGACTTAGTTGTGAGCATCACTATACCCACTCCAAAATCTAAAATGAATAAGGTTTAGCTCAAGTTATGCCCGTGCAAAGTCTTCTCCTGAGTCATTACGTTTGTTTTATTAGCTTTTAACCATTCCTTAACTAACTGTGTGATAACTTGATTTATGTTTTACCTTAAGATAGCACAGCCACAATGAAATTTTTTCTTCAAGTCGTAGGCAATACTAATGTACATAATTATGGCGTTTTTGACAGTTTGATAGCTAGTTAGACTTAAACAAAGCTACAAAACCACAAAAGAGGATTTCAGATATATATGATTAATTTATGTATATTTTTAATAGCTTGGTTCAACTAGTATAAAAACAGTACAGATAGGGGTATAGAAATGCGTACAAAATTTAAGCCAAGTCGTGAGTCCGTGTCACCAACCTTGGGTGTTTTACCAACTTCGGATCATAAGTTGGCATCTAAGTTCTAACTCCTTTTGTTAGTAATTATGTACTAAACAAGTGTTTGCTTGTAGCCTTTTTGTGTTTGGTTAAAACAGAGAAGTGAAAAGGTGAAACCTATATAAAATAAGCTTTTTCAGCCTACATTTCTGTTGTATACAAAGTTGTCGGCTTAATGCCTCAAGCGACATCAATTAGTCACGAAACACTAATGTGCTATTAATGACCGAGAATTAGTCACTGTACAGCAAGCGAGTTGAGTTTTTCCCACCAGAAAATACATACAAAGCTTAAGAGATGCTGAAGTTTCTGTAAATATGGAGAGCGATCGCTCATTAACTGACACTAAGGTAACTTCCAGCCAAAAACCTCCAACCGATACGGCGCGATCGCCAAGCCCCAGCAGTAGAAGATTCATTTTCGTAAATCAAGTTACCAAAGTCTGTAAAAGTGCTGTTCTTGTTGGACACAACAACATCAAAAATTGTTCTGGTATTGTTTGCCCCGATATTGCCAGCTTACTTTTCACGGGATGTGGAAAACCTCTCTCCAAACCTCTCTCCTATGAGGAGAGAGGCTTTGATTTTTCCCCCTTCCCTACTAGGGAAGGGGGCTAGGGGGTTAGGTTTATCCTGGATTTTTCCACATGGCGTGAAAAGTCAGATATTGCCAGCCACCTCGAAAAGCAGATTGACATGTAGCAGGTAATTTCCATCTGCTGGAATCGTGATATCACCATTTGTCGCAAGAACAGTGCCTGTATTTATGACTCGATTATCCCAAGCAATAACTGTGTAGCCAGATGTTGTGATGTCTTGCTGTTGCACTCTATGAGCATAAATCAAAGGACGAGGAAGCACGCCAGCAGGAACCGCATCGGCGATCGCATCTTCAACATAATCAGCCGTGACTATCTCGCTCGGTTTTTCTGTATCAGCTACAGGATATGTCACGACTGAACGCTTTGCAGATTGTCCTGTAAAAACTGGATTCTGTCTTGTCGGTGTATCTGCCTTGAGAGCATATGGAGATAAATCAATATTTCCAAGAGATGCGATCACTGCCCTTGGACATCGAATTACCTTTGATGATGACGGGATTGCTTTTGTAGAAGATGCTGGATCTCGTGTAAGTGGGTGGACAAAAATAAACCAACTATGTAAAAAAAGATGAAGGAGATAGCTTTGTGGCGCTCAAGTCCCAGAATAGGTCATCATGACCGAAGTACGGGTATTAATTGCAGCCATTGAACTATTACCTCATCCGACACTGAAACATCCCCATTTTCAGCTTTTGCAATTGGAAAGCTAAAATAGTGTCTAGTTCTTCTTCCTAGGCATAATATGAGCGTAACGGAATTGTTACCAACCTTGCGAAATCTGTCTCGTGCAGAAAAATTACAGGTCATGCAGTTTTTAGTTCAAGAACTGGCAGCTGAGGAAGAAGCATCGTTGCTGCAACCTGGAGCTACCTATCATGTGTGGTCTCCATATAATTCTCATGATGCTGCCCAGAAGCTAGCCACGCTGCTGGAAGAAGACAGACAGGCAAGTGATGCTTAACGCTCAAAGGTTTCCCTTCATTGAAGGACGTGATGCGTTCGGTGATATTGACGCAGTACCGCGATTACCTCTAACACTGAGTTACCAAAATTCTGTTGTAGAAGTTGCAGGGTTGCTAGACACTGGAGCCAGCATCAATGTCTTGCCATATAGCGTAGGTATTCAGCTAGGAGCTGTTTGGGAAGAGCTGAATACCTCCGCTTGCTGGAAATCTAGCACCCGTCGAAGCAAGAGGATTAGTTTTTTGACATCCTCACCGCCCTAAAAGGAACGGTGATTCCTCACCACGCCATAACCTACTTGTAGTAGGAGGATGGTCGCCGAATGGGGTTGACGCTTCAATGAGAACAGCTTGGAACCAAGTCTTACACTCTCTCCACGTCCGTTTTAAGTCTCGGAATGTCCGGACGCGACTAATCGACTGCAAACTATTAATTTTTGACTTTTTCCTCTGGGATGGATTTATGTTTACTACCATTGCCCATTGGTTTTTCTCTACGCCTGCTCTCATCGTAGCTGTTTCAACGCGTCTTGAGCCTAGAGGGGGTAGTTCACGTCCAAGTGTATCTTACCACAAAGCCGTCCTACAAGGACGGGGCTTGTATCCCATTATTTTCGGTCAGCCCAAATCGGCACTTTTGCACCTGTGCGATTGGTGTTTGCATCGAGCCTCACGGATAATGTGCCATTACTGTTGGGGCGTATGAACTTTTTCTTGGAATTTGATGTCTGCTTCTACCGTTCCCAAATGGCATTTGAATTACGTCCAAAGCCCTAAGCTAGTTGGTATAACACCTCGTCACACCCGACTGGTGATCGCTCATCTCCTATGATGAGTTAAACTACGCAGGCACTGTACTACCAAAGCGTGATGTCTGATGACAAGCCGCGTTGCGTCTACGTTGTTTTCGTACGGTGGGTTAAGCTATGACCGACGGGTGAGGGTATCAGCTACAACAGATAGCATTTGGCTGATAAGCTAATTAAAGTAACGAATAATGCACCTTTAGGCATGGAATTTGAGTGGAATCCCAATAAAGGAGACACAAATCTTAAAAAGCACGGCGTTTCATTCCAGGAAGCCGCTACTGTATTCGGCGATGCCTTATCGATAACCTTTCCAGATCCTGATCACTCGATAGGAGAGAGCCGATACGTTACTATCGGATTATCCAGGTATGGTCGCTTGCTGCTGGTTTCTCATACCGACAGAGATGAGCATATCCGGATTATCAGTGCCAGAGAAGCAACAGGGCAAGAGCGGAGGTTCTATGAGGAAGGAGATTGAGAACGAGTTTGAGGATGAGCTACGTCCTGAATATGACTTTTCCAAAATGACAGGTGCTGTTCGGGGGAAGTATGCAGAACGCTACAAAGCTGGAACTAATCTTGTGTTGCTTGATTCTGATGTAGCACAGGCATTTCCAACTGATGAGTCTGTCAATGAAGCATTACGGTTATTAATGCAAATCGCTCAACGCCAAGGCACCCAAGAGCAATAAGCCTTGGACATTGTGCTGGCGTAACTCTAGATACTCCTACGCCACACCATAGCCCGTATACTCTCTTGCATAAACAGGCTGTAAGCCCAACACAATATCTTTCTTTGGCACACCCATTGCTACCAATTCATCAGCAATCAATTTATCAGTCTGGTTGCGTTGAATCCAGATTTTCCCGTCTTTAATGTCCAAATGCATCAGGCAATTATAGATGCGGCGATGTTTATCCCATCCCAAATCAACAATTTGATAATGGTCGTGTTCTGTATCAAAAATTGTTTGCACCTCAATTTCGCCGTTTATTGGTGTAACATTGCTGTATTCGGTTAATAGTTTTTGAATACACTGGCGATAAAATACTAATTTATCCATTTGGCTATTACCTCATCCACTGGGTCGTACACAATCAGCTTGACTTGATATTGCCGCACTGATGCTTGGGGTAAATCACGTTGGAAAAAGGACTCATAAGCCGCAATTGGCACTGCTAAATATAAGATGCGTTCCTTTTCACTTGCTTCTAAAACTAAACGGTAATTCAAAAATTGACCCAGCGCCATATGAAAATCAAACAATGCTGAGTCACTCAAAAAACTTTTAATTTCAACCGCAATCTTTTCTCCTGCTTTTTCAGCCGCTAACAACCGTTCTGCACCCAAGTCAATTCTAACTTCATCTTCCTCACCAAACTCAATCCTTAAAGGGTCATGTTTGACGCACCCACGGCTTGAAGCCGTGGGATTCATGCGTAGAACCGCATGGGTTGCGTCAAGCAACCCCTACCTATCTGGCTCAAGTCCAGCCCAAGCCTCGTAGCTACTTTAGCTAGTATATTTGCACTACCATTTAAATCAGCGTTGCACTTTATACCTTTTTTAGAAGTGTACTCACCACGCTTTGTTCTTTTTCCAGAAAACTCGTACCCTTCGGGTTTTTCGCCAAATGCAGGTACTAAGTCACCGTCCAAAAAGCTAGCACGCGAGGTGTATGCTTCCTCGGTTTCTACATAGTTGATACCGTATTGTTGACACAACTGTTCTATTCTTTTTCTCAACTTAGCAGTAGGAATTTGAACAAAGTTTTGATTGTTTCTGCGTCCAATGTCAATACCTTGTTTTTGCTCAAGATTGCAGCCAAAAACAACTGTTCCTACATCATTGCTTAAACACCAGTTGATGATTTTACGCGCTACTTTATTAGTCGTATCCCTCATTTGTCTATTGCGTTTGTCAGTCATTATAGCCATGCGTTTGGTGAAGAATGAATCATCGCCGAACTGCTTATCAACTGCTGTCTGTAGACCTGCTTTAGTTTTATTCCACCACTGGTTGATAGACTTGAGGCGCTTACCGCTAATTAAAAATGATTTGCCATTGGTGCATACAGCAGACACCCAGTTATTTAATCCAGGGTCAATGCCAAGACCATGAGTTCCTTGTACCTGTGCTATTTCATCCATCTCATAGACATACTCGGTATACCAAATTCCATGAGAAGGAACAAACCGAAGTTCTTTAATTTTCTTGTTCCACAAGCGCTCTGGGTACGGAACAGTTATTGATTCAATGCCTTCAAAATAGGTCTTTCCCGCACGCCCTAGTGGCAGTTCTAGCCACTTACAACCATCTTCCTCTCTTACCTTGATAGCTTGACCGGGATAAACAACTTGATATACACCAGTTTTGGAACGGTAGTGAGGCAATTTAACTTTTTGCTTAAGTTCTCCCTTCTTCGCTTTTTTGCTAAGTTCTCGAAAAGATTTGAAAGATTCCGCGACACTTTTAAGCGTTTGTTGTCCTGCTTGCGAGTGCATAATTTTGTAGTTTTCATCCGTCTTTAATGCATTGCACAATTGAGCATAGCTTACAGACTTGCCATCCTCAAAATACTGTTGACGACTCAGATATACGCCAGTGTTGTACAAGCTGTTAGATGCGATACCCAATACATTTAATATGGCTTGGGCTATAGCATCTGGTTTAGTTGCATTTTTTTGAGTTCCTATCATATTTGCCTCCTTGTGATATTATACTCCTATCAAGGAGGACATGAACAATGGCTAGAAAACAAAAATTTCAATTTTATTTGACAGACAAGGAATACCAGGCTTTGCAAAAAGCAGCAGAAGATAAACAAGTCCCTATGTCTGAAATAGTTAGATTTGCTATTCAACCAGTACTGACTAAATACATCGACTGCGCCTAAAGGCGCAGCGCATTCATCCCACGCCTAAAGGACGGGTAAAACTCGTAGCACGGCGAGAGTTTTACCCTTGTGGGCTTTCTGCTTTCATTACTGTAATCACCCACTGTTCTTTCTGAAGACCTTTTTTGACTGCTTCATGGAATCGGTCTTTGGCTGACATTTCTTCTCACACCCTTTTTAAGCTGATTTTAAATTAGTTTGTGAGTCTTGCAACATTTTTATACAGACCTGACGTGAAACTTACGCTACCATATCCCCTATTGCCTTCATACAATCACGTGGGGAGCTGCGCAGGTCAAAAACGAACATGACGGAAAATTTCAGGACACAAAACACTGACAATTTGGTTGCCATTGCTGATCAATTCGCCCTCCAGGGGAAAGTTACGGCTGTTCAATCGTTTGGTAGTGGTAATATTAATGACACCTTTCTAGTCACTCTGGATTCCCCAAGGGAAAAGCATTTTGTCCTGCAACGCATCAATACGCAGGTGTTTCATCAGCCCCAACTTATCATGCAGAATATGCGTATATTCACTGAGCATATTCACGAACGTTTACAAGGTACCCCCCTTAGCCGTCGTTGGGAAGTACCCCGCGTGTTGTTGACCAAGAATGCTCAAGACCACTGGAGCGATGCTGACAACTCCTTCTGGCGGGCAATCAGCTTTATTGAAGGCTCGCAGTCTTTCGACACAATGCACGATCGCTCACACGCCCAAGAAGTTGGCTATGCCCTGGGGATGTTCCATAATCTTATCAGCGACCTGCCGCCTGAAAAACTTGCCGACACCCTCGAAGGGTTCCATATTACGCCGGTGTACCTTCAGCACTACGACGAAGTTTTAACGAAAACTACCCCGCGCCAATCTCCGGAAGTGAATTATTGCTTGCAATTTGTGAGCGATCGCCAAGTTTGGGCGCATGTCCTGGAAAATGCCAAAGCCACAGGCGATCTGCCACTACGCCTCATGCACGGCGATCCAAAAATCAACAATGTTATGTTCGATACTGCTACCCAGCAAGCGGTCAGCGTAGTAGACCTCGACACCGTTAAGCCGGGTCTGGTACATTACGACATTGGCGATTGCCTGCGTTCAGGCTGTAATCCCGCCGGAGAAGAAACCGAGCAGTGGGAAAGCGTTCATTTCGATACTGATCTGTGTCAGGGAATTCTACAAGGCTATCTTTCTGTGGCAAAAGCGTTTCTCACGGAAAATGACTATTCCTACATATACGATGCAATCCGTCTACTCACGTTTGAGTTAGGACTAAGATTCTTTGCTGACTATTTAGCAGGGAATGTCTACTTCAAGGTTAAGCACCCAGAACATAACCTTGCAAGGGCGCTTGTCCAGTTTAAGCTTACCGAGAGCATCGAATCTCAGGAAACAACGATTCGCAACATCATCCAGGATATGAAATGAACGACCAGACGTTTAAAATGCAACCCTTCCCCTCTGCTAAACCGATACCTGATTTGAAAATTGCAGGCAATATCGCCCGACAAGGGAATCAATTTACCATCCACTACGCGCTTCTCGGCGATGTTAAAGAAGTCGCGTTCGCGAAGCGGGCGCTCTGCGCCATCGCCGCACCTTCAGACACACCCGCACGAAAGCACGAACTGTGGAAAGACACTTGCTTCGAGTTCTTCCTAGGCATCAAGAATTCTGATCGGTATTGGGAATTCAACCTCTCCCCCGCTGGAGACTGGAATGTCTATCACTTTGATGCATACCGTCAAGGGATGCAAGAGGAAACAGCCTTTACGGCACTCCCGTTTAGCATCCAGCATCTATCGGACGGTTTAGCGATCGCCCTGGATGTCGAACTAGATAAAATCGTCCCAGCAAACCAAGCCATTGAGGTTGGCATCACCACCGTCATCAAACACAGAGACGGTGAGGTGTCTTACTGGGCATTGACTCATCAAGGAACTGAGGCTGACTTTCACCGACGAGACAGTTTCATCATTGCGTTGTGACAAGCACCTAAACGCTTAACTCACCCACCACAAGACCAGCAAGTACCAAGCGCCATACTTGGGCAAAGTCCGTGTCGATGTCCAGATCACTCCATTCGGATGCGTGAGCTGGATGGTGAAACCGAACCGTCGCTTGAAAGACTGCTTTCGCCGCTGCCTGCGGTGAAGCCACCCTAAACTCGTTACTGGAAATACCGCTCTCGATGATTTGAGCGATTTGCCTAACCAGTTCACCAACGTGAGCTTGAACCACCCCTCGCGCCTCTTGGGCAATCGCCGAATAAGTTGCAAACAACTCCGGCTCGTCCAGAACTTTTTGACGCTTGAGAGTCATGAGTTGGTGAAACCATCGGTGCAATCGTTCAACAGCAGAACCTTGTTCTTCTGCAATCACTGCAAGTGGCGCGGAAACCCGATGCAGCCACCGTTCTGCTACCGCATCGCGCAAAGCAGCTTTGCTGGGAAAATGCCGATAAATCGTGCCGTGGCTCACCTCCAGAAAACGAGCCACATCGACTACTGTCGCCTTTGCCGGACCGTAACGACGCAAAACCTCTTCCGCTGCGTCGAGAATCGACTCTGGTGTCAAAGCTGAATCATTCATGCTACGAGTCTTTTACCTCTTCTCACTATCTAGCATCGCCATTTGACCTGGATCATAGCGATCGCCTGCCACGGCATCCAGCGGCACTGCTGCCTCAATCCGGGCAAGATTATCCTCGCTCAAGTGTAGATCCAACGCACCCAGCGCTTCATTCAAGCGATCGCGACGCCGTGCTCCAATCAGTGGCACAATGTCGTTCCCCCGCGACAGCACCCAAGCAATTGCCACTTGGGCAACCGTCGCACTCTGTTCTTGGGCAATAAGGCGAAGGGCTTCGACCAGCGACAAGTTGCGATCCAGATTCTCTCCAGAGAAGCGTGGCAGATGTCCTCGAAAGTCTTGTGCTTGCTCAGAGCGTTCCTTCGACCAGTGACCACTCAACAACCCCCGTGAAAGCACTCCATAAGCGGTGACAGCAATGCCCAATTCACGTACAGTCGGGAGGATGTCATCCTCAATGCCACGACTCAAGAGCGAATATTCGATCTGAAGCCAGCTGATGGGATGAATCGCATGAGCGCGCCGAATTGCATCTGCACCCACTTCCGATAAACCAATGTGGCGAACATATCCAGCTTTCACCATTTCGCTAATCGCCCCAACGGTCTCTTCAATGGGCACCGTCGGATCGATTCGCGCTGGCTGGTAGAGGTCAATGTAATCGGTTCCCAGCCGTTTCAATGTATAGGCAAGTGAAGTCTTCACGGCTTCAGGACGACCATCGAAGCCAATAAAGTTGCCGTCAGGAGACCGCAGCGCACCGAATTTGACAGCTATGAAGACATTTTCCCGCCGCCGTCCTGCTAGCGCTTCGTGTAGCAGCAGTTCATTATGCCCCATGCCGTAAAAGTCGCCTGTATCGAGTAAGGTAACGCCTGCATCAAGCGCTGCATCAATCGTCGCAATACTTTCCGAGCGATCGGCTGGACCATAAAAATCAGACATGCCCATACAGCCAAGCCCAAGCGCCGATATTGTTGGACCGTTTTTTCCAAGTTGACGTGACAACATAGCAACTTTTTTACTGTGACGATAAAACTATGATAACTAGGCAAATGACAAATATCAATATTTGTCATTCAATACTTGTTAATACCGTTCAACAAACTGAGCATCTGTTGAAGCAAGCCTGCAATTTGATTATCTGAAGCCATAAGCTATCCTTTCAGACTTTCCTGAAAAAATGCTGCCGTGATCTGCGTTATCGCCCACTCATTCACCATTACAGTAGACCGAAAAGGGGGGCTAGGGGAGATCTTTGAGGGATGAACATGGCGTTCCCGTACCGTATTGAGCTCATTCGCTCAAGGAAGCCCACCATCAGAAAAAATTTTTTTCACCGCTACCGCCTAAGGGTGCATAAACCAAACAATTCCACCCCTATCAAATAACAGAAGCGGTTCAAACGCCAAGCGTAAAAACCAACCGCAACGCAGATATCAAAATTATCCCAAACATCAACTCCGAGGTATTTGTCATGGACACGAAATTTATGCTGGAAATCTGCTCCCTCAAAAACTCCTCCCCCAAACATATCACCATCATTGGAGCCGGAATCGCAGGTTTAGTCGCAGCATACGAACTCGAACGCCTCGGTCACACTGTTGATATCATGGAAGCAAGCAACCGCGTCGGTGGCAGAGTCTGGACACACCGTTTTGGTAACGAAGTTGACGCACCCTACGCAGAACTCGGAGCAATGCGTATCCCCAACGACCACCAACATACATTACACTACGTTCAGGAAATGGGACTTTCTGACAAACTATGTAAGTTTGTCACCGTATTTGAAGAGCAAAATGCCTTCATGAACATCGAAGGTAACATTTTCCGGATGAAAGATGCACCCAGATTGTTGCAAGAACGCTATCAAGGAATTTTTACCGATACCCGTTACAGCGAAAAAACCCGCCTTTTTGCAGCTTGGTTAAAAACAATCGTCGATACCATCTCCCCCGGTAACTTACGCTCAAGCTTGGAAGCTGACTTGCACTCGCACTTGATGGATGAATTAGAACGTTTGGATTTAGAACCTTACTTCAGCGAAAACGGCGAAACTATCGATTTAAACTCATTTATTCAAGATAATCCTGGTTTCCGCGCTTGTTGCAGCAAAGCCTTGGATATGTTCCTAAGCGACATTATAGTTGAAACTAGCCACACTTTATTACAACTCAAAGGCGGGATGGAACAAATTATCCACCGTTTGGTTGAATCTATCAATTCCCCAATTCAATGCAACCAACCTGTAGTAGCAATGCGGGTGCGTGAAAACTATACCGAAATTGATTATTTAGAAAACGGACAATTACAAACTCGTGTTTGCGATTATGTCTTAAATACAATTCCCTTCTCGGTAATGCGGAAAATGGAATTGAGCGGATTTGATGCCAGAAAGTTGGATTCGATTCACAATACAATATATTGTCCGGCAACTAAGGTGGCATTCCACACAAAAGAAGCTTTTTGGCAACAACAAGGTATTAACGGTGGTGCATCTTTTAGCGGTGCTGGTGTTCGTCAAACATATTACCCAAGTGTTAAATTTAATCCGAATCATGGTAGCGTCATGCTCGCGAGCTATACGATTGGTGATGATGCTGATGTTTTGGGAAATATGACAGAGCAACAACGTCATGATTATGTTAAAGATGTTGTTGGTAAGGTGCATCCGGAATTGTTAGCTGAAGGTATGGTAAGTAACGTTGCTTCGATTGCTTGGGGTAATTACGAATGGAGTGCAGGTGGTTGCACTGTACATTGGGGTAATGATACTTCAGATGAGTCGAACCATACAGTAAATTATCTCGAAGCTGCTAGACCTCAAAATAATATGTTCTTTGCTGGTGAACATTGTTCCAGATTTCCTGCTTGGTTGCAAGGTTCGATTGAGTCAGCACTTGAAGCTGTTTATGATATCGTTTCTCATGCGACAGTGAAAGTGGCAACAAATGACTCTTTGCTCGGTTCGGAATATAGCAATACTACACAAACAAAACAAAATCGCCAACTGGCTCAAGTTGCTTAATCATATTTACTCGTCTGTCGATATATACTCCTGGTTTGAGGCGTGAATCAAAAAAACTTTTGTGATAAAAATAAGACCAACACCAAACGATTACATTTCTGGTGTTGGTCTTGTTTTTGGATCAAATAAAAGCTGCGCTTACAAACCGAAAATTTATCCATCCATTATTAGGACTACCGCGCATCATAAGTCTTTCTCGTTGAGCTTCTTTAAGTAACGAGGCGTAAAGGAGCGTTTACCTGATTGGTGCATAAGTTTATCTCGATTCCCCCTATAAAAATAAGTAGAAACATTTTCTTGGCTGATTTTTTGAACACATAATCTGTGCTTACACAAATCAGTTTCAGCGTGTACATTTCCAGCCGATTGTTACTTACGGGTCTAATCCAAATGACAGTTTTTCAGTTAAAACCAAAACCAGCAAAAAAAAAGTCAGCAGCTCAGCGCTTGTGGTTTCTGCATTGGCTCATGGCAAGTTTCTACCTACTGCTGTTCGCTAGTGGCTTTTACATGATGGGTTCGCCATTGACTTCAAATGGTTGGTCTGCCTACGACTTTCACAAAACTCTTGGGGTCACAGTGATGAGTCTATTGCTTGCCAGGATTTTTGTGCTGCTGATAGTTCTTCGGCATAAATACAAACGTCGTCAGCAAAAGCGCACGCGTCTGTGGGTAGGAACCTTTGCGTTACATATGGCTTTGTACTTCTTTATGCTATTGGTTCCCCTCAGTGGCTACTTGGCTGCCAACGCCCCTGATGAAAACGTCATCATCTTTGGCACTGGTATTGTGTTACCACACTTGTTTAGTATTAATAGCCAACTTGTTGAATTCAGCCGTAATGCACATTTTTGGCTAACATACGCCTTTGTAGGTTTGATTATCCTTCATATGGCATCTCAGAAAAGATATTTACAGGCGCAGGTACGTCGTTTGTTCAAAGCAGGTATCCGAGCAATAACAAGTCGCACTAAGGCAACCAAAAACAAATAAGGGGCAAATGATTAAAGAAGACAAACCAGACGGAGAAACTCCAAAGTAACGAGAGTTAGCTCCCTCTGTGTGCCAATTTCATTAAGATATCCTTTGTGCCACGCTCCTGTTGACCTTGCTGGCAGCTACAGTTCTCTTACGGTTGCGATCGCCCCTTGGGCAGCTCCCTTTGCGAGCATCGCCGCAGGCGGGCACTCTGTGCCGTCGTAGTGGCGCGTCTACACTTCTCTCAACATCATAGACACTGCATCTGTCTTAGGGGAGGCACAATGCTATACCTAGTGATATTAATATAAGATTAACTGGAACCCAAAAAGACTTATACCGATAAGTATTATTCCCAGGATTGATGCAGGATAAAGGGCGATCCGGTCATCCTAGAAATCATATTCAATACTTTGAAATAAAAAAAATGGCTGGACGACCAGAACAGAAAATGTTGAGACGCCAAAGCAGTATCCTTGCTGCAAAAAACTTCTTGGCACAAATGGATAACGGTGCAATGCCGGAAGATTTGGGGTTTATTGCCAATGCTGCGGGCGATCTCGCACTCTTTTGGCATCTGATTGGCAATCCTGAGGAGATTCCCTTACTAGAATTGCAGAGGTAGTATGACCATCCTTTATTCATTCCCAGTATTCTAATTCACATGGGAAAAGGTTTTGTCTTTGAAATTTTCAGATTTTCTCCTATTACAAACTCTATGTGATTTTCTAATAAGAACTTGTAGCGTGTGGGGTGCGATCGCCTTTAAAGCCACGTAAGAAAAAGAAGTCACCAATAGGGCGATCGCTCCGGTGCTTTTTCTCCTCTTGTATCCAAACACTCTACGCAGCTTTAACAAATTGATAACATTCTGATACAACAGTGACCATCGTTTGAGAAAATTTAGGGTATTCCCTCTTCGTTTGGATAGTTCTATGAAGAAATTGATTAAAGGTCTGCGCGAATTCCAAGCTAGCTATTTTTCCACCCATCAAGAACTGTTTGAACAACTTTCTCATGGTCAAAAACCCAGGGTATTATTTATTACCTGTTCCGATTCGCGTATCGATCCAAACCTGATTACACAAGCTCAGCTGGGTGAATTGTTTGTCATCCGCAATGCTGGCAACATTATTCCACCATTCGGCGCAACCAATGGCGGTGAGGGGGCAACAATTGAATATGCTGTTCAAGCATTAGATATTCGACAAATTATTGTCTGTGGTCACTCGCATTGCGGCGCAATGAAAGGGTTAATGAAGTTAGACAGCCTGCGAGAGGAAATGCCGCTTGTGCATGACTGGCTCAAGTACGCACAGGCTACCCGACGGCTGGTTCTAGACCATTACAGCCAATACTCGGGGGAAGAACTGTTAGAAATCATCATCGCCGAGAATATACTCACCCAAATCGAAAATTTGCGGACGTATCCGGTGATCCGCTCTAAGCTCTACCAAAGACAACTCAATATTTATGCTTGGATTTATCAAATTGAGACAGGAGAAGTTTTGGCATACGATCCACAAAAGCACGGCTATGTCTTGATTCACAGCCAACCGACACAATCGGGGATAGATGAGATAGCAATAAGCCCGCTTGCAAATGGCAATGGCGACTATTCTACCAAAACTCAGCCTGAGGCGTCTCAACCAAGCGAGGAACTCGTGGTCAGAACAGATCAAGGGTTTCCAATGACATCGCTTTCTCCAGAGCAAATGGAGCGAATTTATCGAGGATCTCGGGCAAAAAAGTGAAAGTCTAGAGTATGAGGTGTAGTGTGTAGAGGGGGCAGTTGTCTTGCTTTGTTCATTCGTTTGTGAAATGAAATGACTTTTAGCAAGATGGCTTTGTTGCCTTTGACACTCCCACCCCTTTAGTTATCTGTTTCTTGCTAAAAGTTTCTTTGACTACCAACGGGTTCCGCTTTCTCGACTGAATTATCGTTTAATCCTAAAGTCAATTGCAGAGGAGTCCGTGATGGGTATGCCTTCACCACTTGTCGATAGACCTCATAGTTAGTAGGTAGCGTCCTCTGTTGCTCACCTACTCTATAATTCAGTTCGTACTTCACAGTTTTTAACAATTCGGGATTAGTTGCCTGTTGAAGTTTTTTGCGTTGTTCCACTTCATCAACTGATGGTCGCGGCGGCAAAGCGGGCCACCATAGACCCTTCTCATCAGGACCAGTGACTGCCCCAGATGGCTTCAAGCCATTGCGATTTAGCAAAGAAGTGGTAGCAAAAGTTTCAAAGCGCGCTAAATTTTCATTAGCTAGGTCGTCGGCAACCTTTACTTGCCAGGTATAACTAGTAAGCGCTGTGGCTTCATATTGGTCAGTGGTTAGGGTGCTGCAACTCGTAAGTGTGAGCGTGGTCAGCACAGCGACTGTTGGGAACAAAAATATTAGCTTTCGCATTATCCTTTTCCTCTGTAACTAGCTTTCTTGAGACTAGACTAAGTTACGGTATGACGCAGGCATTAAGCATGGTCTGCGTTACGCCGAAGCGATCAGCTACGCTGGTGCCGTAAACAATCGCCCTTATTCGTACCGACGTCTTAGAAGCTGAGAAACGCTATCATTGGAGCTAATTCAGTTATCGTATTTCTGTTACTAACCAAACTACGGCGGGTTTTTCCCATGCTTCTAAACGTCGATGCTCATCTTCCCTTTAAGCGTTCTCTAGTCTATGCTGCTTACCGGGACAAGCTCATCGACTTGGTACCTTATATGCCTTCGGTGCAACAAATTAAGTTCATATCAAGTAAAAAGGAAGACGGACTACTGCATTTGGTATACGAGTGGCATGGCGGTGCAAAGATTCCTAAGGTAGCGCGTAGTTTTCTTAGCGAGGACTTGCTCGTGTGGACCGAGGAGCAAGTCTGGAATGAATCTGATTTTACGACTCAGTGGCGTATCAAGACCCACTTTTTCACAGAAGCAGTTTACTGTGTTGGCAAAAATAGCTTTTTGGAAGACGGTAGCGGCACTCTCATTGAAAGCCGGGGGGAACTCCAAATTGACCCGCACCAAATCAAAGGCACACCGCAACTGTTGACAGCAGCAATTAGTCGCATTGTTGAGGACTCGCTGGCTAAGCAGGTCACACCTAATTTTTTACAAATGTGCGAGGGAGTTCGTCAACACTTGGAGAAGATGAGAGTTTAGGAGGCGATTGGCTTTGCCACTGCCCCTTGGGCGATCGCCAGGAGGCACTGCGCTACAACCAGCAATCGCCGAACGCGAGTGCGTGTGCTATCGGACAACGCGTCGCGCCTACAAGTTGCACTTTTTATGGGCGGGAGTTCTTACAGGAAATCGGTTTACAGCGCTTTTCAAGTAAATAAACCACGCTTTAGGGGCTGTTCTGTGCCCATTGGTGTCAATTTAAGCTAAAACCCTTCTAAAATCTCGTTTCCAGGTTTCACCTGGAAAGGCAATTGAAGCGGCTCTGCCGCTCTTAAGGCAGAGCCTCCTAAGGCTGCATTCCCAGCCTCAGGCTGGGAACGAGGCAAGATGAGAGTTTAGGAGGCTATCCGCTAAACACTGGACAAAACTAGACATAAGCATCCGAATAAACACAAAAAAAAGGAGAGCCACTTGGGCAGCTCTCCAGATCATCAGGGTGCATCTACTTAGCATAATATATCATTTTCGCCCTGAGGGGTGTCACCCCTCCTGTATGATGTTTTGCTAAAGATACTGTAAAGAAGTTTCCAAGAAAACACTTAGTGCAACCTGTAGAGACGTTGTTTGCAACGTCTCTACAGAATTTAGCCATTCAGCTTCTTTTCCACCAATTGGTTAGTCAGTTTGGGTTCAGCAAGTTTGTTGGTCTTTTTCAGAACCTGTCCGACAAAGAAGCCTTTGAGGTTGGTATTACCGTTGCGGAACTTTTCTAGTTCTTTGGGATTTGCAGCCATCACTTCATCGATGATCGATTCCAGTACACTGGGATCAGTGATCAGTTCCTTGCCTTTAAATAATTCCTCAGGAGAACGACCGTCCAGCAACTCTGGAAGCTTCTCTTTGGCTATGGCGTTGCTGATTTTCCCGTTTTCAATCCGAGTGATGACATCAGCCAGATTGGTCGGTGTTAGGGCAATTTCGGTGATGTTGAGTTTATTTTTGTTGAGGTAGGCGGCGACATCCTGAGTAATCCAGTTAGCAGCAGCTTTGGGATTTGCGCCAGCAGCAATTACCGCTTCAAAATACTTAGCAACGGAACGTTCTTCTGTCAACACCCGTGCATCATAAGGCGTCAGCCCCAACTCATTTTCATAATGATGGCGTTTTTGTGCCGGTAGTTCAGGAAGTTGACTGCGCCAGTCTTCTAATTGTTCATCTGAAACCTCAATCGGCGCTAAATCTGGTTCGGGGAAGTAGCGATAATCGCTAGAACCTTCCTTAACCCGCATACTAATTGTGCGTTGAGAGCCTTCTTCCCACAGGCGAGTTTCTTGTATAATACGTTCAGCGGCTTCTACCGCTGCGATTTGCCGCTCAATTTCGTATTCAATCGCCCGTTGGATGGCGTTGAACGAATTCATGTTCTTGATTTCTACCTTGGTGCCAAATTCCTTTTGTCCAACTGGACGCACGGAGATGTTGACATCGCACCGCAGAGAACCTTCTTGCATATTGCCATCGCTGACGCCAAGGTAGCGTACAATGCGGCGCAACTCTTGAGCATACTCAGCAGCTTCTTGTCCAGAACGCAAATCAGGTTCCGAGACAATTTCCACCAACGGCACGCCCGCACGGTTGTAATCTACTAGAGAGTAGGTGGAACCGGAAAGGCGATCGCTTCCCGCATGTACCAATTTGCCGGCATCTTCCTCCATATGCAGGCGCGTGATGCCAATCCTTTTGCGAATTGGGTTGCCGTCAGCATCGACTAATTCAATTTCTAACCAGCCATGTTCAGCTATGGGCAGGTCATACTGAGAAATTTGGTAATTTTTGGGTAAGTCAGGATAAAAATACTGCTTGCGGTCAAATTTGCTATATTTTGCGATTTGGCAATTGAGCGCCAAACCTGCTTTGACAGCGTATTCTAGGACTTTTTCATTAAGTACCGGCAATACACCAGGCAAACCCATGCAAACCGGGTCAATGTTAGTATTGGGCTCACCACCAAATGCCGTAGAGCTAGAAGAGAAAATCTTGGTGTTGGTACTAAGCTGACAATGGGTTTCCAGACCAATAATCGCCTCGTACTCAGTTTTTACTAAAGCAGCAGAAGTCATAAAATCACAAATTGTCGCTAATCCTCGTTCAGGCTACTATTGTAGACTGGTATTGACTTGCCCTAAAGACGGTTATCAGCGTAGAAGGTCGCTGAATTAAGTCAAATTCATTCAAAATGGTAGCGGAAAAAAACGATATACAATAAAAATAGTAATTCCATCCAGAATAGACAGCACTAAAGTAGCGATTAGACCACGGCGTTGAGAGATAACATCCAGAAGTACTAATAGCCATACCAAGGCAATTTCAACTGCAGTAGCAACAAGCAAAAGTATCGTCTTCTTGATGATTGCGGCAAAAATAAAATTTTGTACTTCAGCAAAACCAAATGGATTTTCACGAGATCAAAGCTGAGTAGACGCGATCAAATCCTTGAGCAACTCGGCTTGTTGCAAAAGAATTACTACAATTCCTATTGCTGTCAGTACAACAGTGATGCCTTTGAATAATCGACTCATGAATTTTTTGTCATAGAGGGTGAGCAAATAAATTCAGGGGTCTTATGCTTGTCTGTGACACTCTCCCAGTTTATCAACAATAATATCAGCGGTACGTTTTACCCCATTGACTTTGCTGATAGCAGTTTGTATTCGGCGGGCGTTTTGACGATAGGAATCATTCGTTAACACTTTTTGGATCACAGTCTTTAAGCGATTCGGGTTAAAACGCTTCAGGGAAATAAACTCACCTGCGCCTAACCATGCTACCCTTGCGGCGATTCCTGGTTGGTCATCTCCAATGGGAATTGCCACCATCGGTACTCCTGCACTCAGGGATTCCAACACTGAGTTTAAGCCTGCATGAGTAATAAAAAGACTTGCACGTTTGAGCAGTTCCAGTTGTGGGGCGTACTTGACAACTATTGGTGAACCTGGCAATTCGCCCAAAGCTTCAGCAGTCAAAGCACCACCTAAAGACATGACCAGTTGTACATCCAAATCCTCACAGGCTGCAGCAATTTCCTGAAAGACTTCTACAAAACGATTTTTCAGCGTTCCCATTGAAGCATAGATCAGGGGGCGTTCACCCAATTTCTCGTAGGGAAAATCTACAGGTTTTCGTGCGCTTGGGTTGATCAAAGGTCCAGTGTAGTGAAAACACTTTGGCAAAGCGAGTCGGGGAAAGTCAAACTCAGCTGGTTGTTGGCTAATTTGCGCTTCTTTTGACCAGACATCAGTGAGTTGAGAATAGAGAGGCAAATGCCACTGCTTGCGGTAGCTTTGGATGGTTTTGAAACCCGATGACAAGAGCAGGTTCAACAGCGTGTAAGTCATTTGGTTACGCCACTGCGCCCACCATAGCGGCTGATAACTCCAGGTTGTGACAAACGGTGGCACATTCGATTCTGGATTCATCATCAAAGCATTGCAGATTGTGACAAAGGGAATGCCTAGATAATCGGCAATAGTACCGCCTTCTGGGGAAGCTTGATCCACTAGCATTGCATCGATGTTAGCTTCTCTGATGACAGCAGGAGCATTTCGCAGCCTGATGTCTACTAATTCTGTAAATGTAGTGACAGTGAATTTAAAAGCATCTAAACCGCTCAATTCCCCATCTATTTCCTGTAATTCTTGGGTTTTTCCTAAAGGAAATTCATCAGGGGCGATCGCCCGAAATTCTATTCCTGCTGCTTGTGCAGAAGCTTCAGCATCTAGAACGTTAATCAGTGTTACGCGATGACCCCGTTGCTGCAGTTCCTGTGCCAAAGCCATCATGGGATTGAGATGACCAGGAACTCCCGGACAGATCATACCAAAGTGGGTCATGTTCCTCTATTTTCCTTTGGGAGTCGGAGTTTAGGAGATACGTTAGCTGTTTCCTTTGCCCTCACTTGTGACATGAGTTAAAGTGCTTAGGTCGTTCGGGTCTACCTCATAGGCAGCACCAAAGCCGATGACAAAGCGACCTTTGCTTGGCGTAAGTTTAAAAATGCGAAAGTCTGGTAAATCGCGAAATAGTTGAATAATATCTCCGAAACGCGCTTCAAAGCTGTCAACAATTTGATTCCATAACTCTGTATCGCGTTCGACAAAGGTAGTTGTACAGTCAAAGGTTAGACGACGACGCGCAAAGATTTGCTTAGTTTGAGATTCCTCTTCTATGAATAACACACTCGCCATGGGAACTGCATAGAGATTTTGAGTGTGGGTAGAAAGACCACTGACATAGATGTAAATATTTTTGCTTTCATCTATTACAAAAGGAGCATAGCTCGCATTGGGAATGTTATCTGCACTTACGGTGCTGATAACAACGCTTTGGAACAACTCGGTGAAGCTTTGATAGGCGGCGAGGGCAGTTTCAAATTGAGACATAGAAGAACCTTTTCGTGATAGTAGGTTGGGCAAACCCGTAGGGAAACCCAACAAACAACGTTGAGTTTCGTAGCCTCAACCAACCTACAACGCAAATTGGTATCATTGATACTCCCCACGGCTATAAGCCTGGGGATTCTTGGCTCAACGTCGCAACTTGCACATGCCTGGGTTGCCCCCTTCGGGTATGCCTTCGGCACGTCTGAGCGCAGAGCGCACGCTACGCGAACGACGAACGCAGTCGCCTAGGTCGGGAAACCCTCCTGCAGCGCTGTCTCACCAAGCAGCGTAGAGGTTCCGACTCCCCAAGCGTTACTTTCCGGATGCCCTCCGGTAGACTTTGCTTTAGACAAAATATTGATAGCTGCGTTTACATCTGGTTGTAAGACCGTCCCACAATGTGGACAGTCGTGAGTTCTTGTAGATAAACTTTTCTTAACAATTTGTCCACAATTACTGCACTTTTGGGACGTGTAATGGGGTGCTACAGCTACAACCTTAGTATTGAATTTCCTAGCATTGTATTCAATCCAACGACGAAAATCACTCCAAGCAACATCATTGATTGGCTTGGCTAGGTGACGATTTCTTACCAACCCTTTCACATTCAAGTCTAGCCTGCGGCACGCCGCTTCGCGTCTACATAAGGTACAAAAGCGTTAGCTTTGCATACGCAACGCGCCAGTCTCTTGGCGTGTTCTTCACGTTGCCTACTTACTCTTAAATGCTTCCGAGCATACCTTCCCCTAGCTTTTCGTCTGTTGTTTTTCCCTTTCTCTTTGTTGTAGATACGGCGTTGAACGTGTTTAATGGCTTTCTGTGCTTTACGAAGAAATCTAGGATTTTCTTCATGATGCGCATTGGAACCAGAGTAAAAATACTCTAGTCCCACGTCCAACCCAAGTTCACCATTTCCGCTTCTAGGTTCAGTTGCACTTTCAACCTTGACACAAAATTGGACGTAATACCCATCTGCACGTGCGACAATCCGAACACGCTTGATTAACTCAGATAGGTATGTATGGATGTCCCACTTGCCCAATAATCTCAGTTCACCAATACCTTTGTTATCAGAAAAACTTATTCGACGCTTCGATGAGTGCAACTTCCACCCTGATGTTTTGTATTCAACAGAACGGCTATCTTTCTTAAAGCGTGGATATCCTTTTTTTCCAGGTTTCTTGTTCTTGCAGTTATCAAAAAATCTGTTAATTGCACGCTCTACATTTTCAACAGACGCTTGACAAGCGTGGCTATTTAAGTCTTTGACAAATGCATATTCAGCACGCAATTGAGTGTTGTACTGGTACAGTTGTTTTTTCCCAACACCACGGTTATCCATCCAATATGTCAGCACTTTGTTACGAACAAACTGACTTGTCCGGATAGCTTCGTCTATTGCTACTGCTTGGGACTTTTTAACTACAGGTTTGTATTCCAGTACCAACACTCTTGGATCACCTCCTTTTATTTGTTAATTTCTGTTTAGAATATACAGAATATGATGTAAATATGGCAACAAAAAAACGATGAAAAAATATACCAGTTTTGCATGATGAAGTGAAAGAGAAATACCAGAGCGTGGTAACACTTACTGCTTGGACAAATATGAAAAATGAAGCGGATAGCAGAGGCATAAGTGTTAGCGAGTTAATTGAAGGATTTGGATGGGGATTAAAATCCCCCTTGGCGTCGCCCATAGTTAGAAACTAGGGGATAAGCCCTTCGATTTTCGGTCAAAGCGGGTAAAATAACAGTAAATTGAAATTCTATAGATAAAGCAATGCAATTAGAAGATTATTTTGACTTTTTATCGCCTGATGACATCCGCATAAAAGGACACCGCATCGGCATTGATAATGTACTTGATTATTATTTGGAAGGATATACACCAGAAGAAATTGCTGCTAATTTACCCACCCTAAGCTTGGAGCAGATTCACGCTACTATCACTTACTATTTGCATAATCGCCCTGAGATAGATGCCTATTTGCTACGTTTGGTAAAGTGGGGCGAACAGCGTTACCAGGAATGGGCTGCTAATCCCTCGCCTTTGGTGCAACGCCTCAGAGCAGTAAAAGCCCAACGAAGGAAGGAGCAGGTAGAAAATTAGTCGATTTTAATGTTTTTTTTAATATTCTTAAAAACAAAGTTCAGGGTATCTACTTATATAAATCTGCGGAAGTCGCATTGTCACAAATGTAGGTTGTTTTGGAAGACATGAAACAACGAGGGGTTTTTTGTCTTCAAATTACCAACAAATTGGTGATTTAAATTCATATGAGGTAACAATGAAAGCACTCAAGGCACTGACTACGACTTTTATCGGTATTGCATCTGTGCTGGCGAGTTTACCTGCTCAGGCAGAATTGCCACCCCAAGCAGTTATCAATGGAGTCTATGCTGGAATGCAGCACATTCACGGTTATCAAGCGACACCAAGATTAATTTGGGGTGTTGCTCATGGTTCTCGCGGTGGTTGCGGACCTATTTACGGTAGCGTATATTGCAAACGCAACCACACTGTCTACATCACCACACGAGATATCAGGATGGCATACCAGTACGGAGATGCTGCCTTAGCTTATATTGTTGGGCATGAATATGCTCATGCTATGCAAACTGCATATGGATTTCAACCCAGTGTGACACCCATATCAGAACTTCAAGCGGATTGTTTGGCAGGAGTTTATTTGGGGTTAATTCCCAATATTGCTCTTGATAAGCGGGATATTTTAGAGATTGCAACCCTAGCTCATCGAATTGGGGATTACCAATGGGGCAATAAGCACCATCATGGCACACCAGAACAACGTGTGAGAGCTGTTGTTCAAGGTATGCAAGGTGCCGTCAAGGGAAGTGGTGTGCGTGCTTGCCGTGTTCGCAGAGTGTAGTGGGTAGAAGCTTCGTTGGGTGTAAGGGAGAATCATGTTTCCCTTATACCCCTAAACCTCTTGTCTATAGATTTTATTGAGGTAGACTAGTCACTCTCGGTTGGTCTAGGTAGCCATAAACCAGCTTAGAAACTTGACTAATAAAAACTCTTGCTCTTGTGTCACCAAAAGGTCTTTTCACCAAAATGCCTGCTAAGTAACGCTTACCGGATGGTAACTCAATGATACCTGCATCCCCAAGGAGAACTCCAAGAGTTCCTGTTTTATGAGCAATGACCGCACCTTTACTAAGATCAACTGGTAGCAACCTTCTGTTCTGCACACGACGCATGATACCAAAAACCTTGGAGCGGCTTGTATCATTAAGCAACTTATCATTAGCAGGACTTACGCAACTGTCACAGGCGATCGCGTCCCTCAAAGGTGAAAGGTTAAGTGGATAGAGGCTTTTTTGGCAGACCAGGAGCAAGGAGCCAGGCACAGGGCGCTGACTGGTCAATGGCTCTCGGTGTCGTTTGACCCAACCCTTGTGAAACTGTGGAACACTCTTGTATGTGAAAATGAGAAAAGGCAGTTCACAAGCGCAGTGACTAGCGCGGCTTGCATAAGGAGACGAGTAATTGTACTGATGAGATTTACCAAACTTGACTATTGTCAATATTTACTCAGTAGTCAAATTAACTATACCATTACAAATTTAGCAGACCATTTAAAAGAAATTAGTTATGACCAGATAAATCGTTATTTAAGAAGTGAAAAACTTACACCTCGTTTACTTTGGGAAAATGCCAAAGCATTAATCAAAGTTTCTCAAAATAGATATGTAATTTTTGACGACACAGTTCTAGATAAAAGATATTCCGAAGATATTGAGTTAGCCCGACGACAATGAGCGTGGTAATGAGCATGGTGTTTTAAGGGGTATAGGTTTAGTTAACTGTGTTTATGTCAATCCTGAAACAGGTCAATTTTGGGTAATTGATTACCGTATTTATGACCCAGACGGGGATGGCAAAAGTAAATTAGACCATGTGCAAGAAATGCTTCAAGTTCTTGTATACCAAAAGCTGCTGCCGTTTGGTACGGTTTTGATGGATAGTTGGTATGCGACCAAAAAGTTGATGCAATATATTGATAAATTAGGCAAGTATTACTACTGCCCTCTCAAGAAAAATGGTCTAGTTGATGATAGTGGAGGGGGAGAAGATTACAAAAAAATTGAATCCCTTACTTGGACTAAAACAGAACTTGACTTCGGGAAGATTATTAAGATAAAATCTTTCCCTAAAGATAAAAAAGTGAAATTATTCTGGGTAACTGTCTCTACCGAAAAAACGGAATATGTCGTAACAAATGACTTAAATCAAGATTCTACGGATGCCGTACAACTCTTGTGTGACATACGTTGGAAGATTGAGGAGTTTCACAATCGAACTTAAGCAATTAACAGGCCTAGAATCTTGCCAATGTCGTAAAGCTCGTATCCAGAGAAATCACATTGGTTGGGGAGCATCTCAGTTTTTGAAGTGGCTCAAACCGACAATAATCCATTGAGATAGGCACAGCGATGGGCCAGGACTTGAGGTACATTTTCTCGCTTCCATTGCGCTCCGGAAATCTTAGTGCGACGGTCAACCTGTTTAACGGCAGATTCAACAGAGCCAGAGCCAATCGAACAAATTTCTTCAGCTTGATGGTATTCATAATTGATAATGCGATCGCGATGTTTATCCAGATAATGGCAAAAGTTTTGTGCCTGTTTACCTTTACAATTGGTAAATAGGGAAATAGTTGCGTCAACTTGACCTTTCCATAGTAGGCTCTGTGCTTGTTTCAAGCGTTTTAGCGAACCCCCAACTTTGTGTAGGTTTTCTATCAAATGGAACCAATCAAGTACTTCTCGACGCTGTACATCAGGGGCTAGTTGGTCAACAATATTCCAAATACCATCATGTCCATCACCAACACAAGTAACTGTGTTAGCCAGTGGTTGGTTATTAACCCAATCAATTACAACCTGATTATCTTGAAAGGACGTTCCAACCATTCCATTGTGATGTAAGCTAATCGCTTTGTAGCCAAGCCAAGCGCATATTTCACCTTCACTAGTGCGAACACGAATGTTTCCACCATCAACGCTTAATTCTTTAACCTTGTCTTCTAGTGTTGGCAATTCAAAGTTTTGACGATGCACCAATCTCTGTTGAGTGCTGCGGGAAACCTTGACGCCTGTAAAATACTCGATATCTGCTGCTGCATCTTCATAGCTGACATTGGCACTCACCCGGAGACAGCAAATTTCCAGATACGGACTCAGTTGATTGCTAGAAGGGACTTCCAATTGCTGCGCTTGCTTACTTGTGATTGGCAATTCTCCCAAAATACTTTTTACTCGTCGTTTATATCCTGCTCTTGTGCCCGTAACCGTTTCGATAAAAAAAACCCTACTTCTGGCATGATGTGCTTCTGCATTTGACTTCGCACTGCCTCTTCAATTCCTGCAAGGTTTGTTAGTCTTTCTGGTGACGTATCTTCGTATAGTATTTTAGCGATAGCGAAGCGCTGCTGCTTTCAGCAGTTCGCTTGAATATGTTCTTGAAGAGCTTGCTTTTGTTCTGGGGTCATCGGTAGATAAATACAATACACTCGTCTTACTTATCCTGACTGATTTTCGCCCTCTTTGCAAAAAACTGGGATGCTCCCCATTGGTTGTGCCATACTTGTTTCGTTAAGACTCAAAAACCAGGCGTATAAAATAGGTCCAACTACTTATCAACTCAAGCATGGGTTACTGTCAAACTACCTCATTCAACAACTTAAACGTCCCACTATCTCTATGTCGTTGGTCTAGTTCTTGGTGGCGATCGCCTGTGACACTTGCGTAAGTCCTGATTAGTAATCAACGCTGACAGTCTTACCAAAGAATTGTGTGTAAGGTGCGTAGTCATAGCCCGTCGTAGACATCGCCCGAGCAACACACTATATTTTTAGGGATTATGGGTAAAGTGCGTAGGGCAAAATTTCCAAGAAACTCAGGAAAATCGCTTGCTTGATACCTTCGTTTCTCAACCAACTCTACGGCGAGGGCGATCGCTTGCTGTGTTGAACAGAAAGAGCCATGGCGCAAAGCGCCCACCAACGGTTATCGCACTATTTTAAAACTCAGAAGCTTGTGATATCTGGAAAAAGTTGAGAAATGTCCTGCCACTGGGGACGTACCCAGCCAGCAATGCGAACTGCCTCTCGCATAACCTCCAACGATAACCTTGGCTGAACATTCTCAAATGCTGATGCCCATTCAGTCAAGTCGTATAAAAATTTATCGAGTCTTTGCAATCCAAGTGTAGTGAATCCTTCGGCAAAGCGTCCAATGTTTGCCATCGGCGTTGCTAAACTACTCGCACCTTCCGAGCGATGCCAAGGATTATGAATCAACGGTTGAACCTCTTTCTTAGCTAGGTCGAAATGTCCTGCTTGACATAAAGCAGCTACAAATGTACCATACTGGTGACTCTCTGCGCCCATAGCTTTCAACCGCATAGGCAGCTGCTTTAGCCTCCATAAATATTCTATTTGCTTCAGCTTCAACTCCCGCATTAGTTAAGGCTGCTGCTAAAACACATAATGCTTGCGCTTTTTCTAAATCGTCTTCGATATAAAGCGTGTTTTCCATAGCTTGGTTAAAACTGGTAATGCTGGCAGCTTCTCTGGCTTCTGTAAAAATTTTTATGGCTTCTTTAGTCCGCCCCACTTGCGCTAAAGTATTTGCTAATGCACTCATATCGAATCCGGTTAAATGCACATAGTAAAGCGGCTGTTTGTTTGCGGTCACCACTGGTAGCAACTTAGACCACGAATTAGGTCGCGCTCGTTAGATAGCACTTTACAACGTTGAAATAAAACTTCCTCTAACTCATCTAAGGAATCGAACGAGTGGTTGGCGATGGGCGAAGCCCGGCCGAGTACGGCGATCGCTTGATTCGTGACTGGCCATAGTCGTTCTGCTGGTTGAAGTTCAGGGGAGTGTGAAGGCATCAATTTAGAATGAAATAGCCCTGCCCTTCTCCCCCTTGTCCCAACAGCTGCCTTATATCTTTGAACGCAACTAACGCAACTTTGTATAAAGACTAGGGAGCAAACCGTTAACAGTGGTAAGAGCTACCCAAAAAGAAAAACTCGTGCAGCCATCATGCCAAAGTCCGCTTTCCAGCCCAAACACTCAAAATTTGCTTGTTATGGTAAAAAAGTGTTGAACAAAGCAAAGCTCCAAGACACGCCGAACCAAAAAAAGAGTGTCAGCAATAAGCTTAGTTGAAAATTTTGAGCTATCATTTTGAGCTATCATGGATAACCAGTGGCACAAGGCGCACTTATAGCAATGGACAGGAAGCTTAGGACAACAATAAATTCACAATATACGCTCTTGAAGGTGTCTACCGCCGACTTGTCCTAACGGCTTTGGCGACTGCTATACTAGCCAAAAAATCAAGGGTCAGAAAAAAGTTTGAATTGCCCCTTGACAAAAAAAAAAAGCGGTGGCTAGACTAGATAAAGTGTGAAGTGAGAGAAAACACACGCCGAACCAAGAAAAAAGAATAGTTTGAAAGCCAAAAGCAGCAAAAATCCTCGTCAAAGAAATCAAGTCAACG
>JAESFT010000240.1_pt1 | contig 50334 bp, 70 predicted proteins | sample 9269451 | NCBI WGS metagenome assembly JAESFT01 (sample SAMN14502557, study PRJNA617106) | algae metagenome | isolation source: Scytonema hyalinum WJT4-NPBG1 and co-occurring heterotrophs from well... | place: USA: Mojave Desert, Joshua Tree National Park, California | collected 2006-05-25
CCGTCTTGTGGATGCGCGTGAGCCCATCGGCCGAGATACGCATGTCGCACACGTAGCCGCCGCCGATGAGCGGAACCTGCTTGAAGGTGGTCGTCACGAGTACGTGCCCCCGTCACCGCGCGTTCCGTTGACAATACTGAGCCCGCCTCCGGTGCCCTTGTTGGTCGTCCAGGAGGCAAGCGCCCCGGAGAGATAGAAGAGCGGGGACGATCCCGTAGGGGTTGCGCCAGATGCACCCAGGTCCACCGGCTTGGCCGTTGCGGAGATGAACTTGCGGCGGTTGGAGGCGACCGAAAGATCAAGGCGGGTCCCGGGGTTGAACCAGATGTCGCCGACATCCCCGTCGAGTTGAAGGCCGCCACCGCCATCCGAGCCCACCAGAATGAGCTTGTTCAGCATGTTGATGGCGGATGACGAGTAGGTGTTGGAGAACCCCACATCAGAGGCATCGTTGATGTAGAGTTGAACCGCGCTCGTCGCCACATCGACAGACACGAGCGCGTGATAGACGGCGCTGCCTGCCGTGAACGTGGTCGCGCTCACGGCCTCCCAAATCCCAGCCGAGTAGACATGCAGTTTGTTGGCTGGAGTGAACTGCGCGATGACGGCATTGCCGTCCAGGCTGAAGATGATCTGATCGGTCCCATCTCCACCGTTCTTGCGGAACCAGAAGGAGAGTGTGAGCTGGGTTGAGGAGGCGCCGCCGCTCATGGTATGCCCAACCGTGTCGCTGGCGCTTCCGCTGAACCGCACCATCTGCGTGGCGTAGCCAGAGGCTGCCGCCGTGGTGAACTGCGCCGAGGTGGCAATCGTGCTCTCGTTGCCCGCCGCATCCCGGTGCAGCCAGTGGACATAGTAGCCCGTGGAGGCCGTGAGACCCGTCGCAGAGGCGGTTTTGGCGCCCGTGGTGGTGATCGCCTGATTGTTGGCGAAAGCCGCTCCCGTGCCCGCCTTGAGCGCTGTGGCCGAGGGCGGGGTCGCGGAGGTCGAGACGAAGGCATAGAGCGTGCCGTTCGCCTCGTTGGTGGTGACGCCGAGGGTGGCGGTGGTCTGGCCCGTCTGCGTCCCCGTGGGGCTAGAGAGCGTCGGGGCCGTGGTATCGACCGCGATGGTCTGGCTTGCCGTGTTCGACCAGGCGCTATCGACGGACGCGCGCGTGACCTTGGCCCTCGCGTACCATGTGCCGTTGGCCAGCGCCGCGATGGTGACGATCACCTCGCCCGCCGCCACTTCCCCGCTGTCGAGGGTGTCGGTGTAGGTGGTGGGGCTCGTGAAGGTGTTGCTCGCCGAGATTTCCAGCGTGACCACGTCCCCGACCTGCGGGCTCGTGAGGTCGATGTCGAACTCGGGCGTGTTATCGCCCGTGCCGGTGCTCCAGGTAACGACCGGGGCGTCGGGGGCCGCTGCGGCAACCGTTGTCACGGAGTAGGTGTCGCTCACCCCGCCGATGGTGACGACCACATTGGCCGCGGTCGAGTTCGACCCCGAGGATGTGACCCTGGCGCGCACGGTGTCGCCGTTGTTCACGGCCCCGGAGGTGGACACGAAGGTGCCCGAGGCGTTGATGTCGTATGTTCCGCCCGACACCGTGATCGTCGCCGGGGCATTGATGCCCGCCACCGTAATGGCATTCGAGGTATAGACCGTGGAGAGGGTCGCCCCCGTTACGTCCGTGAAGGCGAAAGCATCCGGGGTTGTGTCGCTGGCCGCCGCCGCCGTGGTCACTGTGAAGGTGTCCGACACGCCCCCGCCCGTGACCACCACGTCCACACCCGTGGAATTGGACGCCGAGGAGGTCGCCCGGGCCCGGATGGTGTTTCCGTTGCTCACCGAGCGGGAGGACAGGAAGTTCCCGTCGCTGTTCACGTCGATGGTGCCGCCCGTCGCCGAAAAGGTCACCGGGGCATTGATCCCCGTGATGGTCACGGCAGCGGACGTGGTGACGGTCGAGACCGCAGCGCCCGTCACGTCGGTGAACGTGAAGGCGTCCGGCGTGGTATCGGGGGCAGGCAGGCTCACGCCGACCCCAGACCCCCTGCCCCGCCGTCCGCGGCCCGAACCCGTCCGCAGCATCAGATGGTGCCCTGCGAGCCGGGGGTGAAGAACACGTTGCCGGTGCCCGTGGAGAGCAGCACCCGCACATGGGTCTGGTCCGGGGTCAGGGTGATGACCTCCGAGGACGAGGGTGGCACGGGGTAGTCGGCTGCGGTCGCCGCGCCCACGCCCGACGCGCCAAAGGCGCAATAGGCCACGGCCGAGGTCGAGTTGTAGATGCGAATGGACGGCCGGATGCCTTCAAACCCGATGGCCTGGGCGGCGGTGGACGTGGTCGAGCCGGCCGCCGTGACGGTGGCGCCGGTCGGGCGGAATGCGAACCCCATTTATTCGGCTCCCTTGGTGGCGGTCTGCTTCTCTTTGAGCTTCTGTGAACGCTCGGCGTGGTCGTGCTGGAGATCCTGGTCGCGGCTCTTGAAGTGCAGCGCCGTTTCCTGCTCCTGCGCCTGATAGTTCAGGTTCGCCTGATGCTCTGAGGCGCGGAAGGCCATGTCCTGCTGGTGCTTCTGGCGCTCCATGGCCATCTCGAACTGCATCTGCTGGCGCTCAAGTTCGAACTCGCGCTCTTTGAGTTGCAGTTCGGCGGCAAGCTTCGTGCGCTGGACGGCCATGTCGGCCTCGGCCTGCACCCGCTCCATCTCGGCCTTGAGTTGCAGCTCGCGCTCCTTGAACTGCCCCTGCATCTGAAGCTTCTCGGCGTCGGCCTGGGCTTTCACCTGCGCCTTCATCTGCTCGATCTGCATCTGAGCCTGCATCTTCTGCATCTCAGGATCGGGCTTGCTCTGCATGGCCTGCATCATCTGCTGCACGGCCGCCGTATCGACTTCCTTGAAATAGAGTTCCGGGCTGCGCGCCCCGCCGATCTCCACCATCTTGGCAAGGGTGTTGCGGTAGAGGGTCAGATCCACGAGCGGGTTATCGGGCCCGAGCGTCTGAAGGATCAGCTCCTGCTTCATGGCGATGGCCTGGAGGAGCGCCATCTCCTGGTCCTTGCGCCCTGACCCGAGGCCCACGTTGATGGACACGTCCATATCGGCGTTCCAAGCGGCGGGATCGACTTTGACGGGCTTGCCCTGCCGCCGGATCCACAAGCCATCGTTCTGGTGCTTGATGACGAGCTTGAGAAGGGACTTGAACAGGCGCTTGAGGCCCGTCTCGGCGATGTTGCGGGCGTAAAGCTCCACCTTCGACTGCGAGGCCGAGGCTTGCAGGTTGGCGGCGGTGGCGGTTTGGTTCGACAGGACTTCAGGATCAAGCGCCGCTGAGGCGCGGGAGACGCCCGTGCGCTTTTCGATCACGGCATCCATGTATTCGACCATGGAGAACGACTTGTCGGCCACGAAGGGCACGGCCAGATCCACCAGAGCGTCCGGCCGTTTGGCGAGGATCACGCCCCCAATGGTGGGGTTGATCACCTCGTCCATGTTCTCGATGGCGTCGAGAAGAGCCATCCGCTGCGGGTTGTTGGACAAATACAGGTTGTCGAGCATCTGACGGGTCAGAACCGTCTTGACCCGCTGGATGTCCTGGGTTTCATCGAACACCGACCGGCCGCGCCAGCGATGGGGCACGGGATCGGGCACGATGTCCGTAAAGGGCAGGTCGTCGTCCCACAGGTCGTTGGCCAGGATGCGCCGGGCGTCGTCCTTGGAGTCCTTGCCGATCCGCCCACCAATCACGATGCGACGCCATTCGGCCACCCCGTCCCCGTCATAGTCCACGAGCACGTAACACTCAAAGATTTCAACCCGCTCGACGCTCTTGTCCACCTGGTTGGTGTTGACCCAGGAGGTCAGGTCATCGCGGGCGGTCTTGGCGCTCTCGTCCGTGTTGACCGTGTAGGCGGGCAGAGCGTCCACCGTCTTGCGGTCGTAGCCCTGCTTGATGAGGTCGGACCTCGTCGGAAACGAGCGGTGAGCGGCGAAGCGGCAATGCTCTTCGGTGAGGCGGGTGGCGTCTCGCTCGATCAGGAACTCTTCGGGCGGGAGGGCTTCGCAGCGCAGGCGGCCCGTCTTGATGGTGCGCTTGATCTTTACGTCGTGGAGGGTGACGGGTCCCAACTGGGGCGCGTATCCCCCCAGATATCCACGATCATCGCCTCCAGGTCCTCCCGCTCCTGCCAAGCCGGGGGCAAGGCCGCCAGTGCCCGCTTGAAGCCCGGCTCCAAGACCGGAGTCAGGCCCTCCGGCCGAGGCGGGGCTACTGAGTGCTGAGTCAGCTCCGCCATAGCCCGGTCCCATTCCGCCGCTTGCTGCGGGGACATTTCCTTGATTAGGCCCGCCCTGAGCATCGACTGGAAGCCCTGCTCCTTGCGAACTTCCTCCCGGAGCTTCTGCCTCTTCCTGGCGTTCCGTATGTTCAAGGACTTCGACATCATCGTCCGCCACAAGCTGAACGAACTCGTCCTCCGACAAGCCCGTATGCGTCGAAACTTTATAGCACGGGGAGGCATCCCACCAATGCTTGAAGATGCCATTCCCGAGCAGCAATCCGTCATGGATCGCCGAGCGAAGCTGGTGGTAGCCGTCGCAGCGCTCCAGGAACAGGAAGTTCACCCCGTCCGTGGCGTCCTTCGACCACTGCATGTCTTCAACGCCCACAGGCGCGAAGTCAGCCACGCGGTCAGAGGCAAGGAACACCCGCATGAGGCCGGGCATGATCCAGCCATGGGTGTCGGCGACATCATGCGAGACAACGGAGGACTTGCCCTTTTGCGCGGGCAGGTCGTCCATGGTGCCTTCGTAATAGGCGAGCGCCTTTTCGCGATGGGAGGAGAGTTCGCTTTCCTCGTACGAGGTGGCATCGCTGATCTGGCCGTCCAGGAGCGACGCGAGTTCGCCCTCCGACATGCCTTTCGACTTTGCCATTCTCAGACCACCCAGGACATGTTGCGTTTCGGCATTGGCTTGGCGGCGCGGGGCTCTTGCAGACCCACGGCCAGGTAGCGGAAGGCGTCTGATGGATGGGATGCCCAATCGTGATAAGGCCGCTCCAGAAACACCTTGCGAATGTCGTCGTAATCGCGCTTGTACTGGCGCAGGGCCTTGATGCCCTCGGCGCACTTGTCGGCATCGAACCAGCAGCGCGGGAGAACCTTCCTCACCGCGTTGATGCCGTCCTCCACGGAGAGCTGCGGCACCACGTTGACCGAGCGCAGACCCAATCCGTCGAGGGTTTCGAGGCGGGAGCGCCCCGTGCCCAGTTCCTTCACCTTCACGTCGTGCGGCAGATGGTGAGAGCCGAGCAGGTAACCCCGATCCTGTATGACCTTGGCATAGTGATCGAGACCAAAGCCATTCGAGGCGTAGTAGTCGATGAGCCGGATCTCCATGCCGGTCTGCTGGTAGAACCAAATGACCGTGTGATCCGACAGGCCCAGGTCCCAGGCCGTATGAACCACCATAGAAGGATCATAGATGTTCGGCTTGATCCGCCCCTCTTGCTCGGCGGCGTCCATCTCCCGGCCGTAATAGGCCCCCAGGATAGCCGCCTGGAACGAGCACTCGTATTCCTGGGCGTACTGCTCCGGCGTCATCTGCCGGCGAGCCATGTCGAGCTCGTCCCGGTCCACCACCCCCGTCTGGGAGGCACGGAGCATGAGGGTGAAGAACTCCTCGTCCCCTACCGCTCGCTGCCAGAGGTCGTAGAAGTCGTTCTGGCCTTTGGGCGTTCCGATCCAGGTACACCAGCCCTTACGGTCAGACAGAGCGGGCCGTAGGATCTCGTTGAACATGCGAGGCGACATATCAGCCGCCTCGTCGAGGACCACCCCGTCCGAATAGATGCCGCGAAGTGCATCCGGATTGTCAGCCCCGTAGAGCCGTACCTGTCCACCGTTAGGCAGATCCAGGCGAAGCTCGCTTTCGTGCGCAGTTGCTCCAGGCACTTTGAGCCCGTAGGCCTTAATGTAATCCCAGGCGACCGCCTTCGACTGCTTGAGCAGAGGCGCGATGTACTGGTAGCGGGGGCGCTCATGCTTGCACCTCAGCGCCGCGTCGATGAGGTCCATGACGCAGCCGACCGTCTTGCCGAAGCGCCGATGGGCGACGATGACAGCCCAGCGCTCCTTGCGCATGTGGTAGGCTTCGAACTGCGGGCGGGCCTTGTAGCCGAGGTCAACGACCTTCATCGGATCGCGAGATCAACGACGACCAGAGGCTGCACATCTTCGAAGGCAGCCCCCTCGGCGCAGTCGTGCCAGATCAGCAGATCGCTCTTGTCCCGGACGGCGTATTGGCAGCCATAGAGCGTCTCGTTGACGTAAATGTCCCGGAACAAGAACAACCTGCCATCATGACAGATCAGCCGCTCGTTGGTCTCGAACACCGTGCCGACGCTCATTCCCCGCCCCTCCGCACGCCCGTAATCAGGACTTCCGCCTTGATCGGGTTGTCCTTGTCCCCCGTCAGGGTGGTGGGCAGCACTCGCCCCAGAAGCGATGCGAACGCCGAGGAGTTGTTGTTGGCAAGCCAGGTGAGGTATCCCACCGACCCGCCCTCGTGAGCGCCCTCAGCGGCCAGGAGAATGGCCTCCTTGAGAGCGGCGGTGGTCTTGTTCTTGGAACCCTTGGGCCTACCCTTGCCGGCATTCCCCCTATTTGGGCCTACTTTACGGTCGGTGGACATTGGATCACCTCAGCGGACGCACCGCTTGCGGATGGATCGAGGATCAATCTCTGAGACGGTCTCGGGCATCCTGCTCTGCCATCTTGGCGGCAAGCTGCTTCATGTAGTCGGTGGGCGGCTTGATCCGCTCCATGGGGGCGTTCAGGATCTCCTGACGCCTTTGTTCTGCTAGGGCCTTCATGTGTGCCCGCCGGGCTTCCAACTGGCCCCGCAGTTCGTCCACAAGCCCCTCGTTGAAGGGTCGGATACGTTCGACGTGATACGAGGCGTGGTCTTCCTCGATGGACTCCAGTGCCTCAACAAGCTCCTTGGCCCGCTTGAGGGTCTTCACGTAGCCGAGAGCTTCACGCTCCAGCGACCAATCCGTCTCTCGGATGATGGCGTAGAGGGTTGTCATGGGTTCAGGCGGTTCAAACCCGAGCAGCCTCGACAGCCGCGATGATCGCATCAAGCTTGCCGTTCAGAGCCGCAGCCTTCTCGGCCTGCTCGTCCTGGGCCGTGTTGTAGCCCTGCTGGTAGGACGCCTTGTGGGTCTCGTCCAAGAGGCGCTGGATCACCGGCATGATGCGGTTGACGAGCACCTGGCGTTGTCCTGCGGTCCACCAGTCCTCAATGGAGGCGGAAAGGGCTTCGGCGGCATCCATGATGGGGCTCCCGTCAGAGGGCTAGAAATCCGCGACCGCGATCATGGTCACGAGAAAGAGCGCGATGGTCAGGTAGATTTCAGCCACCCGTCTCGTCCCCTGGATCGGCTTGAACGGGGTCATGCGGATCAGGCGCGTCCAGGACCGCAACGCCACCCTGATCGTCTTGCGGTGCACACGGCGCAGAGCGCCCGCATGATTGGTGAAGCCGCCTCACCCTCTCCGCTTCCTCTTGGGCCAGCTGCTTGAGAGCGCGGGCCTCTGCAAGGGAGACGATGTTAGACATCAGCGGGCACCACCAAGCGCGGCGAGAAGCGCCAGAGCGCTCACCGCGAGAACGAAAGCATCGGCGGCGCTCATCGGCGGGGACGCTCAATGGTGACGTAGGTGCCGGTCTTGGGGTCGAAGAGGGTCATTCGGCGGCTTCCAGAAAGAGGCTCGGCGTGCCTTGGGCTTCACGGATGCGGCGCTCGGCAATGGCGAAATACGTCTCGTCTCGCTCAATGCCGATGAAGTGGCGGCCGGTGTTCATGCAGGCGACGCCTGTGGTGCCCGAGCCCATGCAGTTGTCGAGAACGGTTTCGCCCTCGTTGCTGTAGGTCTTGATCAGGTATTCCATCAGCTCGACGGGCTTCTGCGTCGGATGCAGACCCGTTTCACGCTTGATGGCCTGAACGCTGCGGGGGTAGCGCGTCCCCTCGTTCTTCGTCCGAACCTTCTCGACGCTACCCGTTACCTCGCCGCTGTTACCCTTGCCGCTCGTGTAGGGCTTGCCGGCTGTCATCTGTGGGTTATAGGTCGGCTGGGCGCGGTAGAAGACGACCACGTCCTCGTGAACCTTCATCGGCTGCTTCTTGGCGAGGAGGAAGTTGACCCCCTGCTCTTTCTCCCAAACCCAGGTGTAGCGGAACTCTCTCGGGTTAGAGACAATCAGCCAGGTCGTGAAGGGCTGCGAGGCCGTCAGCACGAAGGCCGCGTTATGCTTTGCCACCCGGCGATACTCGCGCCACATGTCGGGGAACGGGATCACAGCGTCCCACTTACAGGCCGTTGTCCCATACGGCAGGTCGCACAGGATCAAATCAACGCTTCCGTCCGGGATCTCCTTCATGCGCTCCAGGCAATCGCCCAGCATGAGGTTGATCATCAATGCAGCCATCGGTTGCCCGGGTGTGTCGGCCGGGGGAGAGAGGATCGGGTGAGGTGATGGATGAGACAGCCGAGGGCGAGGCAGAGGAGCCAGCGGCTAGTCCTCATCGTCCTCATCCTGTGTCCAGATAAAGCCGGCCCGCTCAGGCCCCGTATAAGCCTGTACAGGCGTTCCATCGGGGAAGAGCAGGGTTTCCCCGCCCGGTCCTCGAATGGGCTCCCACGGGTTCTCTGGGAGGCTTACGTCAATGCTTGTGTTCGGGTTGGACGGCTCGAAGAACACGTCCCAATCGTCAGACCTGAGAGGCCCCTTGCGATAGCGGCGCATGTCACTCGGCCATCGGCTTCGCGAGCCGCCGGGACACCTGAACGCGATAGACGGTCTCGGCCTGCTCGCGGTCGTCGGTGTGAAACAGCCCGTTCAGGTGAGGCTCGTACCACCCGTTCACGAGGTCTTGCTGCTCGCGGATGCGCTCGTCGGAGCGCTTCAGGTAAGCCTCGTACTCTGCCGTGAACCGCTGCCACCAAGGCGCCTCGGTCATCAGCAGGCCCCAAACAGAAAACCCCGCAAGGCACGGAGCCTGCGGGGCGGAAATTCGGTACTCTGAATATCTCACATTCGGAATACGTGGTCAACGGTCAAGCCTATTTGACGAGCCCGAAATGCTTGGCGAGAGCAGCCAACCCGGTCGGGAGGGCATGCGCGATCCAGAAGGCCACCACGCGCTCGTCCATGTCGGGGTGAGCATCCGTCATGGCATCCACGGCTTTCTCCACCATGGCGCCGCAATCCCGTAGAGCGCGGCCGGCGGATGCGAACCGCGCCTTCACGAGGTCGCGGGCATCGCGCATAGCCTCCCATTCTTCGGTGTTGGCGGCGGGGTCTGCATCCCAGAAGCTCGCCCCTCCCCCGTCGATCACGGCGAACGGGCGCTTGGAGGCTTCGGGTCCGCTTAACGCCCGCTTGGCTCGCAGGTACAGATCAAAGGCCCGCCAGAGGTCGTTGTTGCTCACGTCGTTGTGCTTCACCCGCCCCGAGACGATGAGGCGCCACACGACATCCGTGCGGCGCTGGTCGCGGTCGCCTTGCCGATGGGGCTGGGCGAGAACCACTGAGATGACTTCCGCCTCGGTCTCTTGCTTCAGAGCCCGTTGAGGTTGGCCGTTCGGCTCTCGCGGCCCGGGCTTGCGGGGACGGCCACCCCTTCCCGAGAAGGTCTTACGTTGTGCTGTAATCGCGACCATGGATGCCCCCGATGGTTGGATGAATGGGATGGGCTTTTGCCTCTTATGGGGTTGATCTTACTTTGTTTTTCTTAGAACAGCAGCTCAATCGTCTTCCACACTCCGGCGATGCTGAGCCAGATGAACAGGAGGACGAAGAAAAGTCCCTCGATGTGAATTGAACTCATCCCACACTCCTCAGATGCCGATGGACGGCGGACTTGGCGACGCCCAACCGGGCGGCGATCTGCGCAAAGCTCAGCCCCTCCTCTCTCAAGCGGATGTAGGCTTGGGGCGGATGCTTCTTCCGGGAGCCTGACTTCCTTCTGGGGTGAAGCCCCTTGGCGAGCCGAGCCACACTGGTCTTGCTCGCCCCCGTCTTGCGGACGATCTCGGTGTAGGGGTGGCCGATGCGGCGCAGGGCCTTGATGTCGGCGATGGTTTCGGGGGAGAGGCGTTTCATTCGGCGGCCTCTGCATATGGCGTGTAAGACGGGTCCAGCATTTCAAACCCCTCGCAGTCCTCGATGAAGCGCAGGTAGATGTCCCCGCGCTGACCAGTCTCGCGAAAGCGCACCTTCGCGACCCGGATGATGGTGCGGTCGCCCATGGGGTTCTCAGGGTCCCGGGCCACCACGATCCCAAGATCCGGCTTGTTGAACCAATGGGCCGAGCCCTCGCAGTCGTAGAGATTCGGGATGCGGGGGTTCTCGCCACTCACGGCTTTCGTCGGGTGAACGATCACCGTCATGTGGATCTGAAGCTTCTTCGCCATGCGCTTGAGCATGCGGATGCCGCGGCTGATGTAGTCGGGCATGGGCTCGTTGTGGGGCTTGGCGTGCTCCACCTCGTTCCAGGGGTCGAGCACCGCATGGCGCACCCCGAAGCGGCGCACGGCGTCCTCGATGCGCTCGCACACCCACTCAAGGGTCATGTCCTCGTCGATCTCGTCCTCGGGGTCGTCGCCCACGATGATGAAGTGGTCGTTGAGGAAGCGGTCCACCTCCCGCAGGCGCGAGCGGTCCTGCTCCAGGCGGTAGAGCGGCAGGCCGGACGCAATGCGCCGGAGCTTGTCCTGGAAATAGGGAACGGTCGGCATTTCGGGTGAGAACACCACCGTGCGCCAGCCGTGGTTGCGGGCGGCGTTCACGGCCCGGCCCATCACCCACGTGGTCTTGCCGTGGCCGGGGATGCCCGTCACCACCTCAAAGCACCCCGGGAAAAGGGAGACGTGCTTGTCCACCGTGGCCCAGCCCGTGTCGATGGAGAGGCGTGGCGGCGGCGGCGGATAGTCGGAGAACTGATACAGGCCCCGCACGGGATAGGGACGGGCCGCCTTCAAGACGGCGTCCACGGCCTCGGCGCCGTGGGCCAGCAGAACCTCGTTCAGGTCCTTGCAGCCCTCGGGATAGTCGATGAAGGCGCAGCGGCTCGCCCCAAGGCGCACGACCAGATCGGCGGCGAGCCGCTGCCCCGGCCCATCCGCGTCGACGGCCAGCACGAAACGCTGCACCTTCTTGAGGCGGGCCGCATTGTTGAACACGAACTCGTATTTGCCCGAGGCATCGTCCTCGGGGCTCTGACGCTCGGCCCGCTCAGCCGCCACGGGGGGCGCTCCCTCGGGGACGCTCACGGTGAGGGGCCAGCCCGAGCCGATGGCCGAGAGGGCGTCCATTTCGCCCTCGGTGATCACGAGCGGCAGGCTGCCGGTGTGGAGCGCCGGATCGTCCAGCACATCGGCGTTCCAGAACGTCTTCTTGCCCCCTGCCCTCTGCCAAAATTTCTTGTTCGGCCCGCGGTACTTGGCGGCGACCTCCTGGCCGGCTTCCGTGTAGGGGAACACCAAGGCGGCGCTATCCGTATAGAGCCCGAAACGAACGGCCAGCTCCGGGTCGATGCCCCGCTTGTCGAGCCACTTTTGGTGCAGGTCGCTGATCATCGAAGAACCTCCCACCGTGCCAATCGCAGTTATTGCAGCCCCAACGGACCCCAACGTGATCAATCGTGACGCCGAGACAGCGCTTGTTGCGGTTCATCGGCTTGCGGTGGTCGGAGCACTTGGGGCATCGGGCGTAGAACCTTCCGGGGGCCGTGGAGCGGGCTTGGATGCCAAAGCTGGCGAGGATGTCGGCAGCGGTCACAGGAAGCCCTCCTTGACGCGGCTGTTGCCGTAGCGGGGCGGCCCGGTTGTGCGCTTGCGCAGCGCGGCCTCGATCCAGGCGGTCGGATTGGCGGGCCTGTGGTCCTCGGCCTCGTCGATGATCCGCAGCACGAGAACCGCTTCGTCTTGGGCGAGTTGGAGCCACCGGCCAACCATGTTCGCGGCCTGTGGCCGAGCTTTCCCGGTCATGGTCATCACGGCCTGGATGCCCCGGCCGAATAGGTCCCCTCTCGGATCAAACGGAAGCACGTTCGGCGCCGCGGCGCCCGAGGCGTTAGCCTCGGAACGGGGGGATATAGGGGGGGTGTTTGGGGGTGTGGGGGGAAGAGGGGGGGACAAGGGGGGTGTAACGTCTGTAACGTTACAGGGCGTTACGTTCCGTTTCAGTTCACGATGCTTGCGCACCCGCTCCCGGCCTTTGGCCTTGCGTGCCTCTTCCCGATCAATCTGCTGCCGCTCAACCACTTCGACGGCAGCCGCAATCTGCTCGGCGTTAGCGCCAGCAGCCGCGAGGGCACGAACGAGGTCAGCGAGCATGGTCATCAGGCCACGTCCTTGCTGACGACGGTGAGGCGTTGGCCGCTCTCAGCCACTTGGATCTCGTTGCCCTTGATGCCGCGGTAGCCGACCATGACGGCCTCGCCGAGAGCGTTGCGAACCTCGACAGACGTGCCGTTGTAGCGGGGCATCTCGCGGACGATGCCTTTGCCATAGGCGAGCGCCTGCCCGATCATGCGGCAGGCGTCGTGATCGGGGATGTTCGCCTTCACCAGCGTTTCCACGAGACGGTTGATGTCGGTCACTTGCCCCTCCCCTTGGCGAGATCAGCCACGACGCGGTTCGCCACGTCGCCCAGGCTCTCCCAGGTGTCTTGGTTGTCGTTGCCGACCGCCGTTCCTTCGGCGGACGTGATGGTGATGCGGATGCCTTTGAGGTCGGGCACCCATTGCGCGAACAGGGATTGCGCATCGCTGTCGTTGCGGATCGCGCCGCCCGCCTCCGCGGCGTCGAGAACCGCCTTGAACAGGTTGTCCAAATCGCGCTGCCGCCTGTCGGGGCGCCCCACCTCCATGTGGAAGTGGAACGGCCCCAGCACGGGCGTGGAGCCCTTGAGAAGATGCGCCTTGACGATCCAGGCGGCGGCGTCCTTCCACGTCCGCCCTTCGTCGCTCAGGTACGCACGACCAGCCCCGGCATACCGCCAGAGGCGGTTGACGGAGGGCGGATAGGGAAGAACCGCTTGGATCATGCCGCCTTCTCCTGCCGCTCGGCATCGCGAGCCTCGGCCAGGATGTTCGCAATGAGGCTTTCGGGGACGGCGAACACCCAGGCGATCCGGCAGGTGTCGCAGCCGGAGCGGAACAGGCGAAGGACTTCAGCGGGCTTGGGCTGGCTCATGAGCGTTTCCCCTTCCGGCCCCGGCGGGCATGGGCGGCCTTCTGCTGCTCCCGGCGGGCGGCGACCCAGGCGGGATCCTGCTTGCGCAGGACTGCGAGGATGGTCGTGTGATCTCGGTTGAAGGCGGCGGCGAGCTGCGGCAGCGACCAATCCCGGTTCATCTCGCGAACCTCTCGGATGGCTCGGTGGCGCACCTTGACGAGGGCGGAGAAGCGGGCCGGCCCGATGATGTCCTCGTACTCGTAGCCCGTCTCGTCAGCGATCCGGCGGATGATGGCCTTGGCGCGTATGGGCGCGGCCATGCCGTCGAGATCGTCCCAATACCAAGGGGCGTACGCGACGGCGCTGTGATCGAGAGCGGCGGGCTCCGGGGCGGGTTGAGGGGCGGCCGGCGCGACAGAGAGTTGCCGGCGGCGCACGGTCTCCATGCGCTTGCGGGCGGCTTTCAGGCGGGCGTGAGCCTCTTCGACCGTGCGCGGCTCCGGGAGCTTGATCAGTCCGTACTTGTCCCGATGCTTTTTTTCGGAACCAAGGACTCGCGACAGCGTTTCCAAGCGACTGCTCCTAGGTTGCCCCCATGGGAGGCGGTTGTTTCAAAAGCGCTCCGGTCCTTCTTGGCAGGCGGACCCCGGGGCGCTTTCTCTTTTGCGGTTAGGTCTCCACGAGGGATGACACGGGCGATTTGGCAGTTCTGACCAAAGCGAAGCCGGCCTTCCGGTCGATGCGCAGGGCCTTGCGGACGCGCTTGACGGCGACCTTCACCCGCTCCGGCCAGCTCTCTTTCGGCGGCACGGTGGCGAGGTACGCTTCCATGTTCAGGCCCTCGTGAAACTCCACGCTGACCCGGCCATAGCGGCCGAGGATCCGGCGCTGCTTCATCTCCGAAAGCCCGGTCTTCTTCTCAATCGCGCGGTAGGCTTCCATCACGCGCCCGCACAGGCGGCGCTCGTACTCCACGAGGTGGCGCAAGCCCTGGCGCACGCGCTCCATGCCTTCAGTGGCGGAGATGATCTTCATTGTGCCCACCTGCACATGCGGTTGAGGTAAGTAGAAAGAAGCGGGGCAGTAACGCCCCGCGAGGTGCCAGCCCGGGCGTCGAACAGCGGCAGGATCGCCGTGTGCTTGAGCTGGATCCTGGAATGGGAAAGGCCGGAGAGCGCGGAGCCCTCCGGCTGAGTTTGGGAGGAGACGGGCCGTTGAAGCGCACGGACCAACACGCATGCCCCCACGGGCACCTGAGAACCTTGACCGTTAGAGGCCAAGGAAAGGGATTGGATGAGTGCCCCCGCTGCCATTCCTAAGCTCCGAGTTTCTCGTGAGCGGAGGAAGGCGAGGTGGTAATTCGTGATGAGCGGCTTGCGCGTGTGGTCGCGTGAACCTTCACCAAGACCAGAGGGTCGAGGCCCTTGATGTCCTTGGCTTCAGCAGCAGAGAGCAGCCGTGACCAGTACGCAACCGGGATCGACCCACGCCGCTTCATCACGCCCGCGTGCTCGGTCGTGACGCCGATTGCTCGGGCCAGCTCGGCATTCCCCTTGAATGCGGTGAAGATGTCGTCCACGGTTCTCATGTTGAAGGACGATACGTTACGTATCGCTGCCTGTCAACATGGGTCTGACGAAACGTATCGTACGTTTTGCAAGGTTCGCGGCATGAGCGAACCGTTCGAGCGACTACAGGAAGCCCGCAAGCGCGCAGGCTTCGACAACCCCACCGACGCAGCCCGGGCGTTCGGCTGGAACGAGGTGACGTACCGCTCGCATGAGAACGGGACGCGGGGATTGAAGCCGCCGATAGCCGAGCGCTACGGCCGAGCTTTCAAGATCAACCCCGGTTGGCTTCTGACTGGCCACGGCGACCCTGGCCGCGGCTACCTAAGTGAAACTTCGGAGATCCTGCCCAGCGAGCGTAAACTGCGTTCTGTCCCTATTGTGGGGCGAGTCGCGGCTGGGGTGTTTCGCGAAGTGATCGAGTACGACGACGACGAGCCGCAGTACCTTTTTGCCGAGCGGGATGAGGAATTCCCGGACGCCCGCATGTTCGCCCTGGTGGTGGAGGGCGACAGCATGAACGACGCGACGCCGCCAATCCTGGAGGGCAGCCGGGTCGTGTGCGTCGATTTTGAGGAGACCGGCCTTCCGCTGACAGACGGTCTGCTGGTGGTGGTTGAACGCACCACGGACGGCGGCATGGTTCGCGAATGGTCTGTCAAGGAGGTCGAGTACCACGCCGACCGGGTCGAGTATCACCCGAGGAGCCGCAACAAGCGCCACAGACCTATCGTGGTGGCCCACGACGCTGGAGCAGAAGACAGTGAAGTCAGGGTGTTAGGGGTGGTTCGCCAGATCAACTACTCGGTTCCGATCCGCCCGAAACGCCGGTAGTTTTCCACACTATACACAGCCCCTCTCTCGGCGGGCATCGCTGGACTCGACTCTGACCCGTTGCGAGAACAAACTAGGAACATTGCTCACGCCGTTGGGATTGCCGCAGATGCTCAGGGACAGCGAGATTGTCGCCCGGTTTTGGCTCCACACTCGGTGCCACAACTGCCACCATCTCACCGAGCGGACGCTTGATGTTCCCGAGGCAGACGATGCACCGCGCTATGAGGAAGACCTGATCGGGAGCGAGCTGCTGGCCCGCCTCCAGTTCAAATGCGGCCGGTGCGAGAACCCCATCGGCTCGCTCGTTGGCCTGAAAACCCTCCCCCTAGACGAATAGCTTAGCAGCAGATCGAAAAAAGTTTGGGTCGCGATACATTTCGTATTGACGGCTCACGATGCAATACGTATTGTCAGGGTCATCGCAACAGCGAGACCCGCCATGACGCCCTCCCCCATCCGCACCGCCCGCAACTCCGTCCACGCCGCGGCCTGCATCATCCGCGATGTCCTCAAGGACAGCACCCTCCCGATCGTGATCCGGGTCGAATTGGACCAAGCACGCCGCCGCCTCCTCGAGGCCCATGGCTGCCTGTGGGACGCCGAGCCCGAAGAAGTGCCCGTCTCCGAACTCACGCCTTGGGAAGAGGCGCAAGTGGCCGAGTACGAGTTCCACCGTCAGAGGGAGGCGGTGTGATGGCTGACTTCCTCGCCTGCGCCTTCTTCTTCGCTTCCGCCATCGCCTGCATCTGCACCGCAACTCTCATTTGAGGAGGGAAGACATGGCGCGTCCTACGGACCGTGATGGTCAGCAAGGCCCGAGACCTTCAGGTCTCGGGCCTTCGGGTGACCATCACTCGCGCTACCCCGCGCAAATGTACCGCCAGTTGGTCTGGACGACCGACAACCCGGCGATGCCCGTGGTCATCCACTTCCCCTCGCCGATGAGCGTGGCGGACGTGCAGGACCTTCGCGACGTGGTCGCTCTGTGGCTGCGCAGCCTTGAGCGCCAAGCGTTCCAAGAGCCCGCGTTAGCGACCGAAGCGCGAAGCGATGAGACGCGAAGCGTCTCAGTCGAAGACGAGGGCGCGGGCCCGCAGGGCAACGCTCAAGGAGGTGCCTAACATGGCTGCTGCCTACGCTCTGCTGGCTGCCTCCGCAGCCGGCACCACTCTGGCCCTGGCTTACGTCGGGCTGATCTCCTGGGGCTTGGCGTTCCTGCTCACGCCGCTCGTCGGATGTGCCGCGGTCCTGTTCGTGGCCCTCTTCATCGTGTGCCCCACCCGCTCTCTCACCGCCCCTTTCTCGGAGACGATCCATGAGCCTCGCTGATCTCTGGCTTGCCTATGCTCTCGCCAGCGGCGCGATCTACGCAGCCCTGTGTGTCATCTTCTACATCCTCTTCACACAGCCCTCAGAGCCGGTGCTCCGCGACGATCACGAGCACACCGTTCAGTGGTGCGAGTACGTGCCCGACACCTCCCGCGCCACCACCGCCTACTACGTGCAGGAGACGCGCCATGGGAGCCGCTAAAGCCGACATGATGCGAGAGGACGCCGTGCGCCTCGCGAAGGAAGAACACGCCGAAGCGATGTTCGAACTTTTGCGTGAACTGAAGAGGCTGCTTGAGGCCGACTCCGACAGCTCGTCCTTCTCGGACTGGGAGGAGGATCGCGATGCCGCCGTCGAACAGACCGCCGACCTCCTCGCCCGCATAGAGGATCAGAGCCGATGAGCTTCACCGACAAGCAAATCGAAATGCTGAAGGCTCCTCTCAGCAAGGAGCACGTCAAGTCCCGCAGCCAAGCCGGACGCTCACTGTCCTACATAGAGGGATGGCATGCGATTGCGGAGGCCAACCGGATCTTCGGCTTCGACAAGTGGGAGCGGCAGACGCTTGAAATCCGTCCTGTTTGCGAACCCTATCAGGACCAGAAGGGCAATTGGCGTGTCGGTTACATGGCCCGCGTTCGCATCTGTGTCTTCGATGCAGGCGGTTTGAACCGCGACGGCTGCGGCTACGGCTCTGGCATCGACCGCGACCTCGGGTCAGCTCACGAGAGCGCCATCAAGGAAGCCGAGACGGACGCAATGAAACGCGCCCTCATGACCTTCGGCAACCCCTTCGGACTCGCCCTGTACGACAAGGAGCAGCGCAATGTCATTGATGAAGCGGCACGCCCGGTTCCGCAGCCAACCTCCGAGCCTGAAGAAGGCACCCGCGACATGGATCGCGCCGGGAAAGTGTTCGTCGCCTCGCCCCCGCCCAAGGCTGAACTTGGCCCTTCCAAAGCGTTCCTGAAGCACAAAGGCGATTTGGATTTCGCCCAGACGCAAGCGGAACTCGACAGGGCTGCGCGGGCGATCAAGCGCGAGGATCTGCCCCCCAACGAGTACGCCAACCTTCAAACGCTTTACCGCGTCAAGCGGGACGCCTTCAAGGTGAGGGCTGTGCAATGACCACCCGCGTCCTTCAGTCCGAAGCCGACCGCGAGGGGCTAATCAAGCTCCTGCGCTCGCGGGATCTGCCGATCACCGTCGAAGTGGTGCAAGGCAAGCGCCGCTCAGCAGGAGCCAACCGCTTGCAACGCCGTCTCATCGCGGAGATTGCCGAGCAGACCGGCCAAGACCCGGAGGACGTGCGGGCCTATGCCAAACTCGTCATCGGCGTTCCGATCCTGCGGGCCGACAGCGAACTCTTCGCGGAGCGGTACGACGCGACCGTGAAGGGCCTGCCCTATGAAACCAAGCTGGCGCTCATGCGGGAGCCGCTGGATCTGCCGATCAGCCGCTTGATGACGGTCTCTCAAACGACCCGCTATCTCGAGGAGATGGTGCGCCATTTCGCGGAGCGCGGCGTGGTGTTCTCAGCACCGGAATGGGAGGCGGCATGAGGCGCGAGTTCCCCGCCCGGGTCAAAGCGCAGGCTGCCAAGCGAGCCAACGGTCACTGCGAGGGCTGCGGGGCCAAGCTCACCGTGGGCGGCTACCACTACGACCACACGAAGCCGGACGGACTCGGCGGTGAGCCCACCTTGGAGAACTGCAAGGTGCTCTGCCTTGGTTGTCACAAGGACAAGACGAGGGCTGACACGGCGGTGATGACCAAGGCTGACAACCAGCGCAAGCGAGTGGCGCAGGACATCAAGCCAGAAGGTCGCCCCCTCTCCGACGCCAGGCCACGGCGGACAGGACGAGCGAGCGCACCCCTGATGAAAGCCATGCCGCCCAGACGGTCGCTGTTCGTGGAGAAGGAGTGATGGAGGAGAAGAATGGGCGCCTTTCGGGCTCTCGTGAACCGGGCCCTGACGGTCCCGGCCCTGCGGGCTTCGATCCCGGGCGCGTGCGCAACCTCCTCCGGCAGCGCGTTGATGAGGCGGGGAGTATCCTTGCTTTCGCGAAGGGAGATCAATCCCTCGTGGGTTCGATATCGCGGGCGTTGCGCGGCGAGCGCCCGGTCACGGCACCTAAGGTGCTTGATCTCCTTGGCCTTGAGTTGGTCATCCTCCCGAAGAGGTCTGAGCAATGACGGTCAAACTCCAGCCAGGGCTTAAAGAGGCACACAACATCCTCGTCGATTTGTTTGAGGAGTTGGCCGCCGAACACGACCGCTCGTGGAGCCCTTGGCGTCGCCGCCGGATCATCCTGCAAACCCGCATCATGAAGGAGTACGGGGCTCGATTGGTCACGCGCAAGAAGCAAGAGGATCGCGAGCTATGATGATCCGAACCGACATGTGCCGTTTCTGCGGACGATCCGGCGAAGGCTGCTCGCAGGAAGAGGCCGCGGGCTGCCAATATTGCGCCAGCATCAACACGCCAGCGTTCGCGCTTCGCGAGATGGAGTTCATCTTCCGGCACTGGCTCGACTGGAACGAAGTGAGCCGGAAGGCTCAAGGGCTTCACACCGACGACGACACCAAGATCATGCGCCCGCCGGAATGGCCGAGCCGCGGCAATCTGAAGGTTTGGGTCGCAGCACTGCGAGCCGGGCAGCGAGAGGCTGAGGAGGCGAACCAGAAATTCGTGACGCTGCGTTCTGCCGTGGACCACGAGAGCGAGCGTGCTGACCTCGCAGAAGCCAAACTTAACGCCATGCATTCAGACGTTCAGTCGATTACCGAGACAGGCGACCGGCTTGCGGCGCAGGCTACTGACGCTGAGATGGCTCGCGAAGCGGTTCTGCGGCTCACCCTTGAGCAGGGCGAGGAGATCGGCCGGCTGGAAGGTCAGATTGCCGAACTCAAGCAGTACGAGGTGCTGGCTCACTTTGTCCTGAAGTGGTGTGACCGCGGGCCGCCGCACGGAGGGCCGGGCCGCGAGGCTGAGGCCCTTGAATGGATCCGCCACCACCCAGTGCTGGCTGACCTGCGGAGACGCCACGCCCGCGCCAGGGATGAGCACACGAAGTGCGAAGACGCGAAGCGGCTGAGGGGCGATAGCCCTGCCAGCCCGTCCGGCGCCCCCGCCCCACTCTCCAGACGGGAGAACTAAGACATGAGAACTCCTGAAGACATGCAGAGGCTCGTGAATGCTCTTCGCCGGGAAGCGAAAGACTTCCGCGCCATCCGTATGGGGCACCTTCTGTCCGCCCATTCGGCACACACGTTGGCAGGGCTTCTAGAGCTTGCGGCTGACGCTGTGTCCTCCCCCTCCCCCATCCGTCGGGAGGCGCTGGAGGAAGCGGCGGATCTGCGCGATCAACTCAAGCAGGTTCTGGAGGGGCACGTTTGGGAAGGCCGCGATTGGCTCGTGCCCCTCAACGACAGCGACTTCCCCGACTGTCAGGCGGCCGTTCTGGATGCGCTCGTCGAGTTCATCCGCGCCCTTGCGTCATGTGATCGAAGCGGCGCAGCCGCCAAGACCGAAGGGCTTGGCCCGGAGGGCGAGAGCACGGTGCCCCGACAGGGGCAGACGCCCCCCATCCGTGCCCTGATCCCAGGGAGGACGGAATGAGAGCAGAACGGGCCAGCACCGTCCTGCCGCCGTCTCTTCCGCCCCGTGGCTTGAGCCGGGTGGAAGCGGCGGCCTATGTCGGGGTGTCCCCAGAGCGTTTCGACCAGCTGGTCGCACAGGATAGGATGCCGCTGCCCAAGGCCGGCATGGACCTCTGGGACCGACTTTGGATCGACACGGCAAGGAGGCTTCTGGGTGAAGTCTACGTCGCCGGGTTTCATGACTTCGTGAAGATCGGCATCACCAAGAACGTTGCCCGCCGAATGCGGCAGCTGGATCAGGGGCTGCCGGCGGCCCTGATCCTTTACGCGCACTTTCCTGGAGGTGCGCCGGAGGAGGCTGAGCTTTTCGCCCGCTTTCATCCCTACCGGCTTCGCGGCGAGTGGTTCCGGAAGGAAGGATCTCTCGCGACCTGGATTGACGAGGGCTGCCGCTTATGAAACTGCCCCCGAACATCCCGAAGCGCGGGCTGACCCGTGAAGAGGCCGCCGAGTACGTGGGCTGCGACAGTCTCGCGACGTTCAACGACTGGATCCGGCGCGGTCGCGTTCCTGGTCCGATCCCCGGCACGACCCGGTGGGACCGCAAGGCCATCGACCGCGCCCTTGATCGCGCCTCCGGCCTCATGGACGATACCGGCCCTTCATTCGAGGAATGGGCGGCGCAACATGCGGATTAGATGCAAGGGGATCAACAAGGTCCGCAAGGTTCTCGCGGACGGGTCAGAGACGTTCTACTACTACCACAGGGCATCCGGCACCCGCCTCAAGGGAGCGCCGGGGTCCGCTGAGTTCCTAGCGTGCTTCGATGAGGCCGCAAGGTCGATGGCGTCAAGCCGGGCGACCGGGACTGTCAGCTGGCTCATCCGCCAGTATTGCGACAGCCGCCACTGGAAGCGGCTTGCTGCTAGCACGAAAGAGATCGGGCGGCTGAACCTCAAGGCCGTTGAGGCGAAGTGGGGCAAGACCCCGCTCAAGATCGCTGGCGACCCGAAGAGCCGCCCCGTGTTCCTGACGTGGCACGACCGGCTGGCGGAGAACCACCCCCGGGCGGCAGACGCCAAGCTGGCGGCTCTTGCCCGCGTCCTCTCGTGGGGGCGAGACTTTGGCCACATCAAGCATAACCCGCTGGCGACCTTCGAGCGGGCCTATAGATCCGACCGGAGCGAACTGATCTGGCTGCCGGAACACGTAGAGGCGTTCGAGGCGGTCGCGTCGCTGGACCTGACCAGAGCCATGGCCTTGGCGCTTCACACCGGTCAGCGGCAGGGCGACCTGCTCAGGCTCACCTGGGCGGCTTATGACGGCGCGGGGATTGCCCTGAAGCAGGGCAAAACCGGTCGGGGGGTCTACATCCCTTGCACCAAGGCCCTTAAGGAGGCTCTGGACGAGTGGCCGCGGCGCTCGACGCAAATCCTCACCCGGGCAGACGGGACGCCCTGGACCCGGGATGCCTTCAAGCAGGCGTGGCGGGACGCTTATGCGGCGAGCGAGATGCCCGACGATCTGCACTTCCACGACCTACGGGGTACGGCGGTGACGATGCTGGCGGAAGCGGGCTGCACGGTGCCGGAGATTGCCGCCATCACGGGACATTCGCAGGCCCACGCCCAGAAGATCCTGGACCGCTATCTGGCCCGGACGCGGGCTCTGGCCGAGTCAGCTATCGCGAAGTTGGACGAGCACCGCAGGAACAAAAAGGGCGCCCAGGCTGCAAACCGAATTGCAAACTGAACGCCCTTATTTATGCTAAGTGTTGGTCGGAGCGAGAGGATTTGAACCTCCGACCCCTAGTCCCCCAGACTAGTGCGCTAACCGGGCTGCGCTACGCTCCGACGTGGGAGCGGATATAAGGCGTCGATGCGAGGGATGCAATTCGTTTTGCGCTCGGCCTGCGCGGCGCTGCAAGCGGCAGGCGGGTGCGACGATAACGGGCATGCGTGGTGAAACTACGCTCTTGTCCGCCCGTGCGGCGAAAGTTACGCCAAAAACCATGAACGGGATCTGAAGCATCCTGGCGAGGGCGGGCCGATGAGAGCAACTTTCGTGCGTGGGGCGCTGAGCGCCGGGTTGGTGATCCTCGTCGGCTCCGCGGCCGGGGCAGCGCCGCAGGAGCGGGCGAAGCGGCCCGCAAAGCCCGAATCCCGCAAGGCCGCGCCTCAGCCTGAGACCCGCAAGGCCCTGCCGCAGGCCGCCGCCCCGGCGGTCGCCAGCGCGGGCACGAGCGGGGTGACCTACGCTCTCAAAGACATTATTCGGGCGAAGAGCGGCGAGTTTTGCGCGCCCTATGGCGGCGAGGGCGACTGCATCCAGGAGATCGAGATCTGCCTGGCGATGGTGGACCGCGACGGCGACCCGGTGCGCCTATGCGTGAACTCGGCCCCGCAGGACAAGGGCGAGGACCAGCCTCGGTCGGCGCGCTTCCGGCCTTAAACGATCAGCACCCGCCGGTGCCGGAGGCCCGGCTTCGGCCAACCCCTTCAGGTCCTGTCGCCGAGCGCCACCGGCGCTGCGTCCTCCGCAGGCGGGAATGCGGGCGCTTCCCCGCCGTTGGCCGCGTCGGGCTTTGGGGTGAGGCGCGGCACCACGGCCCCGAGGCGGTCGCCGAGATTGCGGCGGGTGTTGGGATCGACCACCGCGATGGGCGCCGCGATCACGGCGCTCGCCGCCGTCCCGACCGTGGTGGCGGTGCCGGTGACCACCATGCCAATCTTGTCCCCGAGCCCGGCCTTGCGGGTTTCGAGATCCTGCCCGGAGGCGAGCTGGGTGCCGATGAACTGCACCACCTCCGGCGCCTTGGCGAACTTGCCGTGGTTGAGCTGGTCGCCCGCCCGCATGGCGGTGAGGTCGATGACGGCTATCCGGTTCGCCTCGAGATCCGAGCGGTAGGGCTCCTGCGTCGGATCGATGGCGCCGAGCCGCGCGGTGCCGCCCCAGACCATTCCGGAGAGCCCGAGCGCCCGATCGTCCTGCGAGACGAAGAGCGTGAAGCGGGGGCGGTTGGGGCCCATGCCGGCGATCTGCGTGCGCGCGACGTCGACGTCCACGTCGGGGGCGGCCAGCATCACGTTCGTGATCTTCTTCGGCACGGCGCCCTTGCGGATGGCCTGCTGGCGCAGGGCCTCGAGGGTCACCCAGTTGCCCATGGAATGGGCGAGGATCGCGACCTCCTTGACGGAGGGTTCGGCCGCAAGGTCCTGCAGCAGCCGCTCCAGGGTGTCGCGGGAATAGTTGGCGCTCTCCCGGTCGTACGGATAGGCGAGCAGCTTGCCGCGGGAGGGCCAGGTGAACAGCACCGGCACCGCGGGCGCCTTGGTGTCGTGGGCGATCTGCGCGAAGCGGTAGACCGCATCCTCGAACAGGTTGTTGTAGCCGTGCACGAACACGAGCACGCGCCCGCCATGGCGGGGCGCAGCGGCGCGCACGCGGGCGACGAGGCCCTTCTGGTCGAGGGCGTTCACGCGGGTGGTGACGAAATCCCGATTCGGGTTGCCAACGGCCTTCGTGGGCCATTCGATCTCGCCCGCCTGGTGCCCCGGCGGGATCGAGACTCCGATCTCGGCGAAGGACGTGCGGTCGCCGCGCTCGCCGGAGAACAGGGTGCGCTCGTCCTCCGTCGCCTTGCGGTCGGTCGCGACGAGGAGCGTCACTTCGGTGGCGCCCGGAGCCGCCGTGGTGACGGGGCGCATCACGCCCTCCGGCCGCGACGCGCAGGCGCAAAGGCTCGCCAGCAGGAGAGCAGCCGAGGCGGCGCGGAGATCGGACAGAGCCATCGATTGGAAACCAGATCGAATCTTGCCGGGTGATGGGCATGAGCGTGGCCGAACGAACGATCGAGATCGATCGTCTCGGCCGGCGCGTAGCCCGGGCGGTACAGGCTGACAGCTTGATGGAGCGCGCTCGCCAGCGGCAGCAATAAAGCGCTCCCCACGCGTATCCCTCATGTGAAAAGGGCCGCTTCGGTTTGAAGCGGCCCTTTCCTCTTTGCCGATCGCTGCCGGGCTCAGCAGTTGCCCATGGCGGCTTCGATCTGGTTGTTGGTCGCCTGCTGGGCCACCACGTTCGACACGCCGCTCACGGCAGCGCCCGCCACCGCGACGCCGGGATGGCCGTAGCCGTAGCCCCAGCCGTAGCCCCAGCCCGAATGGGCCGCGCCGACGATGCCGGCGCCGGCGCCCACTACCGAGGCGCCCATGGCGACTTCGGCGTTCTTCTGCTGCTTGTCCTGGCAGCGCATCTGCTTCGCCTCACGGGCGTTCAGGCGCTTGGTGCGGCCGTCGGCGGTTTGCACCACATCGCCGGCCCGGTAGTCAGCCGTCGTGGTGTTGCAGGCGCCGAGTGCGAGCGCGACCGCGCCGACGAGAGCGAACGTCTTCAGTGTCATCGTAATCCCCCATAGCGCCCCCCAGGAGAGCAGGTCTCATGGCGAAGCTCGAACTTTGGAGAGGCGCCTCGTCAGTGGGCCGGCCTCCCGGAGGACGCGGGAATAGAAACCTTCCATGTCCGGAATATTGCTTCGCTTGGCCGAGTGTTTCCGCTAAATTTCATAACGGCCGAGCTTACAGGACTTCAGGCCTTTGACGGTCGGTTAGCCTTAACGAGAAGCATCGGAGGCGGCCCAAGCTCGGCCATAAAATGTTCAGAATTCCAGAACCATCCTGCGCCTACACCAGGGGTTCGGGCGGCCTCAAGGCGGCGGCCCGAGAGCGAACAGGGGTGCTTTGGAATGTTGAGAAAGCTTCGTTTGGCCAGCGCTGCCGCGGCGGTGATCTTGGCGGCGGGCATGGCGGCCTCGCCCGCGGCGGAGGCCCGCGATCGCCTGTCGCCGGGCGCCGCCGCGGCCATCGGCGTCCTCGGCGGGATCGCCATCGGCGGCGCCATCGCGGCCTCGCAGGGTCCGGCCTATGCGGCGCCGGCTCCTGTCTACGTTGAGCCCCAGCCCGTCTACGTGGCCCCTCCCCCGCCGCGCCGGCGCGTCTACGTGGAGGAGTGCTTCACGGAGCGCTCCACCGAATACGTGCCGGGCTGGGGCTGGCAGCCCGTGCGGCGGCGCGTCTGCGAGTGACCTGACGACCTACTGTGTTGAGAGACCCAATCCCTCGGGCCCGCTTCGCGCGGGCCTTTTTTCATGCGCAACCCGGCCCTGCCTGGGGCGTTGCCCTCCATATCGGCAACGGGAGCATCCCATGGCTGGCCACGACCACGACGATCCGAAGCTCAACCCGGGCGACCAGGGCGCGCCGGGCACGCCCGGGACGGGCGAGAACGTCTGCCCCGATTGCAGCGGCACCGGCCGGATCGACGCGCAGGCCTGCCAGACCTGCGGCGGCACCGGCAAGGTGATCGAGGGCGTCGGCGGCGCTTGAGCGAAGCCCCCGGGGCTCAGCCCTGGCCGGCCGGGAACGGCACCACCGCCACCATGCTGCCCCTGCGGTCCTGAACGCTCACGAGCCAGTCGGCCCAGTCGATCCGCCGCGGCGCGCTCTGCATCAGTTCGCCCGCGACCTGCAGCGCGAGAGGCTCGACCTGCCGCTCCGAGCGGGCCCGGCGGCCTTGGCGGTCGAGGATGATCTCCGTTCCGTTCGTGCAGTGAAAGAAGTGAACCGGCATGGCGCGTCTCCGCCTTGTGCCCCCGATCCCGCATCGACCACGGCCGAATCACCGCTCGATGACGAGCCCCTTCGCGTGCCGCGCGATCCCCGCTCTCCCCGCATTCCACAGGCGAATGCCGTTCGGGGAACCATCTGCGGGCTGAAAGCGTCGGTTTTGCTTAGGCCGCCCAAAAATGCCCAGGGCCCGCCTTATTCTCGTACCGCTTCGCCTCAAACCGTGAGCGTGGGAGAACGGCCAAGCCCGAAGAGGCTGGCGTCAACGAGCGGGACGGAGGACACGCCATGGGCGTAGCGTATGCGATGATTGCCATCGCCGTCGGGTTGCCGACGGCGGCTCTGTTCGGTCAAACCGGCTGGGCGGAGGCGCTGATCGGGTGTTCGGTGGCCAGCAGCACGGCTGTCGCAGGCGCCGCCCTGGCGAGCCTCTGGATCGCCGTCCCGGCGAGCCGCCCCGTCCCGCCCAAACTCAAAAAAGCTGGCTCACGGCCCAAGCTATCGACCTGAACGCCCACGTGGCCAGGAGCATGGTCCAGAGTAGCGTCGCGGCAATGCCAAGGCCCAGCACGGTTTTGAACGCCAGCCCGGACCGGCCCGAGCGGGGGGCCGGCGGCGCATCGAGGGTGCCCGTCGCGGTGTCCGCTGCCAGATTCGTCACGTCTTTCCACTGAGAGCGCTGTTCGTGACTGCTCACTCGTTCGGTCTCCAGTGAGGCGCCCACCTTTGCGGTGCCGAAATGAACGCAACATGAATTCTGCTGACCTTACGGCAGGCAAAGCCGAAACACCCTGTTTAATATTCCTGTCATAGGATCTTCCACAGGCGATTCAGGGCAGTGTTCGCGGGCTTCCTGCTCCTGCAGTTCGCGCCGTTTGCGCGCTGGGCGGCGACCTTGAAACTTCGTTGTGCGGCGCCACCGGGCGGTCGGCCCCTGCCCTACTCCGCCGGATCGGCGGGGGCCTGAAGGGCGGAGAGCACGCGGTCGCATTCCATCAATTCGTCGAGGGCGCCGCGCAGGCGCTCGGCCGTCTCCTCCGGCAGGGCCGGGGCTGTCTCGATGGCGTCCGCCTGCTCTTCGTCATCGGGCGCCGCGACGCTCTGCTCGCCGCGGCCGACGGACTGCACGAAGCGGATGCCCTCGGATTTCAAGATCCGCTGCACGCCCTTGATCGTGTAGCCCTCGCCGTAGAGGAGATGGCGAATACCTTTCAGGAGATCGACGTCGTCGCGGCGATAGAAGCGCCGGCCGCCGCCGCGCTTGAGCGGCTTGATCTGCGTGAAGCGGGTCTCCCAGAACCGCAGGACGTGCTGCGGTAGCTCGAGATCGTCCGCAACCTCGCTGATCGTCCGAAAGGCGTCGGGGCTCTTGTCCATGGCCATGCGCGACGGGTTCGACGGTTACTCGTCGTCGCCCGTGACGGCCTCGCCGTTGATGCGGGCCTTCAGCACGTTCGAGGGCTTGAAGACCATCACGCGGCGCGGGTCGATCGGCACCTCGATCCCGGTCTTCGGGTTGCGGCCCACGCGCTGGCCCTTGTCGCGCACCATGAAGGAGCCGAAGGAGGAGAGCTTCACGGTCTCGCCGGAGGCGAGGCAGTCGCAGATCTCGGCCAGCACCGATTCCACGAGGGCCGCCGATTCGGTCCGCGACAGGCCGACCCGCTGATAGACGGCTTCGCTCAGATCGGCTCTCGTCACCGTTCTTCCTGGCATCAACGACCCCGGCGTTATCGGAAATTGTGCTGCTTTCGTCAGGCCTTGGACGCTATTGAGCCCTGCCGTCACGGTCAATGGGGGAAACGCGCCCGCAATGCTCAAGGTGACGTTTGATCACCATGCGGCAAGAGGTGTGGCTTCCCGGAGACTCACCGCGCGGGCCTACCAGCGGATCAGCGCCGACCCCCAGGTGAAGCCGCCGCCGATCGCCTCGATCATCACGAGGTCGCGCTCTTTGATGCGCCCGTCGCGCTTCGCCGCATCGAGGGCGAGGGGGATCGAGGCCGCCGAGGTGTTTCCGTGGCGGTCGACGGTGATCACCACCTTCTCGGGAGCAATGCCGAGCTTCTCGGCGCTCGCCGTGATGATGCGCTTGTTGGCCTGATGCGGCACGAACCAGGCGAGGTCCTCGGCGGTGGTTCCGGTCGCCGCGAAGGCGTCCCGCACCACGTCGGTCACGGAGCCGACGGCGAAGCGGAACACCTCCTTGCCCTCCATCTTGAGGACGCCGGTGGTCTTCGTGGAGCCCGGGCCGCCGTTCACGTAGAGCTTGTCCCGGTGCCGCCCGTCGGAGCGCAGATGCGAGGTGAGGACGCCGCGATCCTCGGAGGTCCCCTCCCCTTCCGCGGCCTCGAGCACGATGGCGCCGGCCCCGTCGCCGAAGAGCACGCAGGTGGTGCGGTCCTCCCAGTCGAGGATCCGCGAAAAGGTCTCGGCGCCGATCACGAGGGCCCGCTTGTGCGAGCCCGAGGTGATGAACTTGTCGGCCACCGACACGGCATAGACGAAGCCCGTGCACACCGCCTGCACGTCGAAGGCCGCGCCGCCGTGGATCCCGAGCCCCTCCTGCACGATCGTTGCCGTCGACGGGAAGGTGTAGTCGGGCGTCGAGGTGGCGACCACGACGAGATCGATCTCCTCAGGCGTCATCCCCGCATCGTCGAGAGCCGCGCGGGCGGCCTTGATGCCGAGATACGAGGTGGTCTCGTGGTCGGCCGCGATGTGGCGCTGCTCGATTCCCGTGCGCTGCACGATCCACTCGTGCGAGGTCGCGACCCTCGCCTCGAGGTCGTGATTCGTGACGAGCTTTTCGGGGAGGTAGGAGCCGACGCCGCGGACGACGGAGCGGATGCGTTTCACGCGGGCTGTCCTGCTGGTTCGACGTCCTCGGGGCTGTGCTCCAGCATCTCGCGGATCGTCTTCATGAGGTCGAAATGGGCCATGTCGTAGGCGACGTCGACGGCGCTCGCGAAGCCTAGGGAGTCGGTGCCGCCGTGGCTCTTCACGACGACTCCTTCGAGGCCGAGGAACACGCCGCCGTTCACCTTGCGCGGGTCCATCTTGTCGCGCAGGGCCTGGAAGGCCTGGCGGGCGAAGAGGTAGCCGATCTTCGCCATGAGGGTGCGGCTCATGGCGGAGCGCAGGTATTCGCCGATCTGCTTCGCTGTGCCTTCCGCAGTCTTGAGGGCGATGTTGCCGGTGAAGCCCTCCGTCACCACCACGTCGACGGTGCCCTTGCCGAGATCGTCGCCTTCCACGAAGCCGCGGTAATCGAGATTCGGAAGGTTCGTCTCGCGTAGGATGCGGCTCGCCTCCTTGACGGCCTCGATGCCCTTGATCTCCTCCGTGCCGACATTGAGCAGGCCCACCGTCGGGCGCTCGAGATCGAACACGATGCGGGCCATGGCGGCGCCCATGATCGCCATGTCGACGAGATGGCCCGCATCGGCGCCGATGGTGGCGCCGACGTCGAGCACGATGCTCTCGCCGCGGGTCGTCGGCCACATGGCGGCGATGGCCGGGCGCTCGATGGTCGCCATGGTCTTGAGGCAGATCTTCGCCATCGCCATGAGCGCGCCCGTATTGCCGGCGGAGACGCAAGCATCCGCCTCCCCGTCGCGCACGGCCTGGACGGCCTGCCACATGGAGGACTTGCCGCGGCCCGTGCGGATGGCGACGCTCGGCTTCTCGTCCATGGCGATAGACACGGCGGAATGGCGAACCTCCGCCGCCGCCTTCAGCTTGGGGTGCTGGTCGAGGATCGGGTTGATCACCGCCTCGTTGCCGAACAAGAGGAAGCGGATGTCGGGGTGCCGCTCCAGGGCGAGCGCCGCGCCGGGCACCACCACCGCCGCGCCATGGTCGCCGCCCATGGCGTCGAGCGAAAGTCGCACTGGCTTCGGCATGGGCGCGGGCTGCTTTCTGTTAAGCCTCGAAACAGGCGGCGGAAAATAGCGGTTTAGGGAGGCGGGGCAACTGAATTCTACCGCGCCGCGGGCTGCCGCTCCGGAAGGCCGTTCCGCGGTGCGATCGGTCCCGAGCGGACCGGAACGAGCCTACTCGCCTTTCAACTTGCCGAGGGCCGCGAAGGGCGAATCCTGGCCGGCGTTCTTGTCCTCGAAGGAGAAGTCGGCGCCGGGCTTTCGCGGGTAGGGGTCGAGGCCGAGGGCCAGGAACTCGGCCGTAAGCGCCCCGAGGTCGATCTGCCCGTTCACGATCTCGTCCGGCGGCTCGTATTCGTGCATCTCGGTCGGAGGCTCGGCGGGCATGCCGCTCGGCTCGGCGAAGTCCACCTCCACCTGTTCCTCAACCTGCGAATCGAACGGGTCGAGGGTGACGACGCAGGTCTGGGTGATGGCCGCCTGCACGGTGCCCTCCACGTGCACGCCCTTCGCCGAGGCGGTGATGCGGTAATCGCCCTTGAGCTCCCGGATGCCGGCGAGGCCGAAATCCTGGGCGAGGGCAGCGCATTCCTCGTCCGTCGCCTCCACCCGCGTCTGCATGCCCCGCGGGGGCACGTTCGACACGTCCACGAGGCGGGAGAGCGGCCCCACGGTCGCGGGGGTGATCGGGTCGCGGGTCCTGTTCGCCATGGGTCTACTCCGCGAAGGGGGCGGGCGGCGGAAAGAGCGGGCCGTCCTGCACCATCGAATCGAACGCCTGAGCCTTGAGGGCGCGGTCGGCCGCGAGCGCGTAACGCGCAAGGGCCGCCGCCGGTGCCCCGCCGCCGAGCACGTTTCGGCCGAGGGAAGCGGCGAGCGCCGCCTCGTCGCCCGCGTCGAGCGGCCCGTCATAGGCCTGGGCACGCCCGTAGAACGCCTCCCCGAGCTTCTTCATGCGCTTGGGAACCGAGGTGTCGCCGATCCCCATCTCGCGCAGGATCGCGTCGAGGTCGCGGAACAGCGCGTCGGTGAGATCCGCCGCGAGCTCGTCGGCCTGCGGGGAGCGGCCGCGCAGCCCGCGCAGCACGAGCATCACATGAAGCGACAGCGACTCGAACCGGCCCTCGATCGTGTCCGGCGTGCCGAGGCGGGCGTAGAGGTCCGGATGGCGCGAGGCGGTGGCGACGCGCTCGTAGAACTGCGCGACCATCACCCGGCGCGGGTCCTTGCGGAACAAGCCGAAAATCATCGCGCGAACCTCGCATTCGTTGGCGTAACGGCACCCTCGGCGGCCGCCCGGGAGACACCGGTGGGTGGCGTTCTGTCACGCCTTGTCAAAGCCTTAGGCCCGGGGTACGCCATCCCGGTCCAATGGCGCAAGCTTCGCTTCGTCCTCATCCCTGGAAGATGTGCATGACGTCCTACCTCGTTCACCCCGCGCGTCGATTCGCCCTGACGCTTGCGGCTGCCACGATGCTGGCCCTGCCGTTGGCCGGCTGCCTCGGCGGCGAGGAGTTCCAGCGCGGCTATCTCCTCGACGAGCGCGCCGTGAGCCAGGTGCGCAAGGGCATGAATGCCGAGCAGGTCCTGCAGACGCTCGGCACCCCCTCGACGGTCTCCACCGTGGGCAACCGCAACTGGTACTACATCAGCCAGGTCTCGAAGCGCCGCTTCCAGTTCCTCGGCGAGAGCGTGGTCGACCAGCGCGTGACGGCCGTCTATTTCGACAAGGGCCTGCGGGTGGAGCGCGTGGCGCTCTACGGCATCCAGGACGGCAAGGTCTTCGACTTCATCTCCCGCACGACGCCCACCGGCGGCGAGGACGTGAGCTTCATCGGCCAGATCTTCAAGGGCCAGACGAGCTTCAACCCGCTCGGCAGCTAGGCCGCGTTTCCATCTCCTGTTTCGAGAGCGCCGGGTGCGATAGCATCCGGCGCTTTTTTATGCGTGCTCTGGTCCCTCTCCCCCGGAGGGAGAGGGACAGCTTGCGCAGCAAGCAGCGAGAGGGGGCCCTGGTGCCTCAGCCTGTCATTCCGGGGCCGCGCAGCGGAGCCCGGAACCCATTGCGATCACGGTGCAAGGTGTGCTCGGCGCCGGTGCGCTCTTGTCTGCACCCCAAGGTGCTTATGGGTTTCCGCTTCGCGGCCCTTCGGGTCGGGTTCTGGCTCCGCTCGGACCGGAGTGACGGAGGTTGAGGTTGCCCGCCCCCTCTCCCTGCCTGCCTTCGGCAGGCTGTCCCTCCCCCTGCAGGGGGGAGGGTAGAAAAAACCCCGCGGCTCGCACCGCGGGGTTCGTCGTCTCGCCGGACGCGCTCTCTTACGAGTGCGCCAGGATCGCCAGCAGCAGGAGGGCGATGATGTTGGTGATCTTGATCGCCGGGTTCACGGCGGGGCCCGCCGTGTCCTTGTAGGGGTCGCCGACGGTGTCGCCGGTGACGGAGGCCTTGTGGGCGTCCGAGCCCTTGTGGTGCGTGGTGCCGGAGGCATCCGTGAAGCCGTCCTCGAAGGACTTCTTCGCGTTGTCCCAGGCGCCGCCGCCGGAGGTCATCGAGATCGCGACGAAGAGGCCCGTCACGATGACGCCGAGGAGCATGGCGCCCACCGCCGAGAACGCCTCCGACTTGCCGGCGATCCAGTACACCACGAAATAGGTGACGATGGGCGCCAGCACGGGGAGGAGCGAGGGGATCACCATCTCCTTAATGGCGGCCCGGGTGAGCATGTCCACCGCGCGGCCGTAATCGGGCCGGTCCGTGCCCTGCATGATGCCGGGCTTCTCGCGGAATTGGCGGCGCACCTCTTCCACCACGGCGCCTGCCGCGCGACCCACCGCCGTCATGCCCATGCCGCCAAAGAGGTACGGAATCAGGCCGCCGAACAGGAGGCCCACCACCACATATGGATTGGCGAGGGAGAAATTCGCCTCGACGCCCTGGAAGTAGGGATATTGCTGGGCGTTCTGGACGAAGTAGTTGAGGTCCGACGTGTAGGCGGCGAAGAGCACCAGCGCGCCGAGGCCCGCCGAGCCGATGGCGTAGCCCTTCGTCACCGCCTTCGTGGTGTTGCCGACCGCATCGAGGGCGTCCGTGGACTTGCGCACGTCCTTCGGCAGGCCCGCCATCTCGGCGATGCCGCCCGCGTTGTCGGTCACGGGACCGAAGGCGTCGAGGGCCACGATCATGCCGGCGACGCCCAGCATGGCGGTGACCGCGATCGCGATGCCGAAGAGCCCCGCGAGCTTGAACGCGACGATGATGCCGGCGACGATCACGACGGTCGGCAGGGCCGTCGCCTCGAGGGAGACGGCGAGGCCCTGGATCACGTTGGTGCCGTGACCCGTCACGGAGGCCTGCGCGATGGAGCGCACGGGCCGGTAGCCCACGCCCGTATAGTACTCCGTGATCACGACGATGAGCGCCGTGGCGGCAAGCCCCACCACCGCGCACCAGAACAGGTCCGCCGACGAGAAGGTCACGCCCGGGCCCGTGCGGAACTCGGTGCCGAAGCCCCCGAGCACCGCGTAGTTCACCGCCGCGATGGCGCCGATGGACAGGACGCCCGTGGCGATGAGGCCCTTGTAGAGGGCGCCCATGATCGACTGGTTCTGACCGAGCTTCACGAAGAAGGTGCCGATGATCGACGTGACGATGCAGGCGGCCCCGATGGCGAGCGGATACAGAAGCATCGCCTCGAGCACCGGCTGTCCGGCGAAGAAGATTGCGGCGAGCACCATGGTGGCGACGATGGTAACCGCGTAGGTCTCGAAGAGGTCGGCGGCCATGCCGGCGCAGTCGCCCACGTTGTCGCCCACGTTGTCGGCGATGGTGGCGGGGTTGCGCGGGTCGTCCTCGGGAATGCCAGCCTCGACCTTGCCGACGAGGTCGCCGCCGACATCCGCGCCCTTGGTGAAGATGCCGCCGCCGAGACGGGCGAAGATCGAGATGAGCGAGGCGCCGAAGCCGAGAGCGACAAGCGAGTCGATCACCTCGCGGCTCGAGGGCGAGAGGCCCGCCATGCGGGTGAGGTAGCCGTAGTAGAGCGCGACGCCGAGGAGCGCGAGGCCCGCCACGAGCATGCCGGTCACCGCGCCCGCCTTGAAGGCGACGTCGAGGCCGCCGCCGAGGGACTGGGAGGCTGCCTGGGCGGTGCGGACGTTGGCGCGCACCGACACGTTCATGCCGATGAAGCCAGCGACCCCCGACAGGATGGCGCCGATGGCGAAGCCCACCGCGACGCGCAGGCCGAGCAGGTAGGCGATGAGGGCGAACAGCACGACGCCGACGATGCCGATCGTGATGTACTGGCGGCGGAGATAGGCCTGGGCGCCCTCGGCGATCGCACCCGCGATCTCCTGCATGCGCTGGGTGCCGGCGTCCCGCTTCATCACGTCCATGATGGCCCACAGGCCATAGGCGATCGACAGGAGACCGCCCAGGATAATCAGGAGAAGTGCCATTCGTCCGTCCTTGTTGTGAGGGGGACGATGGACCCGAACCCGGTCCGGCGCGCCTCCCGCGCGCCCGTGCCGGACTCCCGCCCCCCGGTGTGGTCGTGAATCAGTGGCAAAAATTCATGGGCTTAGCAACGCAGCTTGGCCCATCCCGGCGAGTTGTTCGCCAAAAAGGCTAATTCGGCCCGGGAAACGGGCGAACCGGCCTCGGGTGCGCCGCCGCACGGCGCCGCCCGACGCCTCGGGCGATCCCGTGCCGACCGGCTTGCCAAGGCGCCGCCCTTGGCGCTGAGTGCCGCTCCCCATGAGCTCTCCCGTGTCCCCGTCCCGCCGCACCGCCCTCGAACCCGTCGCGCTCCTCGTCGCGGTCGGCTTCCTCCTCGCCGTCAACGTGAACCTCGCCAAAGCCGGCACCGGCGCCGGGGCGAGCGCCCTCACCCTCGCCTTCTGGCTGCATTTCGGGGCGGGACTCGCCCTCCTGGCGGCGGCCCTCGCGGCCCGCGAGCCCGTGCGGTTCGAGCGGCTCTACGTGGCGAACTACCTCGCCTCCGGGCTCGTGAGCTTCGCCCTGCCGGGGGTGCTGGGCTTCGTCGTCGCCGAGCGCGTCGGGCCGGCCTACGGCTCGGTGATCTACGCTCTCTCGCCCCTCATCACCTACACCCTCGCGGTGATGCTGCGCCTCGACCGCCTGGCGCTCGTGCGGGCGGTGGGGCTCGCGGTCGGCCTTGCGGGAACGTGCCTTGTGGTCTGGGCGCGGTTCGGGCTCAGCGCCGGCGGGGAGCGGACCTGGGTGCTGCTCGCGCTCCTCGTCCCGGCCTCCGTCGCCCTCGGCAACGTGCTGCGCACCAAGCTCTGGCCGCCCGGGGCCCCCGGGCTCGCGCTCGCCCCGGGAAGCCTCCTCGCGGCTGGGCTGATGCTCGCCCCGTTCTGGCTCGTCGCGGATTCGGGCGAGCGGTGGCCCTCCTTCTCCACCGCGGCCGGCCGGATCATCCTGGCGCAAATGGCGGTGGCGAGCGTCTACTACGCCCTGTTCTACCGCCTGCAGAAGGTGGCGGGCCCGGTCTATCTCAGCCAGATCGGCTACGTCGCCACGGGCTTTGGCGTCGCCATCGCGGTCATGACCTTCGGCGACGCCGTCTCCCCCGGCATGCTCGCCGGCATCGGCCTCATCGTGGCGGGCGTGATCCTGGTGAGCCGCACGACGGGGCGGGGTTAGCTGATGGGAGCGACGCTGATCGTCTCCCCTCCCCCTTGAGGGGAGGGGTCAGGGGTGGGGGTGGTGCAGAAGGCACCGCTGAGCCACACGCGGCACCACCCCCACCTCCAACTCCTTCCCTCCCTACGCCGCCGCGGGCGCGCCCGTCCTGCTGCGGCCGTGCCAGGCGAGGAGCGCGAGGGCGAGGGCGACGGGGGGAAAGACGAGCCAGTTCACGGTTTCCCAGCCGCCCGTGGTGAGGAGCTTGCCGGACGCGAAGGACGCGACCGCGACGGAGCCGAAGACGAGGAAGTCGTTCGCGGCCTGGACCTTGGCGCGCTCCTCGGGCCGGTAGCAGTCGGTCACGAGGGCGGTGGCGCCGATGAAGCCGAAATTCCAGCCGATGCCGAGCAGGATCAGCCCGATCCAGAAATGCGCGACCGTGATGCCGGAAAGCCCCACCGCCGCCGCGACCGCGATGAGGGCGAGCCCCGCCGCCGTCACCCGCTCCTTGCCGTAGCGCGCGATGAGCCGGCCGGTGAAGAAGCTCGGCCCGAACATGGCGAGGATGTGCCACTGGATGCCGAGGGCCGCCTCCCCGACCGCGTGGCCGCAGCCCACCATGGCGACGGGCGCCGCCGTCATGAGGAAGCTCATGAGCCCGTAGGAGACGAGGCCCGTGACGACGGCGACGACGAAGCGGGGCTGCCGCATGATCTCGGGCAGCGGCCGTCCGCCGCCGCCGCCCCGCGCCTCCGCCACGGAACCCGGGCGCATGAGGGCCACCACCGGGATCGTGAGGAGCGCCAGCACCGCCTGCCCGAAGAAGCTGCCGGCAAACGGGATCCCGGCGACGAGGTCCCGGGTCCAGATCACCGTCTGCGGGCCGACGAAGCCCGCCGCGAGCCCGCCGATCATCACCCACGAGATCGCCCGCGCCTTGAAGGCCTCCGAGGCGGTGTCGATGGCGGCGAAGCGGTAGCTCTGCACGAAGGAACCCCACCAGCCGGCGAGGAAGGTGCCGAGGCAGAACACCGCGAAGGCCGCGGAGGCGATGCCCTGGGCGGCGACGCTCCCGGCCAGGATCCCGATAAGCGCGCCCACCATGTAGGCGTTCCGGCGCCCGAGCCGCCGCATGATCAGCGCCGCCGGGATGGTGCCGGTGGCGAGCCCGAGCTGGAGCAGGCTCACGGGCAGGGTCGCCAGCGTCTTGTCGGGGGACAGGGTCTGGCCGACGAGGCCCCCGAGGGACACGATGATGGGCGGGCTCGCGCCGCCGAGCGCCGTCGCCACCGCGAGGACGCGGGCGTTGTGCTTGGCAGTGGCGTCGTCGGGCATCGGCAGCTTTCAAAAATGGGAGAAGGATCCGGCCTCGTAACGCCGGTCGGCGCCGCCCTGGCGGAACACGGGGAGCCCGGTGCCCACGAGCACCCGCCCGATGGCGGCGACCGGCACGTCGGCTTCCGCGGCCGCGGCGCGAAAGGCGTCGAGGCGCTCCTCCGGCACCGTGCAGAGGATCTCGTAATCGTCCCCGCCCGTGAGCGCCCGGTCGAGGAGCGTGGGCTCCCGGGCGATGGCCGCACGGGCCGGGTCCGAGAGGGGCACGTGCCCCGACACCACGACGGCCGTCGTGCCGCTCGCCCGCATCATCTTGGCGAGATCGCCCGCGAGCCCGTCCGACACGTCCATGGCGGCGGAGGCGTGGTCCCGGAGCGCCCGCGCGAGGGCGAGGCGCGGCCGGGGATGGAGGTATCGGTCGGCGAGATGCGCCCGCTGCCCGCCGTCGAGAGCGCCCGCCCAGTCCGGCTCCCGGCGCAGGGCCAAGCCGAGGGCCCCGTCGCCGATGGTTCCGGTGACGCAGACCACGTCGCCGGGCCGGGCCGTCATGCGGTGGATCATGCGCCCCGCCGGCACCTCGCCGAGGGCCGTGACCGACAGGGTGAGCCCCCCGCTCGCCCTTACCGTATCGCCGCCGAGAAGCGGGCAGCGGAAGTCCCGCGCGGCGTCCCGCAGGCCCGCCGCGAAGCCCGCAATCCACTCCTCCGTCCAGCCCTGGGGCAGCGCCAGGGTGAGCAGGAATCCGATGGGTTCCGCGCCCTTGGCGGCAAGGTCCGAGACGTTCACGGCGAGGCTCTTGCGGGCGATGGAGCCCGGCGGATCGTCGAGGAAGTGGATGTCCTGCACGAGGCCGTCCGCCGTCAGGACGAGGTCGTGCCCCGGCCGGGGCGTCAGCCGCGCAGCGTCGTCCTGGAGGCCGAGCGCGCCCTCTCCCGCCATGGGGGCGAAGAAGCGGGCGATGAGGCTGTCCTCGGACGGTCGGGCCATGGCGGAGCTTTGGCCCGGGGGATGAGATTTGTCGAGGGGACTTTCCCCTCCCCCTTGCGGGGAGGGGTCAGGGGTGGGGGTGGCGCAGAACAAAGCGCTGAGCTTGACGGGGCACCACCCCCACCCGCCTGCCGGCACCCTCCCCTCAGGGGGGAGGGGAAGGCTCACTACGCCGCGTCGGCGGCGACGCGCATGGAGACGATCTTGTCCGGATCGCGCACGGGCTCGCCGCGCTTGATGTTGTCCACGTTCTCCATCCCCTCCGTCACCTTGCCCCAGACGGTGTACTGCTTGTCGAGGAACCGGGCGTCGTCGAAGCAGATGAAGAACTGCGAGTTCGCGGAATGCGGAGCGTTGGTGCGGGCCATGGAGCAGACGCCGCGCACGTGGGGTTCGGCGTTGAACTCGGCCTGAAGATCGGGCAGGTCCGAGCCGCCGCTGCCGGTGCCGGTCGGGTCGCCGGTCTGAGCCATGAAGCCGTCGATCACGCGGTGGAACACCACGCCGTCGTAGAAGCCCTGGCGGGCGAGGGTCTTGATGCGCTCCACGTGCTTGGGCGCGAGGTCCGGGCGCAGCTCGATGACGACGCGGCCCTTCGTGGTTTCGAGGATGAGGGTGTTCTCGGGATCGGCCATGCTTGTCTCCTTGATGGGCGCGATGGGGAAAGGTCTAGAGCGAGCGGCTGTCGCTGAAGCGGAACGTGAAGGGCCGGCCGGCGATGGCGGCGCCCAGGCGCGGCGTGAACGGCAGCGGCGTGCAGCGCTCGAAAGCCGCCGCCACCGACCGCGTGAATGCCTCCCGGTCGGACGCGGTTCCGCCGGGCTTATAGAAAGTAATCCTCGGCCGGCCAAGCGGGACGCCGGTACGGTTGAAGCTCAGCCGCAGCGTCACCTCCTGGCCCGTGAAGCCGCCGTCCCGGGGCGGGCGCCAGCAGGCCTGGATCGCCATGAACACGTCCCGGATGCGGTCGATCCGCTCGACGCGGGCCCGCTCCGTGGGACGCACCACGCCGTTGAGGCTCTCCGGCAGGGTGGGCGGCACCTCGAAGCGGGGGTCCTCCTCGCCCTCCTGCGCGAGGGCGGGGGCGGCCGCGAGCAGAACGAGGAGGGCGAGGCGCCCTCCCCTGCCGGCGCGCCGGCCGGCGGCGGTCACCGCGCGTCGGCCGCGAGCTGCATCTTCACGATCCGGTCCGGGTTCTGAACCTGACCGTTGTTGGACGAGGCGCCCTTCTTGATCTTGTCGACCACGTCCATGCCGGACACCACCTCGCCGAAGAGGGTGTACTGGCCGGTGAGCGGGCCGCAGCCGTCGTAGCAGATGAAGAACTGCGAGTTCGCCGAATCGGGGCTCTGGGAGCGCGCCATGCCGACGGAGCCGCGCCGATAGGGCGTCTGCGTGAACTCGGCCGGGATGTTCGGCAGGTCGGACTTGCCCGTGCCGGTGCCGGTCGGATCGCCGGTCTGGGCCATGAAGCCGTCGATGACCCGGTGGAAGACGATGCCGTCATAGAAGCCGCGCTTCGTGAGCGCCTTGATCTGCGCCACGTGCTTGGGCGCGAGATCCGGCCGCAGGCGGATCGTCACCCGGCCGTCCTTCGTGTCGAGGAACACGGTGTTCTGCGGATCGGCGGCGGGCTGCTGGGCGAGGGCGGGGGTCGCGGTGAGGCAGCCGAGCGCGAGCGCGGCGAGAATACGCTTCATCGAGGTCTCCTTCGGGGTCCGCGGGCTTCAGCGCCGCGGGAATTTCTCTTTGAGCCGGTCGGCCACGATATGGGGCACGAACCCCGAAACGTCACCGCCCATGGCGGCGATCTGCCGGACGAGCGTGGCGGTGATGGGGCGGACCATCGGCGAGGACGGGAAGAACACCGTCTGGAGATCGGGCGCCATGGCCTCGTTCATGGCGGCCATCTGCATCTCGTAGTCGAGATCCGTGCCGTCGCGCAGGCCCCTGACGAAGATCGTGGCGCCGTAGCGCTTGGCGGCATCGACGGCGAGGTCGTCGAAGGTGACGACCTCAAGCGCGGTCCCCTCGGCCTCGGCGAGCGGTCCGCACACCTCCCGCAGCATCGCCGCCCGCTCCTCGGCCGTGAAGATCGGCGCCTTGGAGGAATGCACTCCGATGGCGATCACCAGCCGGTCCACGAGGCGGCAGGCATGGCGGATCACGTCGAGATGCCCGTTCGTGACGGGGTCGAAGGTGCCGGTGTAGAGCGCGGTGCGTGTCATGGCTCATGGCTAACTTGGCCAGCGGCGGCCCGCAAGCGGGGGCCGATGCCCCTCCCCCTTGAGGGGAGGGGTCAGGGGTGGGGGTAGCGGCCGTGTGTTGTCCGGAGAGAGTTCTGCCGCCACCCCCACCTCCAACTCCTCCTCTCAAGGGGGAGGAGAGAAGCGCAGCGCTTCCCGTGTTCCCTGGACCCTCCTTCGACACGCCGCTGCGCGGCTCCTCAGGATGAGGATTGAGGCTGAGAGCGGCGTTCGAGGGCGGCGCAGGTGGAGCCCTCATCCTGAGGGTTCGCGAAGCGAACGTCTCGAAGGACGAGGGCGGTCCAGGGCACCTCGGGCGGCGCATTCCGCGCCACCCTGAACCCTCCTTCGAGACGGGCCTGACGGCCCTCCTCAGGATGAGGGTTGAGGATGCCCTCCCCTTGCGAAGCCCCCGACGAAAAAAGGGGGCGGTTGCCCGCCCCCCATTTCCCATCGCCGATGCTCCCGGCCCTACTCGTCGGACGGCGCCTCAGTGCCGGTCGCGGCCGGCTCGCCGGCCTCGCCGTCCACAGCGTCGTCGCTCTCAATGTGCTCCACCGAGACCACCCGCTCACCGTCCTTGGTCGAGAACACCGTCACGCCCTGGGAGCCCCGGCCGACGACGCGGATGTCGTCGACGGGGACGCGGATGAGCTGGCCGCTGTTCGTCACCAGCATGATCTCGTCCTGGTCCTCCACCGGGAAGGAGGCCACGAGCTTGCCGTTGCGGTTGTTCACCGCCATGGCGGTGATGCCTTTGCCGCCGCGGCCGGTGATGCGGTACTCGTAGGACGAGGTCCGCTTGCCGTAGCCGCGCTCCGCGAGGGTGAGGATGAACTGCTCCTGGGCGCTCATCGCGATGTAGCGCTCCTGCGAGATCTCGGCCGCGTTCGCGGCCTCCTCCTCGGCCTCCGCGGCGGCCGCGCCGCCCTCCGCCGCCTGCTCGCCGGTGATGGCGCGGCGGCGCTTCAGGTAGCCGACGCGCTCCTCGGATGTCGCCTCGACGTGGCGCAGGATCGCCATCGAGATGATGTCGTCGCCATCCGCCAGGTTGATGCCTCGCACGCCCATGGAGTCGCGGCCCTTGAACACGCGCACCTCCGGCACCGCGAAGCGGATGCACTGGCCCTTGGCCGTCGTGAGCAGAACGTCGTCGTGCTCCGTGCAGATCTGCACGTCGACGATGTGCTCGCCCTCGCCGAGCTTCATGGCGATCTTGCCGCCCCGATTCACCTGAATGAAGTCCGAGAGCTTGTTGCGACGGACAGTGCCGCGGGAGGTGGCGAACATCACGTCGAGCTTGTCCCAGGACGCCTCGTCCTCGGGCAGCGGCATGATGGTGGTGATGCGCTCGCCCTGGTCGAGGGGCAGCATGTTCACGAGGGCCTTGCCCTTAGCGTTCGGCGCCGCGAGCGGCAGACGCCACACCTTCTCCTTGTAGGCCTGGCCGAGGGACGAGAAGAACAGCACCGGCGTGTGGGTGTTCGCCACGAAGAGCCGGGTGACGAAATCCTCGTCGCGGGTCTGCATGCCCGAGCGGCCCTTGCCGCCGCGGCGCTGCGCCCGGTAGGTCGAGAGCGGCACGCGCTTGATGTAGCCCGCATGGGACACGGTCACGACCATGTCCTCGCGGGCGATGAGGTCCTCGTCGTCGACGTCCGAATCCCAGTCCGCGATCACGGTCTTGCGCGGGGTCGCGAAGGCCTCGCGGACCTCCGTCAGCTCCTTGGTGATGATGCCCATGATGCGGGCGCGGGAGCGCAGGATGTCGAGATAGTCGGAGATCTCGTTGGCGAGCTTCTGCAACTCGTCGCCGATCTCGTCCCGGCCAAGCGCCGTGAGGCGCTGGAGGCGAAGGTCGAGGATCGCGCGGGCCTGGGTGTCGGAGAGGCGGTAGGTGCCGTCCTCGTTCACCGTATGGCGCGGATCGTCCACGAGCGCGATGAGCGGCGCGATGTCGTGGGCCGGCCAGTCGCGGGCCATGAGGGCCTCGCGGGCGGCGTTCGGATCGGGCGCCGTGCGGATGAGGCGGATGACCTCGTCGATGTTCGCCACCGCGATCGCAAGGCCGCACAGCACGTGGGCGCGCTCGCGGGCCTTGTTGAGCAGGAACTTGGTGCGCCGGGAGACCACCTCCTCGCGGAACTCGATGAAGGCCTGGATGAGGTCCTTCAGGGTCATGAGCTCCGGGCGGCCGCCGTTCAGCGCCACCATGTTGGCGCCGAAGCTCGTCTGGAGCGGCGTGTAGCGGTAGAGTTGGTTCAGGACCACGTCGGCCACCGCGTCGCGCTTCAGCTCGACCACGATGCGCATGCCGTCGCGGTCGGATTCGTCCCGCAGGTCCGAGATGCCCTCGAGCTTCTTGTCGCGCACGAGCTCGGCGATCTTCTCGATGAGCGAGGCCTTGTTCACCTGATACGGGATCTCGGTGAAGATGATCGCCTCGCGCTCCTTCCGGAGCTCCTCGATCTCGGATTTCGCCCGCATCACGATGGAGCCGCGGCCCGTGGTGTAGGCGGAGCGGATGCCGGCGCGGCCGAGGATCGTGCCGCCGGTGGGGAAGTCGGGGCCCGGGATGATCTCGATGAGCTGCTCGGCGGAGATGCCGGGATCGTTGATGAACGCAATGCAGCCGTCGATCACCTCGCCGAGGTTGTGGGGCGGCATGTTGGTCGCCATGCCGACCGCGATGCCGCCGGCGCCGTTGACGAGAAGGTTCGGGAAGCGCGCCGGCAGAACGACGGGCTCGTGCTTCGACTCGTCGTAGTTGGGCGAGAAATCGACCGTGTCCTTGTCGATGTCCTCCAGGAGCGGCATCGCGGGCTTCGCGAGGCGGGACTCGGTGTAGCGCATGGCCGCCGGCGGATCGCCGTCCACCGAGCCGAAATTGCCCTGTCCGTCCACGAGCATCAGGCGCAGCGAGAAGTCCTGCGCCATGCGCACGAGGGCGTCGTAGATCGCGCTGTCGCCGTGCGGGTGGTACTGACCCATCACGTCGCCGACGATGCGGGCCGACTTCACGTATTTCTTGTCCGGCGTGTAGCCGTTCTCGTACATCGAATAGAGGATGCGCCGGTGCACGGGCTTCAGGCCGTCGCGGGCATCGGGAAGCGCGCGGCTCACGATCACGCTCATGGCGTAATCGAGGTAGGAGCGCTTCATCTCGTCGATGATGGAAATCGACTTCACGTCGCTCGCCGGCTGATCCCCTGCGGGGCCGCCTGAGCGGATATCGTTCGGATCGGTCAAAACAGGATCTTTCGTCTCTCTGGCGGCGGGCGGCCGAGAGCCCCCGCCGGCACCTCATGGAGGCGCATCGAATCCAGTGCAAATCAACGTCTTAGATGGGGGAAAACGCGCCTGTTTACAAGCGCTTTGCCCCGGGTTTTCCAGAGGCGATTCGGGGGGTTGATTGGGCGCGGCGCTGATCGTCTCCCCTCCCCCTTGAGGGGAGGGGTACGGGGTGGGGGTGGCGGCGGTCATCTGACCGGAGAACATCCTGCCGCCACCCCCACCTCCAACTCCTCCCCGGAGATCTCGGCTGTTGCCGAGATCCTCTCGGAGATCACAAGCCGGCAACAGCCGGCTTGTGTGGGGGAGGAGGGCTCGCAGCGCCCCCTCACCCGTCCCAGCGCACCAGCAGCCCCGTGCAGTCGTCGCTCACCTTGAAGCGCGGATAGAGCCGCCCCGCCGGGTCGACCTCGGTCTCGATGCGCCGGGCCTCCCGGGCGAGGCTCTCCAAGCCCTCGCGGAGCGCCCGCTCCATCAGCCCCGCCGGGTCCACCGCCTCGTAGAGGTCCACGATGGCCGAGAGGCCGTCGCTCGTGAGCAGCACGGCCGTTCCGGGCTCGAGGGCGAGGCTGTCGTGCCGGAGGGCGTCCGCAGCCTCCGGGCGCAGGCTCAGGAGGGGAAGGCCGCCGCCCGCCCGCTGCTCCTCCCGGCGGCCCCGCAGCCAGTCCCGGAACGGGGCCGTGTCGAGCACCCGGCCCGGCGTGGTGCCGGTCGCCTCCAGGAATTCCTTGGCTTTCGCGCGCTCCGCCACCCGCATCTCGGGCGCCTCCCCCACCACCTCCACCGCGCCGTCCGGCCGGCGCAGGAAGGCGGAGGTGTCGCCGAAGGTCCACACGTCGAGGCGCCCCGCCCTCCCCCGCACGAGGGTCATGGCGCCCGCCGGCCAGGTCATGAAATCGTGCCGCTCGGGGGGCGCCGCGGCGAGGAACGCGTCGCGGGTCTCCGTCATCACGCGACGAGCGAGCGCCGCCCCGTCCTCGAAGCCCGGCGCCAGCGCCGTGAGGCGGTCCGTCGCGAAGCCCGCAAGCCAGGCCGCGTCGCTCGAGGGATGCAGCGCCGCGGGCGTGCCCGGCGGGATGAAGGTGTCGATGACCCAGGCCCACGGCCCCGCAGCCCCGCACGAATCCTCGTTCGCCCGGTCGGCATAGCCCGGCCAGCTGATCCGATCCAAAACCGTGAACATGATGCCTGTCCCCTCGCCAAACCGCGCCGGCGACGCCATAACGCCCCGGTCCAGCCCGGTCCAGCGATGCTCTCCGACTACATTTCGACAGCCCTCGTCACGCTCCTCGTGACTCTCGATCCGCCGGCCCTGGCGCCGATCTTCGTCTCGCTGACCCGCGGCATGAACGCCGACGAGCGGCGGCGGGTGGCGACCCGCGCCTCCCTCATCGCGTTCGGGATCCTGGCCTTCTTCGGGCTCGGGGGCGAGGTGCTGCTGCGGCTCCTCGGGGTCGGCATCCCGGCCTTCCGCATCTCGGGCGGCCTGCTCCTCTTCTGGATCGCCTTCGAGATGGTGTTCGAGCGGCGCAACGAGCGAAAGCAGCACACGGCGGACGTCGCCATCACGGAGGACCACATCCGCAACGTGGCTGCCTTTCCCCTCGCCATCCCCCTCATGGCGGGGCCCGGCGCCATCACGGCGGTGATCCTGCTCGCCGGGCGGGCGGACGGCAGCGTCGGCTATCTGTCGGTGCTCATCGCCCTCATCGCCTTCGGGGTGGCGTGCTGCCTCGCGGTGTTCCTCGCCGCCGACCGGGTGTCGCGGCTCCTCGGGGTCACCGGTAACGTGGTGCTGAGCCGCCTGCTCGGGGTGATCCTGGCGGGGCTCGCCGTCCAGTTCATCATCAACGGCATCGAATCCCTGCTGCGCCCGCCGCCCCTGTGAACGAAAAAGGCGCGGGCCCTTGAGACCCGCGCCCGTTCAAGCCCTGGGGCTCGAAGCCTTAGCGGTAGACGACGCGGGTCACGCGGCGCTGGCCGTAGAACGGACGCGACACCACGCGGGTGCGCACGACCGTGCGGGGCGAACCGTAGACCACGCGGCGGACCACCGTGCGCGGGGCGCGGTAGACCACGCGGCGGGTCACCACCGGGCGGGCATAGTAGCCGTCGAAATCGTCGTAGTAGCTGCCGGCATAGCCGTAGGTGACCGGGCTGTAGCCGTAGCCGTAGCCCGAATACGGGTAGCCGTAGGAGCTGCCGAAGCCCACCGAGATGCCGCTGCCGTAGCCGTAATAGTTCGAGCCGCCGAAGCCGACCGACAGGAACTGCGCCTGGGCCGCCTGCGGAGCCGCGAACAGGGCGGCGCCGGCCGCGAGAGCGCCAACGGCGCTGAGAGCGATCTTCTTCATGAATACCTCCAACTCGAAGGGCGTTTCAGCAGCCCTCCTTCGCAATGAAGGATCAACGCGTGGGAACCCGATGGTTTCCCACGAAAAACAAGCGAAATCACCTTTGTCGCAGGCCGGCTTTGCTCGCAAACTGTGCCGTTTCCGACGCTCTTTACTGCCGAGCCGTCACAGGGTCTCGAGAAGCCGCGCCATCAACTGGCGCCGCGGCTCGATGGACGACAGAAGACCGTATTCCTGCAGCGTATGCGCCCCGTCCCCGTCGATGCCGAGGCCGTCGAGGGTCGGCACCCCGAGGGCCGCCGTGAAGTTCCCGTCCGAGCCGCCGCCGACTCGGGGCACGTCCTGCAGATCGAAGCCGATCGCTGCGGCGAGGCCCCGCGCATGGTCGAAGAGCTTGGCCACCGTTTCCGTGCGCTCGTAGGGCGGGCGGTTCATGCCCCCGGTCACGGTCACCTTCAGGTCCGGGTCCCAGGCCTTCAGCCCGAGAATCGCAGCCTCGAACTCTTCCCCGTCCGCCACCGTCGCCACCCTCAGGTCGACGGAGAAGCGGCAATGCTGCGGGACCGTGTTCATGGCCGAGCCGCCCTCGATCAGCCCGACCGTGGTGGTGACGCCGCGCCCGTAATCCGTCAGGCCTTCCACGGTGAGAACCTGCCGGGCCGCCTCCCGGATGGCGCTGCGACCGTCCGCATGGCGCGATCCGGAATGGGCGGGGCGCCCCTCGACGTGCACGTCGAAGCGGCCGACGCCCTTGCGCGAGGTGACGATCCGCCCGCCGTCCCGGGCCGGCTCCGTCACGAGGGCGAAGGCGGCGCGCCCGGCGAGGTCCTCGATCAACGGCCGGGAGATCGGGCTGCCGATCTCCTCGTCGGGGGTGACGACGAACACGACGGGCCGGGAGGCCGTGCCCCGCTGCGCCACGTCCTTGAAGGCCTGCAGCGCCAGCCACGCGCCGCCCTTCATGTCGTAGATTCCGGGCCCGTAGAGCCGGTCGCCCTCCACCCGCATGGGCAGGTCGCGGGCGAGGGTCCCGACGGGGTGAACCGTGTCGAGATGGGTGAGGACGAGGGTCGCCCCGTCGTCCCGCTCGGGGCCCGCCCGCAGCACGAGCACGTCGCCCAGGCCCTCGGTGCCGGGGATCCGCTCCACCGCCACGGGCGCCTCGGCCATCTCGGCTACGACGAGGTCCATCATGAGGTTGACCCCGGCCCGGTCGCGGGTCGGGCTCTCGGTCTTGATCCAGGTGAGCAGGGTCTCGGGCGCTTCGGTCATCGTCGGCGGGGGCTTAGAAACAAACCGCCCTCATAGGCGCAAAGTCCCCGCCCTGTCACCCGGGGGCGGCGCAAACCGCCCGCCGTCGTCACCGTCGAAGAACGCCACCGGACACGCGGCGCCCCGGACCGGTCCAGAGCGCCGCCGATGGGGTGAACCGATCGGCTAGCTGGCGTTCATCTTGCCCGAGAGCTCCCACATCGCGTCCACGAGCTGGTTCACGTCGTCGTAATTGCTCCAGAGATGCGTCGAGACGCGAACCCCGTAATGGTCCTTGGGCGCCCCCGGCACGGGGAAGTTCACGTTTCGGATCACGAACCCGTACTCGTCCAGCATGCGCTTGACGAACTGGTCGGAGCGGGCCTTGTCCATCACCTGGTCCGGGTTGCGGAACGGATTGAAGGCCGTCAGCGCACATGCAAGCCGGGGGTCGTCCTTCGGCGAGTAGAGGGAATCGACGCCCCACTTCTCGGCGATCTTTTCCTTGAGGTGCTGAGACATCCCGACCGTATAAGCCTCGATCTTGGCTCGACCGATCCGATCCCAGGCCTCGCACGACTTTGCGAGTGCCAGATAGACGGGCCCGTTACGGCTGCCGGTACTCTGGATGCGCGCGGCGATGTCGTCCGTCTCCTTCTCGTTGGTCGTGCGGGGCGGCAGGCCTCCGGTGAGCGGGTAATTGCTCGTCACCAGCGGGAAATAAGCCGGAAGGGGCCGGGGATTGAACTGCGGCAACACCTTGTTGCGGATGTAAAGAATGCCTGTGCCGAGCGGGCCGCACTGCCACTTGTGTCCGGCACCCGCGAGGAAATCGACGCCCATCTCGCGGAAGTTCGCGTTCAGCATGCCGGGAATGTGCGCGCCGTCGCAGATCGAGACGATCCCCTTCTCCTGCGCAAGCTTCGCCAGCATGCCCACGGGCAGCATGGTGCCGGTTTTGTAGGTCGGTGCCGAGAAGACCATGGCCTTCGTCTTCGGACCGATGGCAGCCGAGAACAGGTCGACATAATCCTCGGCCCGCTGCTTGTTTCCAACGGGCAGCGTCACGCGCTTGATCACGACGCCGAAGCGGTCCTGAAGGAGCGCCATCGGAACATTGCCGCCCGGGTGCTCGTGGTTCGTGGTCACGATCTCATCGCCCGGATGCCAGACGAGCCCAAGCAGCGCATGGCACATGCCGTCGGAGGTGTTGCCCGACATTACGAGTTCGTCGGCATCGCAGCCGTAGCCGGCCGCAATCGCCTTTCGTTGCGCCAGGAAGTTCGAGTAGCCGCTCAGCGATTCCCGCGCCGCCTTGCGGCTTTCAGCGTCGAGAGTGTTCAGCGATTCGACAGGCATCGAGCCGGCCGTTCCGATGTTCATGTAACGGACGCCGGGCTTCTGCTCGAAGAGCTTGCGCACATCCCCCCAGAAAGCGGCATCGTCCTTCAAAGCCAGCTGCGTGCTGGCCGAGGCACCTTGCGCTGATGCTCGCGAGACCGCGAGCCCTGAAAGTGGGCCTGCTGCTGCGGCCGAAGCAGCCAGCATGCGCATGAACGCGCGGCGGTTCGGATCATAGGCAAGGGAGGCGGTGTCTTGGCCTTGGCTCATAATAGTCTCCTCGTGCTGGAATGAAGCCCCCGGTAAAATCTTCTTCTCAAAAAGCAAACCGGCGCCCGATTGAGGGGCGCCGGAGGGAGGATCAGCGAACAGCGATGGCGGCAATTTCGACTTTCACATCGCGTGGGAGCCGTGGCACCTGCACGGTCGCTCGCGCGGGCGGCGCGTTCTTGAAGAACGTCGCGTAGACCTCGTTCATCTTAGGGAATTCGTTGAGGTCGGTCATGAAGACCTGGGTCGACACGATGCTGTCCATGGTCAGGCCGTCGGCCTCAAGAACAGCCTTGAGGTTCTCGAGGACGAGCTTCGTCTGATCCTCGATGCTGGCGTCCTTCATGAGTTGCTTGGTCTTTGGGTCGATCGGGATCTGTCCCGCAAGGAACACCATGTTGCCGGCCTTGATGGCCTGCGAATAAGGGCCGATCGCCTCCGGCGCGTTGGGCGTCGAGATTACCTGCTTGGCGGTTCCTGAGGCTTGTTGCGCCGTGGCGGCGCCCGTCATGGTCAAGGTTGCTAAAGCCAGAGCGACGCCGGCGCGGTAACAAAACTTCATCGCTTTCCCCTGTTTTCGAGTGCCCCTGTCGCAACGAAGCGGCATGGTGTCACATTCTTAGGGAAGCACCCAGGGTAAGGCCCGTCAAGCAACGCCCAGCGCGCTTGCACCGGCGTTTGAGACGGACATGCAGACATTGTTTCTGCGCTGTCGAATGCGTGAGCCGTTACTGTCTCGGCATCGTCCGTAGCGGCGTCGATCGCCTACTGATCGCGCTCGGCCGCCCCTTCGAGAAAACGGCGGGCTTGCAGCCTAGCGTCTGGGCTTCAGCCTCGTCGGGATCGCGACCTGGTTCAGCGTGCCCTTAAAGCTGCAGGAGATGCCGTGGAAATAGGTGCACTGGCCGGCGCTGACGATGCGGGCGCGTCGGCCCTTGTTCTCGAAGGTGACGGTGAGGCGGCACACGGCGTCGTCCCGCGCCTCCACGTTCTCGACCAGCATCTCGGCGTCGTCGAGCTTGCCGATGCCGGCGAGGCGGCCGGCGCAGCGGCCCGGCACCTCCGTGGTGACGAGGGCCGCGAAGGTGTCGCCTTCGAGGTTGATCAAGGTGAGGGCGAGGCGCCCTCCCCCCTCGCCCTGGCCCTGGAAGAGACCTTCGAGGGCCGTGCTCAAGGGTTCCTCGTCGGCCCGCGCCGCGGGGCCCGCGAGCAGGAGGCCCGCGGCCGCAGCGCCCAGGAGCCAAGCCCGCCCGACGCTGGCGCCCCTCGAATGCCGGCTCATGCCAACCCCTCCTGGGGACAGCGCCCCGGAGCGGGTCCCCGCCGCACCGTCCCGCGGAGCCGCCCGGGGACGGTCCGGAGGACCGGCTTTATGGTGTGTTGTCCGCCGAATGAGCCGGGTCCTTAGAACGGGATGTCGTCGTCGAGGTCGGCGTATTTGGGCGCGGCGGCGGGGCGGCGCTCCATCGGGGCCTGGCGGCCAAAGTCGCCCCCCCGCTCGCCCCCGCGGCTCACCCCGGCAGGCTCGTCCG
>JAESFT010000241.1_pt1 | contig 49547 bp, 40 predicted proteins | sample 9269451 | NCBI WGS metagenome assembly JAESFT01 (sample SAMN14502557, study PRJNA617106) | algae metagenome | isolation source: Scytonema hyalinum WJT4-NPBG1 and co-occurring heterotrophs from well... | place: USA: Mojave Desert, Joshua Tree National Park, California | collected 2006-05-25
GTAGAGCATTATCGAATTCGCCGTCATGGAACAGATGCACTGCGCTATGCAGCACCATATCTACCGGCGACAGCACGAATACCTCTTTATCGTCATCGACCGACACGGCCGCTGCTAGCAGCTTTCCGGCATCGGGATGTACTGGTGCTGTCTCGGGAACAATAGCATGATGCACATCGATCGACGTCAGGCGTTTGATGTGCTGCATCGGCGGCAGTTCATGCATCCATTTACGGTAATAGCGCTGATCATATTCATCCTGGTGCATGCTGGCCCAACCATGCATCATCAAGGCGGCCTCGACGGCATTCAGCCTGTTTTTCGGCACCAGGATATCAATGTCGGAAAATACGCGGCCTCGTGCGGCAGGCAAATCAGCCAGGACATAGGCAGCCCCCTTCAGCAGGATAAGCGGCACATCCAGATCTGCCAACGCCTCCCGAATAAACCGCACCTCCCACCGCACCGCTTCGGTATGACGGACAGCCGCAACCCATGACCACTCGAGATGCTCACGCGCTTGCACGGGTACCGCGTCAAGCAATCCCTGTTCATCGAGCAGCGCGTGCAAGGAGGCGAGGACATTCCCTCTCCTTGCCTGACGGATCAGCAGACTCCATTCCGGGAGCCGGAAAGCGATGATTGAATGCGGCTCCCGGAATGCCTTCAGGATCAACGCGTCCGGCTTCACGAAATCGGGGTCGCAGGTTGAAGCGACGCGAATATGTCTACAGCGTCATCCAGATCGCTGTAGGTGAATTCGAAACAGCGAGAGCGGTCCACCACGCGAGCGAGCGTCTCGAAGCCACGGGTTCCCAGCGCGCTGTAATTGAAAGCATTCTCTGCGACCCGCATGAATGCACGGGTTCGTGGCAATTCGTCGAGACGCGCAGGCATCCCGCTTTCCCACTTCGGAAAGATTACCCATCCCGGTAACGCGAATTCGGCTGCCCGGTGCACGCTCTCCACAGGCGGCTTCAGATGCGCGACCGTACCTTTCATGGTGTCGGTTACGGGACGGCTGAAAATCCCATCTGAAACGTAGTTGCCGATAATATCGATGGACTGGTTTTTCAGACTCACCGGCCTTGCAAGCGGCGCGATCCTGCCGTCACTGGTTCGGATCAGCGCCAGTTCGTCCGATAACAGCCGCCACCCTCGATGGATGAGTGCAGCGCACAGTGTGCTCTTGCCCGATCCTGGCGGCGCCGGCAGTATCGCTGCATGCCCCCCCTTTTCGATGACCGCCGCGTGAATGATCAAATACCGATTTGCGTGGCTGGATACACACCAGTTGAGTCCCCATTCCAGCATCGGGAACGCTTGTTCAAGGGGAAGCGGTTTGAATGGACTTTTGCCGTCAAACTTGAAAAGCACTTGGGGTTTAAACCATCGGCGCACGGATGCAGGACGCTCAAGGCTGACGTGAAAATCAGCGAAATCGTTTTGAACGGCTAAACGATGGTCTGCATAAAGCAGCGCAATGCCTTCGGCGACACTTCTGATTGAAGTGCGGATATGGGTAATGAATGCCCCGGTTTCCAGGAAAACGCCAGTCGACTCCAGTCTGGCGGCAAGTTCGCCGGGGAATAACGAAGAGGGAGTCAAAATCGGATGGGCTCTACCAGTGAAAGCGCCTGCATATCGAATAGCGCCGCTTCAATTTCGTCCAAAAACGCCGCATCAATGTCACAGCGCCACTTGCCGGATAACAACTGCGCCAACGATAGCACATCGGACGCGGCGGACTGCAGCGCAAACAATAGGTCTGCGGCCCGCTTATTCAAGATATGGGTATCGCCGGAAAGCGGGTTATACACGACAAACTCGTCATTCCAGCAGCGGGTTTTCAGGTCGCTGCCATTCATGATTTGCCACTGCATTGTAGGTAACCGATGAGTTTGATTGGCCAACAAGAACATGCCAACGGTTTCAGGGAGTGCCGCCGGCACTCCCTACGGCACATTATCCTTGCGTCAGCTGAAGATAGTCGACGATCTGGGCTGCGTCCCATCTGACTCCGGCGGTAGGTTCAAAATAGCCTCTCGAACTCCACTCGGAAAACATGGACTGGATACGCTGAACCGTCAGAAAGGACGTCCACCCTGCCATGGCATTCAGATACGAAGCGACCAGATGCATGCCGAGATTGTGCGAGTCGAAAGTCTGATGTGAAAGCAACTCGAACATTGTCACTTTTGCATAAGGCGAACCGCGCGGGCAAGTGAACACGCTACTGAATTTGCAAGTTGTCCGGTTTGAAATAGGCCATTTGGTGTGATTCTTCCAGTACCCCGGAGAGCGGCCTTGGCAGATTGGCGCAGGTCCATGCGTGCTTAGATTGCCGGACAAAAACCCGGATGGGGATTTACAGACTTCCGTTCCCAAAACCGGACGACTGGCAAGTGTAATCAGCACCCCGGAGGCCGCGAGCCCCGACTTCCCAAAACGGCGCCGCGACGCACTTTTCGGTCCATGGTAACCGCCCGAATCTTCGGTCAACTGAATGTTGACGTCATTGTCACTTGGCCCACTGGTCGTCATTTAAGGTCCCGTCCCACCATTAACGTTCAAATGCGCAACAAACGCGCGATGTATACAACGCAAGCAAAACACGTTCCACACATTTCAAATCAACAACAGTTTGCATAAACAATTGATTTTCAACATATATTACGGAGGTGATTTTCCTTATGTCAACACAACCCCATCAAATGTAAGCTTTCCCGACAAATTCTGTGTATATGGTATTAGTTCAGCGCTCGTGATGACTGTCCGTGTACCTTGCACAGCAGACATTGCATGAAGTAACGCATTTTAGCGTGCAAGTGATGTTTCGCTAACAAAGTTTAATACTTTCCTTTTTCTCCTCCATTAACTTTCCCTACGGTTAGTTGCATTTTGAACTATATTTATCGGTTCTGCCATCTGACAAAGCCGTTAGCCCGCCGGCATTAAAACCATGAGAAGAACGCACTTCCGTCCGTATGCCTCGCATAAATCTATCCTCTGCGGCACAGGGTTGTGCAGCACCGCTGCCATAAGGTTTAGCGCCCTTGCCGTTTTGGCCGTCGTTTGCAATCCGCTCTTCCTCTCGTCGGCGAAGGCCGACAATGCGCCCAAGACGATTGCGCAGCTCAAACCTTCCGTCGTGGCAATCGCCACCCTACACAAGACCCGCGTCCCGGCAATGAAATTCATTGGTACAGGCTTCATTGTGGGAGACGGCCAAACCATTATTACCAACGCCCACGTCGTGCAAGCAGTGGGTGTTACGGATAGCGGCGAAATACTAGGTGTAGTTACCGGCAACGGCACCGTGACCGATTTTCGTGAAGCGAAATTGATCAACCAGGACACTGAAAGGGATCTCGCACAGTTGCGGCATGACGGCCCTGCGCTTCCACCGCTTAAGATTGGAAACTCCGACAGCGCGCGTGAAGGCCAATCGCTCCTTTTCACCGGCTTTCCGCTCGGGATGGTTTTAGGTTTTCATCATGTCACTCATCGCGCGATGATTTCATCCATCACTCCCGTGGCGATTCCCGCGGCCAGTTCCCGAAACCTGAATGCAAAACTGGTAAAGCAATTACGCGCAACACCCTATTACGTGTTCCAGTTAGACGGAACCGCCTATCCGGGCAATAGCGGAAGCCCTTTGTACGATGCCGACTCAGGGGAAGTCTTCGGCGTCATCAACAAGGTGTTTATCAAGGAAACCAAGGAGGCGGCGATATCACAACCCAGTGGAATCACCTACGCCATTCCAAGCAAATACATTCTCGAACTGCTGGAGCGGAAGAAGAACGATTGAGCATCTTCGCCTGCCGGAGGGTCAAACGCGTGCTTCACCACTATGCCGCTTGCAACTCCAGGTTTGCAAGCGGCCGACAGCAACGAGCGCTTTCGCATTCTTGCCTAAGCGGCGCGCCGGCTTGGCGCAACGATAGATTCGTTAGAAAAAGCTTTCGGGAATGATCAGCACATCGCCTGGACGGACCGGCATGTTTGCGGAAATATCGCCGCTTTTAATCAAGTCGTTCAGACGCACGGCAATTTTTTGCTGCTTGCCATCGACGGTGCGAACGATGTTCGCGCGATTGCCGGCGGCAAATTCGGCAAGACCTCCGACTGCGATCAGCACATCCATCAGCGACATTCCCTGCCGATACGGCAGCGCCTGCGGTTTTGACGCCTGGCCGATGACACGTATCTGCTCGGTATAGGGCCCGACAAAGCTGGTTACCGTTACGGTCACGACGGGCTGCTGAATATATTTGCTTAGGATCTGCTCAATCTCGCGCGCAAGTTGTGTGGGCGTCTTGCCCATTGCAGGAAGATCCTCGACGAGCGGCATCGTTATCCTCCCATCCGGCCTGACGGGAATCGTTTGAGACACCTCCGGGTTACGCCACACATTGATATTGATCGTATCCCCTGGTCCCAAAAGATACTCGTGCTTAGGCTCTCCCGGTTTTGCAGCCATTTCCGGCATTTCGGTATTCGTTGCGCAAGCGCTCAGCAGACCTATCGAACAGATGGCGACGAGGTACTTGATACCTTGCACCGCCTTTGAATTCTGGATTTTCACTTTTTTCACCCTTAAGTTATGAAACGCATTTCACAACTGGGAATGCGTTCGAATTAATTTTGTTGAAAGGCTCCCATGGTCGTCATCGGGATTCCGAGTGACCAAAGTTATTTTATAGGAAACATACCTGCAAGAAATGAAAGTTTAATCTGGAAGCATATGTACAAACCGACCAAGCTGAGCAAAAGAAATTGCAGGTAAGAAATAATTTCGAGCAGGTGCGATGCCTATCGTTTCCATGCGGAAACTTAATGTCGCAAATTCCGAGAAAGTTGCTGGTGTTTAAGATTGCATGCCCGAAAATGCAGGATTAATCTTTGCCAAACGACAAGAAATTGAAGTATATATAGGTATAATTTCTGCCACTCAACGACAGATAGTTACTCTGGTAGCTACCGCTATGGAAGCGACCGGCCTACCGCACAGGGAGAATCTCAAGGCATGGAACAACTGATCAACCAGGTGCTTTCCGCCGTCAAGGGAATCTGGAAGTACCGCTGGTATTCATTGGCCGTCTCCTGGATTGCCGCCATAGCAGGCTTCGCTGTCGTGTACGTGATGCCGAACAACTATCAGACGTCCGCCAGAGTCTTCGTCGATACGGAATCGATCCTGAAGCCGTTATTGGCCGGCATGACAACCATTCCCGATCTCGAACAGCAAGTCTCCATCATGAGCAAAACATTGCTCAGCAGGCCGAATGTCGAGCGGGTGATGCGCATGGTCGATTTGGACATCAATGCCAAATCGGTCAAGGAAAAAGAGGCCACGATCACCAATCTGATGAATCAGATCAAGATTACCGGCACGTCCAGCAACGACATCTACAGCATTTCCTATAGCAATGCCGACCCCCGGCTGGCCAAAAACGTCGTGCAGTCTCTTCTCACGATTTTTATCGAAGGCAGTTTCGGCGACAAGATGCAAGGCTCCGCGAACGCCGTTCGTTTCATCGACGAGCAAATCAAGCAGTATGAGGAGAAACTGCTGACGGCAGAAAGCGCCATCAAGGATTTCAAACTGAAGCATGCCGCTCTGACTGGACGCGAAGGCGAGTTTGGCAGCAAGCTTGTACAACTGGAAGAACAACTCAACCAGGCTCGCCTCGAGCTTAGCGAAGCAGAAGAAGCACGTAATTCCATCAAGCGGGAAATCGCAGGCGAAGAACCGATATTCGACGGCGGTGGCGGTACCGTCATCGCTGCGTCGGCCAATCCCGAACTCGACGACCGGATTCAAACACTTACCAAGACACTCGACTCATTGCGGCTCCAGTTCACCGAGCAGCATCCCGATGTGATTGCCACAAAGCGACTCATCGCGCAACTGGAGGCACGCAAGGCGGAGGAAGCCAAATCAAGTACTGCAAGCAAGTCCGTCGGCAAAAACTACAGCCCTGTGCTCCAGCAACTGAAGGTTGCACTGTCGGACGCTGAAGCAAGAGTCGCATCGATGCGAGCGCGCGTTGTCGAATACTCTGGCCGCGCTGCCCGCCTGAAGGCGCAGGCAAACGCAGTACCCGAGATCGAAGCACAATTCGCCCAGCTTAATCGCGACTACCAAGTCAACAAGAACAATTATGAGAAGCTCATTGCGAGCCGTGATGCCGCAAAGCTGTCCGGGGACCTGAGCGCGACCAGCGAAATGATCTCCTTCCGGATCATCGATCCTCCGACCGTTCCTGCAAAACCAATCGGCCCTAATCGCCCGCTGCTTTTCTCAGCCGCTTTCCTTGTCGCGATCGGGTTGGGAGTGGCTGTCGCTTTTGGCATGAGTCAGATCCGCCCGACTTTTGTGAGCCTGGCGCACCTGCGGGAAGTAACCGGTCTGCAGGTCCTCGGAAGCGTTTCCATGAACTGGACAGAAATCGAAAAGAAGCGCCGAAAGAAAAGCATGTATGCGTTCATGGCTTCTTTCGTCGGCGTCCTCATTTTTTACGCCGGCGGGATGGGACTGCTTCTCCTGAGGACCTAAGGCCTGGCCAACCTGGAATCAGCGACTGATCCCCCAAGCGCGACGCCCATTGACCGTCATCACATTGAATACCCGTCCGACCGCGCCACAAGCAAGGTTCAACGACATGAATCAGGAGGCAAAGTGAGCATTATCGAAAAAGCTGCTGGCAGACTGGCAAAGCCAACGGCCAGCGCGCCGGCGCAAGAACCGGCGCCCGCGCTGCCGATAGATTTTCAGCCCGCCGCTACTGCCCCTGTCGAGCCTGTCCAACCCGCCGAGGCAGTCGGGATTGTCCCGCCCGTGACCCCAGGCAAGTCGAGATCAAGAACCATTGAACTGAATCTGGCAAAGTTGCAGGAAGCCGGCATGGTTACGCCAAATGCAGGCAGAAGCGCCATTGCCGAGGAATTCCGGGCAATCAAGCGCACCCTGATTACACAAGCATTGGAACAACCAGGCAAATCGGCCAAACCGAATAACCTCATCATGGTTACCAGTTCCCTGCCGGGCGAAGGAAAGACATTTTGCGCCGTCAACCTGGCGATCAGCATCGCCATAGAACTGGACCATACGGTACTGCTCGTGGATGCAGACGTCGCGCGCCCATCAATTCTCCGCAATCTCGGCCTCGATCCGGAGCCGGGGCTGATGGACGTCCTTCTTGGAAAAAGCCTTGATGTGGCGGATGTCATGCTCAAGACGAATGTCGACACCTTGAGCATTCTTCCGGCAGGCAGCAGTCATCGTCATGCGACTGAACTGCTTGCAAGCCAGACCATGAGCAAGCTGCTCAACGAACTCGCGACACGCTATCCGGACCGTCTTGTCATCTTCGATTCGCCTCCACTGCTGCTGACCTCGGAAGCACGCGTACTCGCCCAGCAGATGGGTCAGGTCGTCGTGGTCGTCGAAGGTGAAATCACGACACAGAATGCGCTCAAGAATTCTCTCGGTCAGATTGCGGGATGCCAGAACATCAACCTGATCTACAACAAGGCCAAACCGTTTCGAGGCGGCGAACAGTATGGCTATTACTATAGTTAAATCAGGTTCGCGCCATGAACGCCGCGCCCGACGCAAGGCGCGCGTGCATGGCCTCACTATCGCCGCTCCGGTTGTATCGATAACGTCGGCCTTCGGGGTGGCAAGTATCGCCGCCCTATCGTTTTCGTCCCCGGCCCTTGCGGCTGAATGGCGCATCGTCCCAAATCTGGAACTGCGTCAAACGTACACCGACAATGTGAGACTGTCGCCTGCCGGCGCGGAACGATCGGACGCGATAACCGATATATCACCTGGCATAAGCATCACCGGAAGCGGGCCGGGCTTGAAGTTCACGGGGAGATATGCTTTCCAGTACCTCCGCTATGCGCGTGACGCCAAGGACGATAGCAGCTTCCACAAGCTGGACGCCACTACCAACGTGGAATTCATCAAGAATCTGTTTGCGTTCGACGGCACCGCCTCGATAGGCCAGCAAAATCTCTCCCTTCTCGGTCCGCAGGCCACAGACAATTACCTGGTCACCGGCAACAGGACCACGGTGAGGACGGTCAGCGCGAGCCCATATCTTCATCATCATTTCCGCGGACTTGCCTCTGCCGAATTGCGGTACACCCACACGGGCGTCGACACCAGCTCCGACGCGCTGTCGTCGAGCAGCACGGATGGACTGCGCCTGACTGTGAGCAGCGATCCGGCTTTCCGGAACCTGGCGTGGGGATTCAGTCACGATCACCAGAAAATCCGCCCGGCTGATGCTTCGCCGGTGGATCTGTCAGTTACGACCGCCAGCCTGCGCTACATGGTGATGCCCCAATTACATCTGACAGGCGCCCTTGGCTACGATAAATACGACTATGTGGCGGCGGCCAGCGCAGCAGCGCCGGAGGGCACGTTCTATACCGCAGGATTTTCCTGGCGCCCAACCGAACGAACCAGCCTGGCATTCAGTGCCGGAGAACGCTTTTACGGCAAGACCTACTCGCTGAACTCCAGTATCAGGAGCCGCGCATCCTTATGGCGGCTGTCATACGACGAATCCGTTACGACGTCGACATCGGAATTCACGCTCGCCGCCACAACCAGTACCGCTGAATTTCTCAATCAACTCTTTCGTCCCAGCATTCCCGACGACGCGCTGCGCCAACAGGCAGTGGACCGCTTCATCTTAAATACAGGATTGCAGCCCACTCTCTCGCGATCGGTTAATTATCTGAGCAACCAGTTTTTCCTGCAAAAGGCGTTGCGGGCATCGGTAGCAATTACCGGTGCGAGGAACACCCTGTTGTTCACCGCCTATAACCTGGACCGACGGCCTCAATCGGCGGGAGGAGCAGCGATCCTGTTCCCGGGCACGGTGACGGGTGGCATCGGCGAAACCCGGCAGACCGGCCTGAACGCGCTCTGGAATTGGCGGATCGGCACACGGACAAATGCTACGTTCACCGCTGATTTTTCGAAGTCGAAGCTGAATGTGACCGGAACCGAGGACCGCCTCCGGACATACAGGATCGCATTTGCACACCGCATTCAACCCAAACTGGACGGCGTCATCGAGATCAAGCGCGCCGAGCAGGATTCGGACACATTTGCCAACAACTACCACGAGAATGCAATCAGTGCATTCCTGTCAATGAAGTTTTAGCGGAGATACGCATTCGATGTACGAGTCCTATTACAACCTCAGTGCGAAACCGTTCCAGCTAAAGCCGGATCCACGCTTTTTCTTCAGCAGCCGGAATCACAAACGCGCAATGGCCTACCTGCAGTACGGCATATCGCAAGGAGAAGGCTTCATCGTGATCACCGGCGAGGTCGGTGCCGGCAAGACAACGCTTGTGCGCAACCTGTTTCGTGATCTCGATGCACAAAAGATCGTCGCGGCGCAGATCGTCAATACGCATCTGTCCTCCGAAGACACGTTGAAGATGGTAGCGGCGGCGTTCGGTGTGCCGTTTGCGGATGCGAGCAAAGCCGAACTGCTGACACGCATTGAACAGTTTCTGCGCAACTGCGACCGTCAGGGCAAGCGTGCGCTGCTGGTGGTGGACGAGGCCCAGAATCTGAGCACGCAGACTGTCGAAGAGCTGCGGATGCTGTCCAATTTTCAAACGAACGACAACTGTCTGCTCCAAACATTTCTGCTGGGCCAGCCCGAGTTTCGCCATACGCTGCTTGGTGCCGACATGGTTCAGCTGCGGCAGCGCGTCATCGCCTCGTATCATCTAGGCCCGATGGATCCTGACGAGTGCCGCACCTACATCGAACACAGGCTGCATACGGTCGGATGGCAAAACGATCCCAGCCTGCATGCGGACGTCTATACGCGAATTCATTCCTTCACCGGCGGCATCCCGCGGAAGATCAACACCTTATGCGACCGCCTGTTCCTGATGGGTTATCTGGAAGAGATCCATGCATTCGACCTGTCGCATATCGAAGCCGTCATCCGGGACATCGAACAGGAGTTCGATCGGGGCAGCGCGCCGTTTGATGAATCTCCCATGCCGGTCAGTCTCGTGACGCGCCCGGGCGACCTGCAGGAATCCGGCTTTGAACACGTCGTCGAACGCCTCGGAAAAATTGAACGCGCGCTGCAGTCCATCGTCGATGCACTGACCAAGCTGCTCTTTTCTCCAAAAATCAAAAAACCCCAGGAAGAAACGAATCCATGATCACGACTTCGGCCAATTCCGGCAACCGCCACAGCATTCTATGCGTGGTCGGTGCGCGCCCCAATTTCATGAAAATGGCGCCCATCATCGCGGCGCTGAAGAACCTCGCGTCAAAACCGTCGATACAGTTGCTTCACACCGGCCAGCATTACGACGTGGCGATGAACCACCAGTATTTCGAAGCGCTCGGCATACCGGCCCCGGACATCAATCTGGATGTCGGATCGGGCAGCCATGCCGTGCAGACGGCGGAGGTGATGCGTCGCGTGGAACCGGTCATGGACGACCTCAAACCGTCGGCCGTACTGGTTGTCGGTGACGTCAACTCGACGATCGCCTGCGCGCTGGTCGCGGCGAAGAAGGGCATCCAGGTTATTCACGTCGAAGCCGGACTGCGCAGTTTTGATCGGTCGATGCCGGAGGAAATCAACCGCGTGCTGACGGACCAGATCTCCGACCTGCTTTTTACGACCGAACGGAGCGGACGCGACAACCTGCTTCGCGAAGGCATTGATGCGGCGCGCATTCATTTCGTCGGCAACGTGATGATCGACACCCTGCTCGGCAATCTTGAGCGCGCCATCCCGACGCCCCAGATCGTCAGGCGGGCGGACCGACCGGACTTTCCGGGCGCCAGGAACGAATATGCATTGATGACTCTGCATAGGCCGGCCAATGTCGATGATCCGGCCGTGCTGAAGTCCTTGCTCGAAACCGCCCTGACGGTAAGCCGTCGGCTTCCGGTAATTTTTCCGATGCATCCGCGTACGAAATCGATGATCGAAAAGTTCGGTTTTATCGGGTTGCTGAATGTGCCGCAGATGCTGCTGTTGCCGCCGATGGGCTATCTGGAAATGCTTGGACTGATGAAGGATGCGCGTCTTGTCCTCACCGACTCCGGTGGCATCCAGGAAGAAACAACGGCACTCGGGGTCCCTTGCATCACGCTCCGAAATAATACCGAACGCCCGATCACGGTGGATGAAGGAACCAACACGATTGCCGGCACCGATCCGGAAACGATTCTTCGGGTGTTCGACGATGTCATGCGGACCGGAGGAAAAGCCGGCCGGGCCCCGAAATTCTGGGACGGCAAAGCTGCGGTGCGGATTGCGGAAACCATCGAAAAATGGATGGCCGGCGATTTCAGAGCCTGATCCGCGAATACAAGTAAGAACGCAATAAAAAGAAGGCAAACATGTCCGCAAAACCAATCCGCAACGCAATGACGATCGACGTGGAAGACTATTTTCAGGTTTCCGCGTTTGCATCCCATATTCCACGGGAAAGCTGGCCGCATCTCGCCTGCCGTGTCGAGGCCAATATCGACCGAATCCTGACGCTTCTCGATACCGCCGGCATCAAGGCGACATTCTTTACACTGGGCTGGATCGCGGAGCGCTACCCGGCGATGGTGCGGCGGATCGTTGGCCAAGGCCATGAACTTGCCAGCCACGGCTATGCGCATCAACGTGCCTCCGACCAAACCACCGAGGAATTCAGTGACGATGTCGGACGCAGCAAAGCGCTGCTGGAGGACATCGGCGGCCTGCAGGTCCTGGGCTACAGAGCGCCCAGTTTTTCCATCGGCAGCCGCAACCTCTGGGCACTGGACGTTTTGCTGAAAGCCGGTTACCGCTACAGTTCCAGCATCTACCCGATCAATCACGACCACTACGGCATGCCGGATGCGCCGCGGTTCGCGTTCTACCCAAACGGCAAGGAGGGCTTGCTTGAGCTGCCGATTACGACCGTGCGCCTGATGCAAAAGAATTTGCCGGCCGGCGGCGGCGGGTACTTCCGCTTCTTTCCGTATGCAATGTCGCGCTGGCTGATGCGGCAGGTAAACGAGCGCGACGGACAATCGGCGATTTTTTATTTCCATCCCTGGGAGCTCGACCCGGAGCAACCTCGGCAGAAGAATGTGGGGTTCAAAACCCGCTTTCGCCATTACATCAACCTGGACCGGACCGAAACCCGCCTGAGAGCGCTTACCCGTGACTTTCACTGGGGGAGAATGGACCAGGTTTTCTTGGGTGGGCAATGAGCACGGTGATTGAAGCGGTACCTGCACCGCACATGACCGGTCCGCGTACCGCACCGGTCGTCAAACTTATGCAAGCTGGCGATGAATCGCGCTGGGATCGTTTCGTTCTCGAATGCCCGGAAGCGACGTTTTTTCATAGGGCCGGCTGGAAAACGGTCATTGAACGTTCCTTCGGCCACAGGACGTGGTTCCTGTATGCGGAAGCCGAGGGCCGGATCGAAGGCGTATTGTGCCTTGCTGAAATCAAGAGCCGACTCTTCGGACATTCGTTGTCCTCCCTGCCCTTTTGCGTTTACGGCGGGATCGCGGCGCTCAGTGATGCCGCGCGTGACGCGCTCGACCGGCATGCGCAGAATCTTGCCGCCAGTCTGAACGTGGGGCATCTCGAATATCGCAACCAGGAACCGAAACACGCCGACTGGAAAAGCAAGGAACTTTACGTCACCTTCCGCAAGGAGATCCTCACGGACCCGGAGCAGAACATGCTCGCCATCCCGAAAAAACAACGGGCAATGGTTCGCAAAGGTATCAAGGCCGGATTGCAATGCGAGATCGACGACAACGTCGACCGGCTGTTCACCGCCTACGCCACCAGCGTGCATCGGCTGGGCACGCCGGTATTTTCGAAAAGGTATTTCCAGACCCTCAAGGATGTATTCGGCGACGATTGCGAGATCCAGACCATTACCAACCAAGGTCGCATCGTCGCCAGCGTCCTGAGCTTCTACTTCCGCGACCAGGTACTGCCCTACTACGGCGGCGGCATGGATGAGGCGCGCGCAGTGGCCGGCAACGATTTCATGTACTGGGAGCTGATGCGGCGGGCCTGCGAACGCGGATACAAGGTCTTCGATTTCGGGCGCAGCAAGTTGGGAACCGGCGCTTTCGATTTCAAGAAGAACTGGGGATTCGAGCCGCAGGCACTCCACTACGAATACCAGTTGCACCGCTCGACGGAAATGCCGGACAACAATCCGCTCAATCCAAAGTTCCGTTTGTTCGTCAAGATGTGGCAATTCCTGCCGATGCCGGTTGCGACCGCGCTCGGGCCTTACATCGTAAAAAACCTCGGGTGATCGGGTGGAACATCTCCTATACCTTGTGCATCGCATCCCATACCCGCCGAACAAGGGCGACAAGATACGTTCGTATCATCTCCTCAAGCATCTGGCGAAGCGCTATCACGTCCACCTCGGGACCTTCGTGGACGATCCCGATGACTGGCAGCACGTGGAACGGGTCAAGGATTTGTGTGGAGAGAGTCACTTCGCGGCACTGAATCCGCGTACCGCAAAGTTGCGAAGTCTCGGCGCGCTTGCCGGCAACCGCGCACTCAGCATTGACTACTACCGGGATACCACCCTTGATGAATGGGTCGACGGGGTGACGCGCAGGCATGGCATCCAGCGGGTCCTTGTGTTTTCCTCCGCCATGGCGCAATACGCGATGTCGCTGCGCAGCGCACGTAGGGTTATCGACTTCGTGGATATCGATTCCGACAAATGGCGGCAATATGCCGACAACAAGCGGTGGCCCATGAGCTGGCTGTATGCCCGCGAAGCACGCCGGTTGTTGCACTATGAACAGCAGGTCACCCAGGAATTCGATGCGTCGCTTTTCGTGTCGCAACCGGAAGCGGACCTGTTCAAGCGCCTGGCGCCTGCAGTCCAAGACAAGGTCGGGTACTTCAGTAACGGCGTGGATACCGATTATTTCGCGCCGGGACATCAATTCGACAATCCATACGCCGACGACCACGATGTCATGACTTTCACCGGCGCGATGGATTACTGGCCGAATATCGATGCGGTGCAATGGTTCGCCAACGACATTTTTCCGTCGATCCGGCAAGCACATCCTGCCGCGCATTTCTATATCGTCGGCGCGCGTCCCACGGCAGCGGTAACGGCGCTTGCCGAGTTGCCGGGTGTGCATGTGACCGGCACGGTGCCCGATGTACGTCCTTACCTTGCGCACGCCAAACTGACGGTTGCACCGCTGCGGATTGCACGCGGCATTCAGAACAAGGTGCTCGAAGCCATGGCGATGGCCAAGCCGGTCGTGGTATCACCCCAGGCGCTCGAAGGCATCGACGCACTGCCCGGGCGGGAGTTGCTGCTCGCCGGCGATGCACAGTCGTTTGCAGAAACGACGATCAGGCAGTTAACCATGCCGGACAGGACTATTGGTTCCCATGCACGGGAAAAAGTGGTTTCGCGGTATGGTTGGGCAAGCAATTTGTCACGTGTGGACGCACTACTGGAGCCGACGGCGCCTGCGACCCCGACGATGCTTCCCGCCTTTTCCTAAGCCGCCGGACACGATCAACCTGCCATTGCCACTATGCTTGCAACCACAACAACAACCGATTCGCCCGACTTCCTGAAAGTCTGTGCCGTCACGGCTGCGGTGCTGACGGCGGTGTTGATCTACTTTGCCACGGCACGTTCCATCGTCGCCATCTGGAACAGCTCGGACACGTTCGCGCACGGTTACATCATCCTGCCGATTTCGCTCTGGCTGATCTGGAAGCGCAGGAACAGCCTGTCTATTGAGGCAGCCACACCCTGCTGGCCTGCTCTTGCACTGATTGCGGCATGCGGTTTCGGTTGGCTGCTGGCCGATCTCGCGGCAGTCCAGGTCGTGCAGCAATATGCGTTTGTCGCCATGATTCCACTGACGGTTCTGGCGGTGCTTGGGACAACCGTCTCCCGCGCCATGGCCTTTCCGCTGCTGTTTCTCCTTCTTGCCGTCCCTTTCGGCGACGCATTCATCGACCCGCTCATCGAATTTACCGCCGACTTCACCGTTGCAGCTGTCCAGCTCACCGGCATTCCGGTGCTGCGAAATGGCACCCACTTCGAACTTCCGACCGGAAACTGGTCCGTAGTGGAAGCCTGCAGCGGGGTTCGCTACCTGATTTCGTCGATCACGCTGGGCAGCCTGTATGCCTACCTGACGTACCGTTCACGTATGCGCCAGGCAGTCTTCATCCTGCTATCCATCGTCGTTCCCATCCTCGCCAACGGACTGCGTGCTTACATGATCGTCATGATCGGACATTACAGCGGGATGACGCTTGCCGTCGGGATCGACCATCTCGTGTATGGATGGCTCTTCTTCGGCATTGTCATGTTCCTGATGTTCGGTATTGGCAGCCTGTGGAGGGAAGATCGCGACGGGCCTTCCCCATCATCCAGGCAGCCTGCGGCGGCACAGCCTGCAAAGCCAACAAACGGAAAGCATTTTGTCGGGGCTGCGCTCGCGTGCGCCGCCTGTGCAGCCGTCTGGCCCATGTATGCGCATTATATTGATCAGGCCGGACAAGACTCCGCACTTCCCGCATTGAGCAGCTTCAGCGGCACCTGGAAGAAAGCGGATGCATTCACTCAATGGAAACCGCGCTTTTCGAGCCCGAGCGCCTCTTTGTATGACTACTACGAACAGGAATCCAGGAAAGTCGGGCTTGCCGTACTCTATTACCGCGATTCGGGTGACGATGGGAAGCTCATCAGTTCCATCAATCGCCTGGTAGACGAAAAGGATACGGTGTTCCGGCAGGTTGCCGGCGGCATTCGTGAGGAGAACATCGGCGACAAAACACTTGCGCTGCGTGAAGCCGCTATCGACAGCGCGTCGGGGAAGATGCTGGTCTGGCATTGGTACTGGATCGACGGAACGGCGACTGCGAGCAATTACGCCGGGAAGCTGATCCAGGCCAAAGCGAAATTTCTGATGCGCGGAAACGATGGCGCAGCCGTCATGGTGTATGCGCCTTACGATTCAAAACCGGATGAGGCCCGAGCAGCACTGCGCTATTTTTTAACGGCTAACCTGACGGCCATCGAGTCCGCACTTGCCGTGAAATCCGATCAGCTTACCGCCTCTGCAAAATGAGTACGCCACCTCTCATTGCTCATCTCATATACCGGCTGGATTTCGGCGGGTTGGAAACAATGCTGGTCGAACGCATCAACCGCATACCGGCCGATCGATACCGCCATGCGGTCATCTGCCTTACCGACTACACCGATTTCCATAAAAAAATAACCAAGCCCGGCGTCGCTCTGTTCTCGCTTAACAAGGCGTCAGGTTTGAGCCTGGGGACACACCGGAAATTATGGCGGCTGCTGCGCGAACTGAAACCTGACATCCTGCATACGTATAATCTCGCGGCAGCGGAATACGGGGCGACAGCCGCGCTTGCCGGCGTTCCGGTCCGCATCAGCGGTTCTCATGGGAGGGATGCAAGCGACCCGGAAGGGAAAAACCGCAAGCACAATTTGCTGCGCAAGGCATTGATACCGTTCTACGACTGCTGCTATTCGAATTCGGCTGATCTGGCGGCCTGGAACAAAAATATCATCGGTGTTCCGGAAGCGAAAAGCCGATTGCTCCATAACGGCATCGACACCAGCAAATACAAACCAGGCATTGCGCCGTCAGGCGCGGAATATGGCGATATCCCGGCTGGCAGCTTTGTCATTGGCACGGTCGGACGGGTTCAGGATGTGAAGGATCATCCCGGGCTGGTAGATGCCTTCATTGCGCTGCGCGCCATGCTGCCTGAATACCGCGGGCGCTTGCGCCTCGCGATCATCGGCGATGGCCCATTAATGCCGGCACTTCGTGAAAAAGTGGCCGCCGCGGGAATTGTGGACAAGGTGTGGCTTCCCGGAGCCCGGACCGATGTGGCACAAATCCTCCGCACCTTTTCGGTTTTCGTGCTGTCATCCATCGCTGAAGGCACGCCGGGCTCCGCTCTCGAGGCGATGGCGACCAGGTTGCCCGTGGTCGGAACGCGCGTCGGCGGCATTCCGGAGGTAGTGCAGGAAAACGTCACCGGGCAAATCGTTCCATCGCGCGATCCGAATGCGCTTGCGCAGGCCATCGCTGCCTACGTCGAGAAGCCGGAACTGGCGGCCCACCATGGTGCAGCCGGACTGGAACGCGTCACGAAACGATATAGCATGGCCAGCATGCTGGACCAGTATCTGGAAATGTACGATTCATTATTTGAACGAAAAATCAAAGTCAGGGAGCTCAGCAGATCATGTGCGGAATAGTCGGTATTGTCGATACCCGGAGCAAGCGGGACATCGACCGCTCGCTCCTTCATACCATGAACGAGTCCCAGCACCACAGGGGCCCCGATGAAGGCGGATTGCATACGGAGCCGGGCGTGGGACTGGGCCATCGCCGGCTGTCGATCATCGACCTGTCCTCCGGACAGCAGCCGCTGTTCAATGAAGACCATAGCGTTGTCGTCGTCTACAACGGTGAAATTTACAACTATGTCGAACTGATGGCGGATCTGGTCGAACTGGGGCACACATTCCGCACCCACTGCGACACGGAAGTGATCGTCCATGCATGGGAGCAATGGGGCGAAGCATGTGTCGACCGCTTTCGGGGCATGTTTGGATTCGCACTCTGGGACCGCAATAAAAACACCCTGTTCCTCGCGCGCGACCGGTTGGGGGTAAAACCGCTGTTTTATTCCATGCTGCCCGACGGTATGTTCGTTTTTGGATCCGAATTGAAGTCGCTTCTCGCTTATCCCGGAATCCAGCGCGAGATCGATCCACGCGCGGTCGAGGATTATTTTGCCTACGGCTATATTCCGGAACCGAAAACCATCTACAGGAACGCATTCAAACTGCCGCCGGGCCACACGCTGACCCTCCGCTTCGGCCAGCCGATGCCGCAATCGAAGCGGTATTGGGACGTTCCGTTCGCACCACATGCGCCGATGTCCGAACAGGATGCCGGCTCGGAACTGATAGAGCGCCTGCGGGAAGCGGTTCGAATTCGCCTAGTTGCCGAGGTGCCGCTGGGCGCCTTCCTGTCCGGCGGCGTCGACTCCAGTGCCGTGGTGGCGATAATGTCCGGCCTGATGAACGAACCGGTCAATACCTGCTCGATTTCCTTCAACGATCCGGGGTTTGACGAATCCCGATACGCATCACAGGTGGCTGCGCAATACAAGACCCGCCATCACACGGACATGGTCGACAAGGATGATTATTCCTTGCTCGACACACTGGCCGAGCTCTACGACGAACCGTATGCCGACAGTTCGGCGATTCCAACCTACCGCGTGTGCCAGTTGGCAAAAAAGCGGGTAACCGTTGCGCTCTCCGGAGACGGCGGAGACGAAAACCTCGCCGGTTACCGCCGCTACAAATATGCAATGGCGGAAGATCGGGTGCGCTCAACGATGCCCGCCGGCTTCCGCAAACCGGTATTCGGCATGTTGGGCAAGTACTACCCGAAAGCCGACTGGGCGCCGCGCGTGTTCCGGGCCAAGACCACGTTCGAAGCGCTGGCACGTGACCTGGTGGAAGGCTATTTCCACGGGGTCTCGATAATGCCGGACCGGGTGAGAGAACAACTGTTCAGCGCAAAGTTCCGCTCGGACTTGCAAGGCTATCGCGCCATCGACGTCATGCGCGGCCATGCCGACGGGTCGCCTACCGATGATCCCCTGTCGATGATTCAGTACCTCGACATGAAAACCTACCTTCCGGGCGACATCCTGACCAAGGTGGACCGTGCCAGCATGGCCCATGCACTGGAGGTACGGGTTCCGCTGCTGGACCACAAGCTGGTCGAGTGGATCTCGGGACTGCCGTCTTCCATCAAGCTGAAAGGCAGCGAAGGCAAATACATTTTCAAGAAAAGCCTTGAGCCGCACCTGCCTGACGATATTCTTTATCGAGACAAGATGGGATTTGCCGTGCCGATCGGCAATTGGTTCCGCGGCCCCCTGCGGCAGCGCGTGCGGGAAGCGTTGCTTGGACCGACGCTGGCCGAAACCGGCATTTTCAATACCGCCTTTCTCAGGGAAATGGTGGAGATGCACGAGTCCGGCAGGCGAGATTACAGCGCACCGCTCTGGACCCTGCTCATGTTTGAAGCCTTCCTTCGCAAGGAGCTGCACGGCGACGGCGCCGATGCCGTGCGCAAGCAACGCACCTCCGAACCGCCGCTTGAAGTGATCTGAATCCATGCGCGTACTTCACATCCTCGACCATTCGATTCCGCTGCACAGCGGATACACCTTCCGCACCTTATCGATCCTGAAGGAGCAACGCCAGCTCGGATGGGAAACGCACCACATCACCTCGGCAAAACAGGGCGTCAACAAGACCGGCATGGAGTCGGTCGATGGCTGGAACTTCCACCGGACGGCGCCCGCCAGTTCGCCATTCGGGAAAATGCCGCTGCTTGACCAGATCTCCGTGATCAACGGCCTGACATCGCGCCTGAAGGAGGTCGCGGCCGAAGTCAAGCCGGACATATTGCATGCACACTCGCCGGCGCTCAATGCCATCGCGGCGCTGCGCGTTGGGAAAAGCCTTCGCATTCCCATTCTCTATGAAGTCCGCGCATTCTGGGAAGACGCGGCCGTCGACCATGGCACCAGCACCGAATGGGGGATGCGATACCGCCTGACGCGCGCAATGGAGACGCATGCTTTGCGGCGCGCCGACGCAATCACCACGATCTGCGAAGGCCTGCGCGGGGAAATTGTCACCCGCGGCATAGGTTCGGACAAGATCACCGTGATTCCGAATGCTGTGGACACTTCAAACTTCAGTACCGGCGGCAGCCCCGACCCGACGTTGGCAGCAGAGACCGGGCTTGCAGGCAAAGTGGTGCTGGGTTTTATCGGTTCATTCTATGCCTACGAGGGTCTGCCGATCCTGCTTCAGGCATTGCCTCGAATTCTGGCCGTGAACCCGCATGTGCGGGTCCTGCTGGTCGGCGGCGGTCCCCAAGAGACCGAACTGAAGAGGCTGGCGCAAACACTGGACCTCCGGGACAAGGTGATTTTCACCGGACGCGTCCCGCATAGCGAAGTGCAGCGTTACTACAACCTGGTGGACGTGCTGGTCTATCCACGCATAAAAATGCGGCTGACGGATCTGGTCACTCCGCTCAAACCGCTGGAAGCCATGGCGCAAGGCCGTCTTCTTGCCGCATCGGATGTCGGCGGCCATCGTGAACTGATCACCGATGGGGTCACCGGATGCCTGTTCGAAGCCGGCAATCCGGATGCACTGGCGAAAAAGGTGCTGGAGTTGCTTGCCAGGCCCGAGCAGTGGCCCACCCTTCGTCAGTCGGCCAGGCAGTTCGTTGAAGCAGAACGCAACTGGGGCGCCAGCGTCCGCCGGTACCAGCCTGTGTATGACGGCTTGCTCAAGATCAGGCGACCATGAAGCTGCTTACTTTCACTACGCTGTTTCCCAATACCGCGTCGCCGAACCAGGCTATCTTCGTCGAGACGAGATTGCGGCATCTGGTCGCCAGCGGCGAAGTGGAATCGCGGGTCGTCGCGCCGGTTCCCTGGTTTCCGTTCGACCACGCCAGCTTCGGTCGCTATGCGAAATTCGCGCGTCCGCCGCGGGAAGAAGTCCGCTTCGGCATCCACGTGCGCCATCCGCGCTATCCGCTGATTCCCAAGGTGGGCATGACCAGCGCTCCCTTCTTCATGGCAGCCGCCGCCAAGCAGACGATTGCACGCATCATCGACGAAGGTTACGACTTTGATGCGATCGATGCCCACTACTTCTATCCGGACGGCGTCGCCGCGGTCATGCTGGGTAAATATTTCAACAAGCCGGTTGTCATTACCGCGCGCGGCTCCGACATCTCCCTGATTCCCCGTCACCACCTTCCACGACGGATGATCGTATGGGCGGCACAGAATGCGGACGGCATCATCACGGTCTGCAATGCACTGAAAGAGGAAATGGTCGCGCTCGGCGTGGAAGCGGACCGCATCACTCCCCTTCGCAACGGCGTGGACCTTACGATGTTCCGCCCCCTCGACAAGGAAGCTCAGCGCAAGGAACTCGGCCTGGAAGGCTTTACCCTGATTTCCGTCGGCCACCTGGTGCCGGTCAAAGGCCACGAACTGATCGTCGGCGCCCTGCCCCTGCTCCCGGACGTGCGCCTGCTTCTTGCCGGAAGCGGGCCGGAACAAGGCAGATTGGAAGCATTGGCCCGCCACCTCGGCGTCTCCGATCGCATTACCTTTCTCGGCGCCATACCCCATGCGGAGTTAAAGAAATATTACACAGCCGCCGACGCGAGTATCTTGGCATCGAGCCGTGAAGGTTGGGCGAACGTATTGCTCGAATCGATGGCCTGCGGCACGCCGGTCGTCGCAAGCAAGGTCTGGGGCACACCGGAAGTCGTCGCATCGCCGGACGCGGGGCTGCTCATGAATGAGCGATCGCCGGCTGCCTTGGCGCAGGCGGTAAGCGATCTGCGTAACGCGTATCCGGATCGCATGGCGACCCGACGCTACGCGGAAAAGTTTAGTTGGGACGACACGACGAAGGGACAAATTGCGTTGTTCAGGCAGGTGTTGAATGCACGTACGGCACTTGCCAGTGCTTGACCAGACTCGTACTTGCTTTGCAGCGAATCATCCTGAACGATCAACGGCAAAGCCTGACTGCCGGGGCGTCAACGTCCCCGGCGGAGTACAGTAGAGATCGCAATAAAAGGGAAATAGGCAAAGGTTTGCAGATCAACCTGCAATTGCTTACGCAGCACATCGATATCAAGTGGCTTGCGGTGCGCAACCCGGTGCAGGACATCAGCGACGAAGCTCTTGCGCAGGGCCTGGACGGCTTGTTCAGTGCTTCTGGCCTGTTCATCCGATAGCCGAAACAGCTTGTTCAACGCCTTCTTGAATTTCATCTCGTGATGCAATCTGATCAGAGATTTTTCGGTCCCCCACCCGGAGCCGGAGAATATGTTGACACCGGGACCATACTTGCATTCGCAGGCAGAGGAAAACGCGATTCTTTCCGTAAGGCGGGCCAGCTCCAACCAGAAAAGATAATCTTCGCCTGCGTACACAAACTCTTCCCTGAATCGCAAATCCGAAAATTTCCGGTACCGATAGACCACCGTCGATGTGCCGATGATATTGCCCATCAGGATCTGGTCGAACATGTCCCCGGAATAGGCATGCAGCATATCCGCATCCCCGATACGGGGATGCCGTGCCACGTCGATTCTGCCGGCACGATTGAACGCGCTGACAGTTTGATTCAACTGGAAGTGGTCCGAGAAGTAGAAGTCAAAACCGGCATCCAAAGCCCGCATGGCGTTGGACAAGTGGTTGTCCACCCACTCGTCGTCGGAATCGAGAAATGCCACGTATTCGACCTCAGTGCCGATGCTATCGAGGCCACGATTGCGGGCTGCTGCCGGACCGGCATTGGGCTGTTCAATGATGTCGATGGCGGAGGGGTAGGCGTCGATCAGTGCCTGCAATTCCCTGCGAGCGGGTACGGGCGACGCATCGTCCACGACGTAGATCTTGACTTCCCCTACCCCTGTCTGCCCAAGTGCCGACCGGACAGCCTTCAGCAGGATACCTTCCGATTTCTGGTAGAACTGAATAACAACCGCAATCTTGTTTGCCATTTCACGCCCCGTAAAGAGAGTAATCTGAACATCGTCCAGTCGGAATTATTACCCGAGTGATGTTGAAGAACAAGCATTGCACTACGGGCGGAATTCGTAGGCAAGAACGGGTGGCAGGTCAGCGATACTCCAGTCGCGATGCTGCCGAAGCTTGCGTGCCGCATAAAAAGTAAGTGGCTGACTGACAAAAGCTTGTGTAGCTTGCTCAGGATGAGCGGCGAGCCAGCGATTTACAAGTTCATTTGTTGTTCGAGGAAGCAGTACCGGGTCACGCTTGCCGATCGCGAGGTGTTCACGGACGGCCCGATTCTCAAGCGCACCCTGCGCCTGCCTCAATTTTCTTTTGTACTGCGCCGACAGATCTTTCAATGTCCACAAGGACGCCGATGCCACATGCCAGGTCACCTGTGGATGTACAAACACCCGTTTCGGATCCCATTCGTTTTTGGCCGGATCAAGCCGGAACATCAAGACGGCACCGATCAGGGAGTCGGTCCGGTATAAACCAAGAGGAAGGCGGAATCCCGTTTGTTTTAGATTACTTATGGCAGAGCCGCGTATCGCATGAAGGTTGCCGTGCATGCCGCCTTCAGTCAGCATTTGGCTCGCCAGGTTGCGCGCAGACCGTCCCGATGTCGGAATGCCGGTGGCACCCAAGGCCCCTGTTGTGGTCGTCAATCCTTCGTCAAGCAAGAGGAAAGCATCCGGCCGAACCTGCACGTATCCATCGATAAAATAACCTACATCGCCGCCCGGCCATATGGTGTGCAGATAGACGTTCCATGCATGCGCCTTATCGCCGAACGGAATGAACCATACCCGCACGACTGCATTGTCCGTAGTCTGATTGTCCATTCGCCGACGCCTGAATTCGTCAACATACTCTGAGAACTGATCGGCGAGAGCCCGATTTCCGTTCACCAGCACATCGATCACCGTCCGTCGAGACCCACAGGATTTCAACGCGGCCTGCAGGCAGGAAGCCAACGTCCCGGCAGTTTCACGCGCTGCAAATATCGCAACCGTCCAGTCGTGACGTTCCAGCCGCAACACTTCGCTTTTCACCATATGAAGGTCCTTATCCGTGCCGTCCAAATGACAATCTCCTTGCACCGCCATCAATGCCGCTCGCCTTATCTCAAACCTTCACAACATCCATGTAACGTGCATGGGCATGTATCCAGTCAAACTTTTCGCGTACATGGCACTGCAGATTCCGCGCTAACCGGCCATGCTCGGCTTGGTCGCGCAATAAAAACGCAAGCCTGGCTCCCAGTGCGTTTGGATCATCCGGCGGGACAAGGTATCCGGTCACGCCATCTTGCAGTATCTCCGGAACGCCCCCCACCGCCGATGCCACTACGGGAACATTGAAAATACCGGCTTCGAGGACGACGATGCCGAAGGGTTCGATCCGTGATGGAAGGGCAAATATTCGCGCTCTCTCCAGGATTGCGGTTACTTTGCGGTGCTCCAGGTCCTTGATAAAGACGACCTTGTCGGCAACTCCAAGCTTTTGCGCAAGACTGCGCAACGACATTTCCGTTTCACCCGAGCGTCCGATCAATACCAGCCGCATATCGGGAAACTCGACATGGATACGATGGAATGCCTGTATCAGGACGTCCTGCCCTTTCTTGGGCTCAAAGGTCGCAATGTTCAGGATGAACGGATTGCTGGAGACTATGGCATCGACATCGACACCTCGGTCCACATCAGCAACGATCTTATTAATGTCGACGCCGTTATGAACAACATGAACCTTGGAAGCGATTTCTGGCATGAATGCAGCAACGGCGCCAGCCAGATTGTTCGAACAGGTGATGATGGCATCAGATGACCGCATCAGCAGCTTCCAGCAGATTCTCTCCCATCCTTGGGAACGACCGGCATTCGCGATATCCGCACCGTGAAAGGAAAGGACGAATTTGCCCTTGTACAAGCCGAGAAACTTAAGTAAGGAAAAATTGAGGCAATCGAGCGTCGGATAATGCGGGTTGATCACTTCGACGTTTTTCGCCCGCAGGAATCGCCAAAGCGAGAGCAACCTGAATGGCGCGGTAACCAGGAAGAGCAACATGGTTTTCGCCAAGTGTTCATGACCGGACGGGGCGCGCAAACGATAATAAGCCGTGTCGAACCCGTGCTCGTGATTCAGGGACAGTGTGCGGCCGCGCCAATCCGCAATGAGAAGGAAAGGTTTGAAAAATTGATGGCCATGCACCTGCCGGTACAAATTGGCGGCAACCTGGTTCACCCCTCCCGGATGCGCGATGGACCACGGCAAGACGAACAGGTAACCTGGCTGTTCCTCGTGCCGGCTCACGCCAGCACTCCCTCATTGAATAAAAACACGACTTCCCCCTGTGTGGCAACAGCTCGAAATGCGCGTCCGAGCATTAATTGTTCCGCAGCAACGATGTGAAATGATTGTTAATGAATACAAAATCCAGTTCTACCAGGCGAAGCGACTCATCGCTCGTGACGGGAAACATACCCGATAGGGCAAACCCCAGTTCATTCAACTTCTGCAGAGTTTCACCGTAAGTCGGCATGCCGTGATAGATGGGTCGGATGGATGCCTCGGTTTGCAAGCCCCTTATGCCATTGATCGACCTGCCGGCGCCATTGATGACCTCCAGATCGAATCCCTGCGTATCCAGTTTCAGGTACACGCCCTGCCGACTGCAGTCAATGCCCTCTTCGGCCAGGACGTCATCCAGTGTACGTATCGCCACTTTTTCCACGCCGGAGATCGAATCGTCGTTCCAGAAGCCGGTAACGACATCTTTTCGTGGCGCGAGAAACGAGTTCAAGCCAGGCGATCGGGTGACATTGATCTCCGCCGTGCCGGGTGCACTCCCTAGTGCATATGGATGGATCTTCCATGCGGTGTCGGAAACGGATTTCTTCTTCAGTCCTTCCGCATAACTGCTTACCGGTTCGAACGAGTGAATCCGTCCACGAAACCCTACGTCATTCCGTATCAGGTCATGAAACTGGCCTTTGTTGGCGCCGACGTCTATGACCGTGTCTATTCCGTAGCGCGCGAATACCTGTTGCAAATGCCTGACCAGGGGCCGTTCGGCCATTTTCCAGAACGGGATCATTTCATATCCGCGCCTTGCAGCCATCGTGGTGACCGATTTTCCCAGCATCTTTCGCAAAGACATACTCGCTCCCTGGTGATTCACCGGAACCGATCGGTCCGGACAAATGAGTTGCGTTTTTCGAATGTTGGATCAAGTGCTGACGAGCCGGAGAGAAATTCCGTACTTGCGTAAAACATTCTCGACCTTTAGAAAGCACACACGTTCCGGTCCGTTCGGTTGGGCTGCGGACCTCCATAGCAAATACAGCACAATCGTATAAACCAGCGCACCGGCAAGCGAACAAATCAGCAGGCCGATCAAGCTCACCTTCCCGCCTGAATTCAGATTCAGCTTCAGCGTCCAGACTGCAATTACCATGACCGTGGAAGCAAGCGCGGGCCGAAACAGTTTTCGGCAAAAATCAAGGCCGCTGAGTCCAAGATGTCTTGCGATAAGTACCTGGTTCACCGGGATCATGATCAATACAGTTGCCAACAATGCCCACGCTGCGCCAAGGGCCCCCCAGTTTCTTATTCCGACGAATAGCAAAACGGCCGACGTCGCGAACTGCAGACAGGCGGTTACCGTGATGATCCGGTTCTGCCGCAGTGCCATATAGACATAACCGATATTGGTCTGGAGAGCCTGGATAACCCCATAGACCGCTAAAACCTGGATAAGCGGAATAGCGGCATGCCATTTCGGACCGAGTACCACCGGCACCATCAGATCCGCCACGGCAAATACGCCCAGTCCAGCCGGCAGGGCAAACAGCGCAATCATGGAGATCACATTGAGGGAGCTCGCGCGCAGCTCTTCGAGCCGGGATGCCACGCGCGAGTACCCCGGAAAAGCAGCGCGGTTGATTGGCGCAACCAGTTCGGTGGTCGGTAAGGTAGAGATTTCAGTAGAGATGGCGTAAATGCCGAGTGCCTGTGGTCCTTCAAGCCTGCCAATGACGAATTCCGGCGTACGCGCATTCAAAAAATGAACGATGTTATTGATCATCAGCCATTTCGAACTATGAAATAGCGCCAGCTTTGCAGCTAACGAAAAACGCGGCCGATAATCGCTCACCGTATAGGAAAGCACGAGCGAGATCAGCGTACCGGCGAGCTGGCCGATCACAAGCGCCCAGTAACTCCTGAGTACGAAGGCAAGCGGAAGCGTAACGAGCAGGCTGGCCATGCGCTTGCCGAGCAAGAACTTGAATTCACGGTCGAAGCGCATCTCGCGGCGAAAAATCACCGGCCCGATATTCGCGAAACCCTGGAGGGCGAATCCGGCGGCAAGAACGTAGATGACCAGTTCGAGCCGGGGCTCACGGTAGAACCCCGAGGCAGACGGCGCTGCCAGCGCGAGCAGTCCGGCGCACGCCAGGGCAAAGATCACATTGAAGGTCCACGCAGTATCGAACTCATCACGACCCGCATCCGGATTCTGGATCAATGAAACATCGAAACTGAACGAGACAAGAAGCTGCAGCGCCCCTACCAGGAGCATCGCCAACGCCACCAGCCCGAAATCCTCGGGAACGAGAAGGCGAGCAAGCACGATGGTGCTGACCAAACCCAGACCACGGTCTACAAGCTTGAACGACACCATCCATGCAGCGCCCTTCGCAATTTTCTTATCGATGTCGTTCAAGGATTTCGCTGTCTTTCATTGGGACCGGGGCCGGAATCGCCCGCTAAGTTGTTCGATCATGATCCTTCCCGTCAACGTAGGAATTACCAGAAGAATAACAGGATCGATACAAATTATGTCAGCCAAAATACGTAGATGAACCGTCTTCCGATGGGCGATGCGATGCAGAATGTCGCGCACGATGCTGCATCGGATACGGCGTATACGCCGCACGTTGGCAGCCTTTCGCGTACTCGCAAGCTTGAAAATCGAATCCACTGATGTCCACAGCTTCAATTCATTGCGCAGCCTGTCGAGTGAGCGGTCGGTATTCCATCCGGCGCCTGCAAAGATATTGACGCCGACGCCGCAGTTGCACTCGATGGCCGATGAAAAGATCGCCCTGCCGCCTGCAGCAAAAAAATCCAGCCAAAAAAGGTAGTCTTGCCCGTTGAAGAATTCTGTTCGGAAGCGCAAGCGAGAATGCGTGCGGTAGCGATACACGACGTTTGATGTACCGATTACATTCCCCCGCACCAGTATCTGGTCTGCCATGTCGCCGGTGTATTCGTACAAGTTGTCATGCGACGGCAGCTTTTTGTGCTCGGTGAGCGGGATCCTTCCGGCTCTGGTGAATGCGCTTTTTTCCTTGAAATCGGAAAAATAGAAATCCGAGAAATAAAAATCGTAGCCTTCATCCAGTGCTGCAACGGCATTATCAAGGTGTCCCGCGAGCCATTCGTCATCTGAATCAAGAAACGCGACGTATTCCGTACCGGCGGGCAGGATGTCCAATCCACGGTTCCTGGCTGCGCCGGGACCCGCGTTGTTCTGGTCGATGATCGTCAGGCGCGGCTCATTTCGGTCGAGGTACGAACGAAGCTCCGCCTTTGGACAAATAGGCGAACCGTCGTTGACGACGAAGATGTGGAAATCGACGAAGGACTGTGCGAACACGGACTGAACCGCCCTGAGGAGAACACCCTGCTCTCGCTGAAAAAACGGAATAACAACTGCCACTTTGCTCATGCCGCACCCACTCCCTTATGTTGATTGGTTCAGAACTCTCCTTTCTTAGATAAGCGGCCGGTTTTGAACGAGCCAACGTTATTGGGACACCGCATCTATCTACAGAATGGCGGGTGGGATTCTAATATTTTTGACAACAAAAGACATCGGCGAAAATGAAAATATAACAACATTACGCGCTTGACAGCCTTTTAATGTTTACGTTTGAAGCGTGCGGTGAATTCGGGTCAGTTGTTCCATGAGGCTGAACCGATGAGCATAAACTGCAGGTCGGTTCTATTTATCTTTGCCAAATCACTAACAAATGCCTGGTTGTAATATACTTGGCCCGGACAGCGAGGCGGATGATTACAAAGCTGGAATCTTCCCTCTCGCCACTTTACGCCCGCTCCCTGATCACGCCCATTTCCGGCCAATGAGAGATCTCGCCGTCACCCTTATCGTATTCGGTTCACTCCCCTTCATTTTGAAGAGGCCGTATATCGGCATCCTGATGTGGGTGTGGATCAGCGTGATGAACCCTCACCGTGAAAGCTGGGGCTTCGCAACCACTTTCCCCTTCGCAGCAATCATCGCTGCAACCACGCTGCTAAGCCTGGTGCTGACAAAGGACCGCAAGGGCCTTCCAATCACACCCATCACCTTGGTGCTGATCGCGTTCATCTTCTGGATGAACGTCTCGACCGTCTTTGCGATTCATCCGGATCAGGTGTACGGCAACTGGAACAGGGTCATCAAGATCATGTTGATGACCGTCGTTACACTCATGCTGTTGAAGACGAGACGGCACATCGAATTACTGATTATCGTCCTGGTGTTTTCATTGGGGTTTTTCGGGGTCAAAGGAGGAATCTTCACCGTCATGAGCGGCGGGCAGTATCGGGTATGGGGTCCGGCAGACACCTTCATCGGCGGGAACAACGAGATAGCGCTTGCATTGATTATGGTGATTCCATTGATGCACTATCTGCAAATCATGACGGAGAAAAAGTGGATCAGGCACGGGCTGACCATCGCCATATTGCTGTGCGCATTCGCAGCCCTTGGATCGTACTCACGCGGGGCCCTGCTGGCCATCGCCGCAATGGCCGGCTTTCTGTGGCTGAAGAGCAGCAAAAAGCTTGTCCTCGGAATGCTGATGGTAATTTCGATACCCATACTCGTTGCGTTCATGCCCGATCAGTGGACCGAACGCATGGACACGATCTCCACCTATAAGGAAGACAGCTCTGCGATGGGCCGCATCAATGCATGGATGATGGCTTACAACCTGGCCAAGGACCGACCGCTGGTCGGGGGCGGATTTGAAATCTACGATCTCGAAGTGTTCGGCAGATATGCGCCAATTCCGACCGATGTGCATGCCGCTCACAGCATCTACTTCCAGGCGCTCGGCGAACACGGGTTTGTCGGTCTCGGACTGTATCTGCTGCTCGGCTTTCTGACATGGCGATGCGGCAGCTGGATCGTGCGTCACACCAGAAAACGTGAGGATCTGAAATGGGCCTACCACCTCGCGGCAATGGTTCAGGTCAGCCTGATCGGCTTTGCGGTCGGAGGCGCGTTCCTTAGCCTGCTTTATTTTGATGTGCCTTATTACCTCATGGCCGCGTTGGTGCTCACACGCAGAGTCATCGAAGAGCAGTTGAAGTCCGAAGCACGGCTTGCCGGTTCGACTTTCGCAGATATCGCCAGGCAGGACGTGCCTGCATTGACGCCGACCGCTTCGAAAACCCTCCAGTAGCATGGTCGCCAGGCATAACGCGCTCGCGAGCCCCGCTCGCATTACAGGACAGCCAGATGTCGAATCCTACTGCTGGCACTGGTCTTATGACTGAAAGTGCTAAACAACATTGGCCATCGCACCTTGGAAGGACGATGATGAGTGTCCTGTCGCCGGGCGGCCAGCGTGCGCGCTTATCGATACTGATCTATCACCGCGTACTGCCGCAACGCGATCCCTTGTTCCCGGGCGAAGTGGATGCAGCGGATTTTGATCGCCAGATCGCCCTGCTGAAAAACTGCTTCAACATCATCCCGTTATCGGACGCAGTCAAGGCACTACGAAACGGCAAACTTCCACCGCGTGCTGCATCAATCACCTTCGACGACGGTTATGCGGATAATGCGGAAGTCGCCCTGCCGATTCTGCAAAGACATCAGGTTTCGGCAACATTCTTTATAGCGACAGGTTTCCTGGACGGAGGGAGGATGTGGAACGATACGGTGATTGAACTTGTGCGCAATGCCGCCGGCGACACGCTCGACCTCGAAAAGATCGATATGGGGCAATTCGCCATCGCAACAACGGCTCAGCGCCGGCAAGCCATCTCGACGCTGCTTGGCAAACTGAAATATCTTCCTCCGGCAGCGCGGCAATCCCGCATCGACGGCATGTGCGACCATCTGCGCATATCGCTACCGTCGAACCTGATGATGACGACGTCCCAGGTGAAAACTCTTCACAGCGCCGGCATGGGCATCGGTGGCCATACCGCGCACCACCCCATTCTGGCCAGTCTGGACGAATCAGAGGCAAAGAACGAAATCGCGGCGGGAAGGGACGTGCTGGAGTCCATCATATGCGCGCCCGTACGTCTTTTTGCTTATCCCAACGGCAAACCCCTGCAGGACTACCTGCACCCGCATGTCGAGATCGTCAAGGCGCTTGGGTTCGACGCCGCAGTGTCGACGTCATGGGGAGCCGCCGATGCACAATCCGACCCATATCAACTTCCTCGCTTCACGCCGTGGGACAAGAGGCAGCTGCGATTCGTGACGCATATGGCACGGAATTTCTTCAGGAAGCCGCAGACGGCTATGCAATCCTGATGACCTGCGGCTTGCGGTCTTTGCCTGTACCGTAGACGAACGCCCGCAGCGAGGGCACCCATCGGAATTTCGACCATACGGAATTTCGTACGGACTGCAGTTGGGATTGTCCATTCGGATTCCCGTCCACCCAATGCTTCAATGAGATGGTGCTCCATGTCCAGGGGCTGGTTGCAGGACTGTTTAACGGCGGACTGAGCTTGACGACCGATGGCGGCGACGTGCTTTCATCCAGCCCGACCACGCATCCGAGTTCATCGACCCATTGCAGTCCCATGGAGCCGGCGCGGTGGTAATTCGGCACCGTACTTCCGTCGTAACCGATCCCAAGATTGGGAATCCGGCCGGCAGTCGTACTGCTGGTGACCGTACCGGTCGACAGATCGCGGATATATAGCCTGCGCGGGGCGCTGGAATTCGCATATCCGCCATTGATCATTACCAACAGGTTCAAGGACTTGCACAACACCAATGCAGCATCCTGCGTATTGCCGCCCAATGCCGGGAACTGGGTAATCTGGCCTTGCCGGTTGATGAACAAGGTGTAATCAACCGGTCCATTGGTGGCTGCCCACCATCCCTGCCGGCTTTCGTCCATCACGGTAATTGGATACGTGCCTCCGCTTGCCCGGCCGTTGCTGCTAAACGAAATCCGCGTCGGCTCCGAGTTCGCCGGCTGTGATGTCGGCAACTGCGAATAGCCGTTGATTTCCTTCGAGACGTCCAGGAGATTGATCCTGTTCGGATAGCTGGATCCGGCCCAGAAGAACGATACAAGCGTACCTTTCGCACCGCCGCCCCACCCTGCCGGCATTTCTTGCAGCCCGAGGTAGGTATGCGGGTTGTACGGGGTGGAATCCGGAGCGAGGCCGGCGCTGTTGAAACTGGACGAAATGTTGGCCGACAAGGGCAGGTTTTTTACACTCCACGTCAACGAAGAAAAATCGCAGATCAAGGACATTTGCACATTGGACTCGCCGCCCGACGATTCGTGGCCTCCGGAGTAATAGACCTGCGCACCCAGATCGCTGTAATCACGCAATATTGCGCTGCCTCCCCAGATAATGAACGGGCCGTTCATCGTGTCGCTGGCACCGTAGATGGCCGGGCGGACGTCGGCCGGATTGTTCAGCATGGGTACGTCTGCAAAATAACCGGCAGGCGGTACCCATGCGGGCAAAGGCTTGACAGCAGGGTTTTCCTGGACCCGGACGACGAAGGAATTGGATAAGGATTGGGCCATCTTGTTTCGATCTATATCTTGGGTTTCGCAGCGGTTGCCGCATGATCCGGGTTCCCTCAGGAACTCCGTTTTCCGTTTTCGAGTTTGGGCCAGACAACGGTGCGTTGGCACCCAACTTCACACGCGCAGGCCAGCCAACGGTTGCGGCGATGGTCACCATTGATCATGGAGCATTACGGGGCCTGACAGCCCATACAGGGGCGTTATTCAATGCAGCAACCATATCCTTCCAGTTCGAAGCGCCTGTCATTCTTTCGTACGCCTGAAGTGCGCCAGGAACGTTGTGTTCGACTGCGTAGGCAAGCGCCGGCTGAAGATTGCCCCAGTAGCTGGTCTCGCCCGGATAGTAGGAGCCGCGGAGATCGCCCGCCACGCCGCTGTTTGCGGTACCTAGTGTGGCAGCATAGATTTGTCCCCAATCGCTATACCACGGACCTTTGCCGCTCTCGAAATCCGGATTGTCCGATGGAGATATGGCAATGGTATAGGTGGCCGCATCGCGATAAAGATATTCGTTGGGCGCGGTGCCGCCGAAACGCCCGATCACGCTACGTGCTTTCCAGGCGAAAAACTGGTGCAGGTTCGTCATGGCAGTAGCGGAAATCGCCGGCTCCACATCGATGGCGTAGCCATAGGCTGCGGTGAAAAAGTCTTCCTGCCAGGGAGCAGTGAAGTAAATCCCGTCCCCGGCACCAGTGTAATCGCCGTACGGCGTGACAACGCCATGCGGATTATTTGGCGAAGCAACATAACGCCGGTGGTAGTAATTCACGTTGGCTTCCAGCGATGCCATGAATTCGGAACGAAGCGCGTTGTCGCCATCCGGCGTGGCGCAAGCTGCCTGAATCAGGGTGCGCATCGCCCATGCCGCACCACGAGTCGTGTTAGCCCCGGCATTGGACCGAAACACTCCCTGGGAAAACAAACGCGCGGAGTCCGTATTCTTGAGGTAATGAATCGTAGCCGCGAACTGAACCTGCTCCATGAAATAGAACCGCCCTGTCAGCAGATACGCCATGAAGCCTACTGACGGATGATGAGAAGATGCCCAAACCGGCGGTGTGGCGCCGCTTGCGGTGGGTGTGTAGGAATTTGTGGACGACGCGCCGGTGCCGGTAATTCCGCTGTTTCCGCCGATTACAATATTTGGATAGCTGGAAAAACGGATCGGCCGCTGCGTTTGCGTATCCCGATAATGGATACCAAACCGCCCGGCGCTGAAGCCATTGACGATCACGCCTGCGTATGCGCGGTCATCATCACTTGCAAGATACAACACGTCCCACTCGGGCAGCATGCCGATCGAGCCGTGATAGCCGGTTGTTCCCATTGTTGGGGAATAGTTACCCAGCTGCAGGGGCACATAGGTCTGCGCCATGCCTGCCCACACCGATGCATTGGATGGTACGGAGGCACGATAGGCCGGCACCACGCGTGTGGCTTGCAAATGCGCTTTGTCATGCCGTGGCGTGATTTGCGGATCGGTCACATTCCAGTACGACAACCTTGCGCCGGAGATCAAAACGGTACGGCAATGATGTGGCAGATCGAACGTCGCGCTGAACCGTTCCGTGCCATTCATCGTAAACCGATAGGTACCGTTTTTGCTGGTCGGCCCGGCCACGTTCAGGTATCCGTTCTCCACCCAGGGCAGCACCTCCACCTCGCCGCCTTTATATAACCGCACTTCAAGCCATGCCGCCAGATGCGCGTCTACGCCGATCGGCTTGCGGTAGATCCATGAACTCATCACCGGGCCGCTGACCCATTCCATGAACGGCGTGTCCCAGTCGGCGCCACTCCATGCGGCAGCGCCGAACGCACCGGCATCGACGGATGCGGTAATGCCGGTTGCCTTCAAGTTGCTGATGGAAAGACTGGGGGTAGGCAGGAAGGATCCGATCTGCAGTGGAACGGTTAGCGATTTACCTGCTTCCAGAGTGGCGCGTCCGGACACGATGGCAAATTTGAGCGATCCGTCAGGCCACCTGTTTTTCTCGACGATTTGCAGCTCCGGGATGCCGCCGCCCAAAACCACTCCGGCAGGCACTTCCCCTTTTTTGAAAGCGTGGCCAATCGTAAACGGTAGTGCGTTACCACCTATAGCCGAGGTTAGCCTGAACGCAGCCGTCAGAGCCGGACGCGGCGCGATGCGGACGATGAATGGCTGGGAGGACGTTTGTGCCATTCGACTACCCTTCGGATGCGGTCAATACATGGCCACCGGTGCTGGCAATTCCGCCGATACCATCATAGATAAAGCTTCTGGTTGCAGCGTCATAGGTAACGCCGGCTGGCAAGGCAACTGCGTTTTTGGTAATACTGAGTGCGTCGTTTTCCTCATCGGTGACGAATGCAGCGATTGAAAAACTGGACGCAATCCCCTGGGTGAAAGTGATTGTTGGGATAACGCTCCAGACCGGGGGACGATTCGACGTCGGGGATTGCCCCGGTGGCGCGGATGGCGACTGGCCGGGAGGTGGCGCGGACGAATTATCGCCTGCCAGCGTCGCACCTCCCGCCCCACCGCCGCAACCGTTTGCAACGAGGGCGGCGGCGGTGATCGTCACGTTCCGCAGAAATGTACGACGGTTCAATTGATTGGCTGGCTGTGCGAATCCCGCATCAGAGACCGGATCGTGATCAACCACGGTGCGATTAGTACTGGTGGAGTTATTCATTGTTATTTCACTCATTGTCACGTCATACATATTTTCAACCACATGGTGATGCGGTCGAGGATCATTATGGGCAGAGTATCGACCCGTCGATTGGATGGCCAAAACGATCGCTTGCCGGCTCTACACGGGCTTTTTCGCCTTATCCAAACTACAAGCTGTGACTATTGCTTACCAGAAATAGTTCCTGCAGGAAGATTTTTAGTTGCAAACCGATTTTTGATGGAATGCTTTGGCTTGCCTGCCTTGGTAATGGAATGAAGGCAATAGCGGGCAGTTTGTTGCAATTCAATTCCTATTTGCAGAAAAGCCTGTTGATATAAGCGTCCAGCTTCAGTTTCCCCTTATAGGGTTTCGGCTCATATCTGTAGGCATAGGCAGGAAGTATCGAGTACTGTATTTGCAGCATTAAACGTGCGTTCCCCGCAGGTACCTGGCCTTTATGGATGCCTGAAGTATCGACGGCGAACCCGAATCCCGCCTTGCCAGTGGCAACCATCGTTCGCGCGCTGCCATACTTTTCCTGTATATCCGTGTCCTTGTAATGCTGCAGGCGGGCCGACAGTTTCGCGGTATGGGTTCCCTTGACATACATATGGGGGCCAGCCTTGTCATCCACATCGGTCAGGTACACAAGGATTTTCATGTAACGCCAGTCATCGGAATCACGGTGAAACGCCTGCACGTCGGTCCCCGTCGCTGTGCTCGGAAAGGACCAGCGCAGCCCCAGCGCGGAAATTGTTGGCTTGCAGCCGATGTAATTGGCGGCTAGCCGCAGTAGCGAAGGACTGTTTGCCAACGCCAAAATATGGGGTGAGTCGATAATGTCGCTAATACCGTAGTCGGCGATGCGTACTCCGGCGGGGACCTCGTCTATCGTGAACGGCTTGATGCTGCTGCGGCGGGCAGCGAGCAGCTTTGGGCGAAGGAAAGCGTGGATATCCGCGACCTGGTCTGTGCTGAACAATGAAGGAAATGGCGCATAACCATCGCTACGCAAGGTTTGAAGTGTTTGAGTTTCCTGCGCGGTCAACGCCTGGTGGGATCCGAATGATCCTTGCCGCAGACGGACGCCGGCCCGCAATGAGGAAACGACCGCACGGCGCAACACCGGTGATGTAACGATACGCTGGCCGTAATACAGAAGGCTTTGCATCGGTGCAAAGCCAGGTCCGGGCGTAAGTTGTGCGAACTCCATAGGTGTTCCTTCGAGAAGGCAGCGACAGCCTAACAAGGCCATCAAGGTCGGCCATCGCTAAAACGCATAGCTCGGAGCCAGTTATTCTGCACAGTCGCAGCCGACACCCGCATCGCCGGAATTATAAAACAGCAATTGACTAAATAATAATTATTATCTGTAACGAGGCTGCATGCCGCATTGGCTCTGCATGCTTGATCGATGCAAGCATCCATCAGGTAAGTGGAAATGAGCGATGGCGAGAAGCCTGCGCACTCGTTGTCAGCCGTTGGAAAGTCGGATGAGATGCGGGTGTAGCGATTTATCTGGCAGTCACACCCATTGAAGTTCGTTGGCGATCATGCCGCCAGTGCCTGGGACTGATCGGCCTGCCGCCGCTTGAACCATTGCTCCATCATCATCAGCACCCACACCATGGTGCCGTGATAACCAGCATGCTGTTTCAAATGCTCTCCCAGCAAACTATCAATGAAATCCGCGCGAACGACACGGCGCGCCTTGAGGTCATTCAGGCTATCTGCCGCCAGGTCATGCAGGGGCTTGTGTTTTTGCAGCCAGACTCCAAACGGCAGGCCGAATCCATGCTTTTCTTTTGTGATGATTTCATCCGGAAGGATGCCGCGCATCGCCTCCTTGAAGAAGTACCGCAGCTTCGTGCCCTTGAGTTTCATGTCAGGAGCGAGCCGGGCGGAAAAAGCAACCATCTCGTCGTTCAAAAACGGGAATACAGCCTCCATTCCTGCAAGTTCACAAGCCTTGACAACCTTGGGGAGGTCGTTGTCAGCCAGAGTGAACTTGAAGTCAAGCACCAGCATCTGGTTGATCAGGCTTTTCGCCTGACTCTCGCCGTAGGTTTCGCTGAGGAGATGCAAAGGCTGGGCAGGATCGCCCTGGGCGAGAAATTCCGCTGAAAACACCTTGTCCGCGCCATAGCGGCCAAGCAAGTTATAGGTCTCCATGCGCGCCGGCATCGGGATCGACGCCTGCTCGATATAGCTGCGCGCCTTGCGGACCAGTTTCAGCTTTTCGCCTGCCGGCATGCCGAATACCGCCGGTTCCAGAACCGCCTTGCGCAGCAGGGCCGGCACACGATCGTACAGGGCGAACACATGCTGCTTGGCATAGCGCTCATTGCCACCGAAGAGTTCGTCTCCGCCATCGCCGCCTAGAATGCGTGTAAAGCCGTCGGCGCGTGCCATCCGGGCGCAGTAGTATGCCGGCACCGCGGAAGCGTTGCCGAACGGCTGATCGAATATCCCGGCAATCTTCGGAATCGCAGCCACGACATCGTCAGGGGTCACATAGTACTCGTGATGCCGGGTCGAAAAATGGCGCGACGCGAGCCGCGCGTACTCCATCTCGTCGTACCCTTCCGCTTCAAAACCGATGGAGTAGGTCTGCGCAGGCTGACCACTCACCTGCCCGAGTATACCTGCGATAGTCGAACTATCCGTGCCGCCGCTGAGGAAAGCTGCCACTGGCTGATTGCCTGTCGACTCGCGAACGCTGGTACGCAGCACCTGCAGGAATTCTTCCTTGAGCTCCCCGGACGGCCGGGCGTCCTGCTCCCGGAACTGCATGCTCCAGTAACGACGGGTTTGTACATTGCCGTTTTTGTAGATGAGGCACTCGCCGGGCAGCAAGCGCTGCTGGTTTTTGTAGACCGTCCCCGGCCCCGGAATCATGTGGAAGTAGACGTAATTGAACAGGCTCTGCGGGTCGATCTCCGTTTTTATCCGGGGATGCTGACTGATCGCATCGGCGGACGAGCCGAAGACCAGGCAGTTGTCCACGACCTGATAGATCAGTGGATGTATTCCCATGCGGTCGATTGCCAGAAGCGCCTGCCCTCTTTCTTCATCGAGAATGCACAATGAAAATGCACCAGTGAGGAACGCGCAGGCCTGCTCTGCCCTATCGCGCCACACCGCAGCGAGGGTCTTTGCGATACCCTCGGCATGCGCCTGTTGGGACATGCCGGCGTCCTTGAACCCGACATGGCCCCACACTGCGACGAGCAACCCTTCCCCCTGGTACAGGTGGGCCCCGGTACCACCTGCCGCGATCGCGACCGCACTTTTCCCGCTTACCCTAGTCTGGACATCTGCACCGTCAAAACGGACGAGCGGTGTGGCCATCTTGTCGATCAGGCGCCGGTTTTCATCCTGGGTAGCGCCATGTCCCACCCATCCACACAGTCCGCTCATATGAGATTCTTTCGCAGTTCAGTCATGGCTCAACTCTTTTTGTTAGGTCGCGTCGTTCATGTTCAAACGAGTACTTCGGCCGCAGTCGGGTGACTCAGAAACGCACTCGGGCTTGCCGTCAATCCGTAAGCGCCAGATTGAAACACCACGACAAGGTCCCCTACTTCGGCTTTCGCCAGCTCCATCTGATCCGCCAACAGATCAAGCGGTGTGCAAAGCGGACCGACAACCGATGCGATTTCGCGCTTTGTCGCATTCATTTTGTTACCGATCGCCACCGGGTAATTCTTTCGAATGACCTGGCCGAAATTGCCGGATGCGGCGAGATGGTGGTGCAATCCCCCGTCGGCAATCAGAAACACCTGCCCTCGCGAAATCTTGCGGTCGACCACACGGCAAACGTACACACCAGCCTCGGCAACAAAGTAGCGACCCAGCTCGATCACGATTTGCACATCTGAAAGCTGCTGCTTCACCTCAGGAAGCAACCGCCTCAAATTTTCGCCGACTGCGACCAAATCCAGCGGCTCCTCGCCCGGAAAATAAGGCACCCCGAACCCCCCGCCGATATTCAGCAGGCGCAACGGTACCGGTGCATGAGCGGCGAGGCGGATTGCGAGAGCGAAGGTCTTCCCGTGCGCCTCCTGGATGGCGGCGGCCTTGAGATTCTGCGAGCCGCAAAAGATATGGAAACCGAAAAAATCAAGTCCCAGGGCGCCGATCCGGTCGAGCATCGCCGGCACACGTTCCGCATCGACGCCGAACTGTTTCGGGCCGCCGCTCATCTTCATCCCGGATGATTTCAGTTCGAAATCAGGGTTGACGCGCACTGCCACCTTGGGAACGATGGCCGACTCCTTGCCGAGACGCGCCAACCGCTCCATTTCCTGCTCGGATTCGAGATTCACGACAATTCCGGCGGCGAGTGCGGACGATAGCTCCGCATCGCTCTTGCCAGGGCCAGCGAAACTGATGCATTCGGGTCGCATTGTCGTATCCAGAGCGACCTTCAACTCCAGCCCGGATGCCACATCGATCCCATCCACCAACCCGGCCATATGTTGTACGACCGCCGGCATCGGGTTGGCTTTCATCGCATAATGCAGATGAATTTCGTCGGGCAGATGCCGCCGCAGCAAGGCGACGCGCTCGGTCAGGGCGCGACGCTCATAAGCATAGAACGGCGTCGAACCGACCCGCTGTGCGAGCCTGACGAGAGACATGCCTCCAATGTGAAGGCAACCGTCAACCACGTCGAATTGCGGAAATGCCGCGTGCTTTGGACGCGTTGCATTCATTTGACTGTTTCCGTAAAAATTGCCTCGTACCGCGCTGCGAGCAGCTTCCGGTCTATCTTTCCATTTGGATTCCTGGGCAGGCTGCCCTGCCAGGAAATGACGCGGTGAGGAAGCATGTAAGCCGGCAGGTGAGGCTTGCAACCCGCCAGAAGCGCCGCCGCGTCGACTTCCGTAGCGCCGCGCGCACTGACGACGACGACAATGGCTTGCCCGAGCGCAGGGTGCTCTACACCGATGGCTGCCGCCTCCGCGACCAGCTGGGTTGCATAGACGACCTCTTCCACCTCGGTCGGACTTACCCGATAGCCGGAAGTCTTGATCATCTCGTCGTTGCGGCTGATGAAGTAAAGGAACCCTTCCTCATCGCTACGCACGATATCTCCGGACCACACAGCCATTTCAGGAATCGGCAGTCCATGCTGTGCGGTGCGCAGCGGCTTGAAACGCTGCGCGGTCTTGTCCGCGTCGTTCCAGTATCCCATCGAAACCAGAGCCCCGCGATGCACAAGCTCGCCGGGTTCGCCTGGCTCACATTCGGAGCCGTCCGGTCGCAACACCAGGATCTCGGCATTGGGAATGGCCTTGCCAATCGAATCCGGACGACGGTCTACTTCGGACGGAGGGAGATAAGTGGAGCGGAAGGCCTCGGTCAGTCCATACATCAGGTAGGGTTTAACCTTCGGCAGCGCAGCCCGAAGCGCGTCCAGCGTGACACGCTGCATGGCCCCGCCGGAATTGGTGATATAGCGCAGTGAACACTCATCAGGCCATTTGAGCTGTGCAAGCTGCAGCCACAACGGAGGCACGCCGGCAAGTCCGGTGATCCGCTCGGCATCGACTGCTCTGACAATGTCCCGAGGGAGCAGATGATTGATCAGTACCGCAGTCGCACCGGTATGGAATGCCGTGGTGAGTTGGCTAAGACCGTAATCGAAACTCAAGGGCAGCACCGCAAGGATCCGATCGTCGGGCGTATTTTCCAGGTAGCTTGCAACACTTTTCGCTCCTGCCACCATGTTCCGGTGCGACAGCACGACGCCTTTGGGCTTGCCGGTACTTCCCGAGGTGTAAAGAATTGCCGCCATGTCCGTGTCGATGACGCGATGTCCGCTGCGTCCGTCGACATTTCGGAGCACATCCGACCACCGGACCACGCTGACGCCCTGGATGACCGGCGGCTCTTCCGCCGATCCGGCAACCACCACAGTTTTCAGATCTGGGCATTGCGCCAAAACCGGGGCAAGTACTTTTAGACGGTCGAGGGAAGTGACGAGGATGCGGACATTGCAATCGGAGAGGATATAGCTGACCTGTTCCGGTTTGAGCAACGAATTGACCGGAACGAACACGCCGCCGGCAGCAGACGCACCGAACATGGCGGTGACGGTTTCAATCCGCTTTTCGAGATAAACCGCGACGCGTTCCCCCCGCCCCAATCCCAGTTCCAGGAAAGCTCCGGCCAAGGACAGCACCGCCGCGGAAAGCGCCGCATAGTCATGCCTGTCCCCCTGATACGCCAGTGCTTCGCGGTCAGGTGTTCGAACCGCCGTGGAAAGAATAAATTCATGAACAAGATCAGTCATTTACGTAGCGGACCAATGAGGTGGAAACGGCGAACCGCGATAGAAAAATGTATCCGGAAAGATGATGCCAATGTGCAAAATACCGTTAAAAATAGTTACAATCTGGAATAATATATGTTTTACAACAGAAACGACATAAAAAGTAGCTTGCTGGTATTTCGATTTCTCGCTCGGCGGCCAGCTCAGGCACTCGATATCGATTCACCTGCCCAAGCTCGGCAGACGTGCAACGGTAGAAATGGGAGAGCAGGTTGATTGCCGCGGTTTTGTCTTCCGATTCGTACCGGACTTTGAAATCGACCGAAATCTACAACAAGCGACATTGAAATGCGTTTTCTCCGTTTTCTCTTACGTCTGACGCGTTTTATTTGCGCCGTGCTCTTTCCGGGTAGCCGCAACTCCAGGCGATACATCGCCTTCACACTGATCGGGATTCGCTAACCATGCTTGCCTTCCCAAACTCCCTGATTCCGACACAGCCCGTTTTATCGGCGGCATCGTTCTTCGACCGCCGCAAAGACAAAGGCATCCGGTCGGTTCTGGACGCAGGCCAGGCACAGCTTGTAACAAGCGGACGCGTCGCGATCGCTCTGGCACTGCAGCAAATGAATATTCAGAAAGGCGACAAGGTACTTGTTCCTGCCTTTCATTGCAGTTCGATGATCGAGCCGGTCGTCTGGCTGGGAGGCAAGCCGACTTTCTACCGCATCAATCCGGATACCTCCGTCAACCTCGACGACATCCGTTCAAAGATCGACGGCCGGACCAAGGTACTAATGGCAACGAATTATTTCGGTTTCCCCCAAGACCTGCCCAAGCTTCGTTCCTTTTGCGACAAACATGGAATTTTTTTGCTGGAGGACTGCGCTCATTCCTTCATGGGCGAAATTCACGGCAAGCCTCTTGGCTCGTATGGCGATTATGCAATCGCCAGCACCATGAAATTCTTTCCCATATACGAAGGCGGTTGCCTGGTCTCGTCGCGTCACTCGATCAAGCACCTTCCGCTGAAATCCGCCGGATTCGCTTTCGAAATGAAAGCCGCATTCAACACGCTGGAAAAAGGTTTCGCGTATGGGCGGATGTCGTTTCTGAAGGCAGCGCTGTCAATTCCGATGTGGCTGAAAGACGTCGTATGGGGCTCCATCAAGAAAAAAAGATCGTCGGGAACCGGCACACTGGCGCCGGGCGCATCCGACGGCGGCTTCTCTTTCGAACCGGCCTGGGTAGATAAACGGACCTCGTTTCTTTCCCGCTATCTGGTCAGGACCGTATCAAGAAACCGCATGGCGTCGAAAAGAAGGCACCACTACCTTACGCTGCACAAAGCGCTTTCGGGACTGCCCGGCTGCCGCCCACTTTTTAACGGATTGCCGGACGGCGTTGTCCCCTGGGTCTATCCTTTATATGCAGACAATTTGCAGACGGTGTTCCCGGCGTTAAAGAATGCCGGCGTGCCGATCATCCGCTTCGGCGAATATCTATGGCCCGATGTAGACGAAAAGGTTTGCCCTGCCAGTGTCGAACTGTCCGGCCATCTCATGCAGTTCCCATGTCATCAGGATTTGCGCCCCGACGAACTCGAATGGATGATCGGAAAAATATCTGACGTGCTGCAAACCAACGGAGTTGACGCGCGATGACGTGGAAGATTTATCCTGCAGCTGACTTTGAGCGCCACCAGCAATACTGGCAATCGATCAATGACGAAGGAACGAAATCGCCGCTTCTCGACGCAGATTTCGTTGTGCCCTTGCTGCGGGAGTTCGCAAACGGCAATGAATTGCTTGCCTGCTATGAGATCGGAGACCGCATACAGGCCATGGGCATCCTCGCTCCGAAACGGCGGGGAGCCTGGGAGACCTTTCAACCCTCGCAGGCGCCGATCGGACTATGGACCTGCCTCTCGGGTATCCGCTTCGACCAGGCGCTTCCTGCCCTGATGAGGCGTCTTCCGGGTTTTCCCATCATGATCGGCATCCTGCAGCAAGACCCGGCCCTGATTCCGCGGCCGGAAGATCATGCCGCAATGTGCACCCTCGACTATATTCCGACCGCGCGAATTGCGCTTAAAGGAAGTTTTGACGAGTACTGGAATGTCCGCGGCAAGAACCTGCGCCAGAACATGAAGAAGCAACGCAACAAGCTGGAGAAGGAAGGCATATCGCTGCACCTCGACGTGTGCACGGCGCCAGAGGATGTCGCAAAGGCGCTGGCGGAATATGGGGCGCTTGAAAGCGCAGGCTGGAAGGCAAAGCTCGGCACGGCCATTCATCCGGGAAACGCACAGGGAAGGTTTTATAGAAGCATGCTGGAATCGTTTTGCCGCCGTGGTGCCGGACGAATATATCGGTATCGGTACAACGATAAGGTGGTCGCAATGGATTTGTGCATCCAGAGCGACACCCATCTCGTCATTCTGAAAACCACCTACGATGAAAGCATCAATGACGGCACATCACCGGCCTTTCTGCTCCGCCAGGAACAAACCAGGGTCTTGTTCGAGGAGCGCGGACCGCAAGCCATCGAGTTTTACGGGAAGGTGATGGATTGGCATCTCAAATGGACTGATGACGTACGCCATCTGTATCACGTCAACGCCTACCGATTTTCTTTCCTTTCGCGGGTACATGGAGCAATGAAACGAACCGTGACTGCGGCAGGTTAATCAAGCTTGCGAACCGCCCGGCATCTTCATAGCGCCCGGACAGGCATGCAGCACGCTTTTACAGTCTTACACGGCTTTCAATGACAGGAACCAAACATGCAGTATCTTGAAGAAGTAAAAACCATTCTGGCTGAAGTACTGGCCCTCGGCGAACGAAAAAACACGTTGGGCGAAGATTCCGCCTTGATGGGCGGCATCCCTGAATTCGATTCGATGGCCGTCATCAGCGTCCTGGCGTCCCTTGAGGAGCACTTCGGCATCAGCGTTGACGACGACGAAATCAATGCGGCCACATTCGAAACAGTTGGTAGCCTCGTCAGTTTCGTCGAGCAGAAAATGGCCGCATGATCGATTCCAGCCGCCACGTTTGCGCTGAACCATTTTTCCTGACGGCGGGCGACGGCGACCGTTTTTGCCTTTTCCACGCCCCGCGCTACACGGGTGAATGCCAGCGCGCGCTTGTCTACATTCACCCTTTTGCGGAAGAAATGAACAAGTCCAGACGCATGGCGGCGTTGCAGGCAAAACGCTTTGCGCAGGATGGCATTGCGGTTCTCCAGATCGATCTGTTCGGCTGCGGTGATAGCGGGGGCGACTTCGTAGATGCACGATGGGAAATATGGCTGAAGGATGTCGAACATGCGGTTGATTGGCTTGCGAATCGTTGTTCGGTATCGCCGGGCCTTTGGGGACTGCGTTTGGGCGGGCTCCTCGCGCTCGACTTTGCGGCTCGTACGGAACGCAGTTTCCGCGACGTGCTGTTATGGCAGCCCGTGCTCAATGGTGAAACCTATATGACCCAGTTTCTCCGGACACGGGTGGCAAGTGCGATGCTGGCAGGCGAGCAGGGAAAGACCGAAGGAACGCAGGCGCTGCGAACGCGGATGAAAAACGGCGAGAGCCTGGAAATCGCGGGCTATGAGCTCGCGCCGGCACTGCTTGAAAGCATCGATAAATTGAATGCGAACGACCTGATCATCACCCGCAGCCCGGTTCATTGGATGGAAGTGGTAGCGGAAGCTGGCAGGCAAATGAGCCCGGCGGCGTCCAGGGTCGCCGGCACCTGGACACGGCATGGTGTCGACCTGCATTGCAATACGGTCACCGGCCCGGCATTTTGGATGTCACAGGAAATCGCCGATTGCCCCGACCTGCTGACAGTCTCCAGCAATCTGTTTCGTGAGGTCGTGGCGTGAATTTCCTCGAACGCGCCATCCAATTCGAGTGCGAGGGAGAATGCCTGTACGGCGTTCTCAGCGTGCCGGGAAAGGCATCCTCGCGCGGCGTGCTGATCGTCGTCGGCGGCCCGCAATACCGCGCAGGCAGTCATCGGCAATTCACCCTGCTGGCGCGGCAGCTTGCTGCTCAAGGCGTCGCTGTGATGCGTTTTGATTACCGCGGCATGGGCGATAGCGACGGAGACATGCGGACCTTTGAATCGGTTGATGCCGATCTGCATCATGCAATAAACACTTTTGTCAGCAATGTGCCGGCGGTCAAGGAGTTGGTTATCTGGGGACTGTGCGACGCTGCATCTGCCGCAATTTTCTATGCTCACAGCGATGCGCGGGTCACAGGCATTGTGCTGCTCAATCCGTGGGTACGTACCGATGAAAGTATGGCGAAAGCGTATCTCAAGCACTACTATTTTTCGAGAATGTTCGAACGCGATATGTGGCTGAAGATCGCACAAGGCAAATTCAATTATCGGAACGCGGCGCATTCTCTGTTCAAGATGATCCGGAAAAGTACAGCCACACAGGGAAACAGTCAGGGCCAACCCATCGGGGAAGGCAACGGAGCCGCCGGCAATGATCCGCTTCCGGAAAGGATGCGCGCTAGCTTGGCGCTTTTCCGGGGCAAGGTGCTCATCATCCTGAGCGGAAACGATCTCACCGCAAAAGAATTCAAGGACGTCGTCAGAGCGTCGCCCAAATGGCAGAAAATGCTTCGCAGCCCAAATTATCAGCATCGGGATCTGCCTGAAGCCAACCATACTTTTTCAACGCGCGAATGGCGTGATCAGGTGGCATCATGGACAGGGGCGTGGATCACATCATGGTAAAACGCGTGCTCATGATTGCGTTTCATTACCCCCCCTTGCGGGGAAGCAGCGGCATCCAGCGAACGCTGAAATTTTCGCGTTACATCAAGGCGCACGGCTGGGATCCGATGGTGCTGACCGCCAATCCGCGCGCCTATGCAAGCACGAGCAACGATCAGATGGCTGAAATACCGGACGGTATTGAGGTCAACCGTGCCTTCGCCCTTGATACCGCCCGCCATTTGTCCTTCAAGGGTCGCTATCTGGGTATGCTTGCGCTCCCGGATCGCTGGATTTCATGGTGGCTTGGCGCAGTTCCCGCCGCAATGAAAATGGTGCGATCACAACGGCCGGATCTTATCTGGTCAACCTACCCGATCGCCACCGCACACCTGATTGCCTTAAGCGTGCATCGCCTGACCGGCATTCCCTGGATAGCGGACATGCGCGATCCGATGACCGACGAGGGCTATCCGTCCAATCCGCTGACAAGGCGGGCTTACCAATGGATTGAAAAGAGAACGCTGCAACATTGCACAAAAGCGGTTTGCACTACACCGGGCACCATCGCAATGTACCGCCGCCGCTTTCCCGAGATTCCGGCGTCTCGTTATGCTTTGATCGAAAACGGGTACGACGAAGAAAATTTTCGGACTGCGGAAGCGATTTCCAGGGCGTCGACGAATAGCAACGTTCCGTTTTATATCGTGCATAGCGGCGTGATCTACCCCTCGGAGAGGGACCCCACGCATTTTTTCGAGGCCATAGATGCCTTGCGGTGCCACGGCAAGGTATCCGCAGGAACACTTCGAGTGGTCCTGCGCGCCACCGGCCATGATGAGTACTTGGGCAAACTTATCGCCAAATACGATATCGGCGACATCGTAAAACTGGAGCCGCCGGTTCCGTACAAGGACGCATTGGCCGAGATGCTTTCAGCCGACGGCTTACTTATTTTGCAAGCATCCAATTGCAATCATCAGATCCCGGCAAAACTCTATGAGTATTTGCGTGCGCGTCGCCCCATTCTCGCGTTGACCGATCCGATTGGCGACACTGCGCATACACTCCGCACTGCGGGTGTCGAAACGATTGCACCACTCGACTCCACAGAGGCAATCATGCAGTGCCTCCTCGCATTCCTTGCAACAGCAAGGGACGAACGCGCATCCGTTCCATCTCTGGAAAGTGCGATGGCGCATTCACGGGAAGCGCGAAGCAAAGAATTGGCGACGCTATTGGACGCTGTCATTGCAGGAAACGCTTAAGAATTGCCGAACGTTTGATGCACTTTTTAACAGGATACGTTGATGAGGAATTGGATAAAACTTGGCGCATTACTGTTATCGATGGCGTCGACTGCCGCTTACGGCGCCGGCTACTGCGGCGAATTGGCCAATGCATATGGTCCGTTCGACTACCGGAAAGCCGAATTTGCCCCGAACCTGTACCTCGTTGAAAGCGCACATTTCACTCCAGATGTTGAGAAACTCATCAAGGGAAATGCTGGCACGCTCGGCGGCGACATCGACTATACCCTGAAAGCTTTCCCTAATCATCCCCGCGCACTGTCCAGCCTGGCCCGATATGCGCTTCGAAGCAAGACGACACGAGTTCCCGGACTAAAATATTCGTTTGAATGCTATTTTGATCGGGCAATCAGATTTCGCCCTGACGATTCTGCAGTTCGCATGATTTATGGCGCCTATCTTTCAAAACGAGGCCGATACGATGATGCCCTGACTCAGCTCACTGAAGCGGTCAATCTGCAACCAGACAATGGGCCAATCAATTACAACCTGGGCTTGGTATATTTTGAGAAGAAGGACTATGACAACGCGCGCCACTATGCCGAGAAGGCTGCTTCCCTGGATTTTCCATTGCAGGGGTTGAAGACCAAACTCGCGGAAGTGGGCAAATGGAACGCTCAAGAAAAAAAGTGAACAATTGACGCGCCCTGTCTCGCATTTCCGGATTGCCTGCTACATAAATGATCGCAATCCCGGTCGCGGATCAGAACACATCCATGCAGTGGTCATACCTGATACGGGTGATGTTATTTTAATCTCTTGAGAGTCACACCACAGACATATCGCGACAAGCTTATCGCGCCTCGACGTTCTGGTTGCCCAAGCAGTCGGAGAAGCGCTCGAATGCGCCGTATGCTGGACCGGTAGGCCGCTGCCTACCGCACAAGTCTAGAGGTGTATGGAGCACGGCGTCGCGACGAGGCGGATCTCTGCGCCATGCAAACTCACCGTTACTTTGGTAAACGTCACGTACTGGCGTCACCCCGATGTATGACTTCAACGGTGAATCTTCGAGATTATCAGTATTGCGGACGATCCCATCTTCCCTGCTTCGAATACTGGCGTCGACAATATTACCCTCCACGTTCGCGCTGCTCTCGGGAAATCGAACAGTGATACCAGCTGTGTTGATCACTGTGTTATGCCTTATCGTACTGCTCGCGCTTCGGTTTAGATAAATACCCTCGTCTGAACATGAAGCAATGAGATTGGCCTCGATCACTCCCCTCTCCTGCTCCGTGATGCATCGCCTGTCCCTGCAAAACTGTGCTCCCGTGCCACCGCCGCCCAGAGAGAGTCCTACCCTATGGCCGACCACACCTTTCAGGAGGTTCTCGCAGATGATGATATTCCGCTCGAAGCGATTTCCCGAACCGCCGCCTTTGGCAAAAGCGCCGAAGCTGACCTTATTACCGCCCGTTTTGATGAAATCGCTAATGAAATTGCGGCGTATCACCCATCCACTGGCAGCGACAAGGTCGACTGGCGTCACGGCACTGGCAGTGTTCCGGATTACCGTGTTTCTCAGAATATTCGCTTCAATGAGCCCGTAGTCAGGCATGATTCCATTGATGCCATTAATCTTGAAGTGTGCATTGAAGTTAGTGATTGTGTTATTCCGGGCAATGAAATGACTGCCCCCCCCGACCACATGAAATGCGTGTTCGCATCCGTTCTGGCTGGAACAGATACCACGAATGGTCAGATTTTCAAACGTCCAGTACGGCGCCGAAACAAGAAATCCTTCGACCATCTCGTGTTCGAGGATAACCGTACCGGGTTGCTTGGCCCGTAGAATGATTCGGTCATTTTGCATGCCCGGCCTTGCTACAGAAATAGGACTGCCGTGGAAGCGGTAAATTCCTGGCGCCATTTCGATTACATCGCCGGGCCTCGCTTGGGCGATTGCGCCGATGACCTCACTGGAACTTCGTACCTGCTTGATATTCGCCGTTTCCTGGGATTTTCGCTGATCCGCATTGTCAGCCGTTCCCGTGGGAATCAAAATGGGAGCGA